>WNFZ01007252.1_pt1 | contig 10644 bp, 9 predicted proteins | sample 5400081 | NCBI WGS metagenome assembly WNFZ01 (sample SAMN13153365, study PRJNA577476) | soil metagenome | isolation source: 80 cm soil or saprolite under grassland replicate 1 | place: USA:California | collected 2016-06-15
CCGATACCGGGCTCTCGTGCCCTCAAGCGCCGAGGAAGCGAAGAATCGCTGAGACAAATCACGCGAAGAGTCGATGAGAACCCGAGCGGACAGCCAGGTCACGACCATGAGAGGCGAAATCTACGGCGGGAACCTACACGTCTGTAGGTTCTCATCTGCGATGTCGCTTTCTCGCGTCCGTGTCGCCTAAATGTCGCTTACGACATTTCAGTGAGAAAGCTTCAACGAACGTGGTGTGGGAGGACTACGAGCTTCGTGACGGACTGTAACCGTCGGCTTTGAAGCGAGCGTCCGATATCCGCCGACCTGCGTGGCAGCCCGGTGATCGTCTCAGTCCGTCCATGCCGCACGCGAACGGCTGAACTGACCACATGCGGGTGGCCGCCGACTCGCTCATGCCGACGAGTGGCCGTTGTCGGCGACCATCGTGCGCGAGAAGGTAATCATCGGTCCGCATCTCCTTCGGGAGGGAGTTATGTGGGCGAGTGGCGGTCATCCCCAGGAAGTGTCGGCGTCAAGCGCTACTTTGATCGCGTGAAGTTTCCCCGCCCAAATGAGAAATCCGGTCCGCTCGCTGGCCATGTTAAGAAAGGCCGCACCTACCGGCCGGCGCTCGCTGCGACCGGCGTGCTTCGGATCGGAGACTGGGTGCGGGACGACCTGCCCGACCTGTTGTGGCCGGTATTGATCTTGTCCGAGCTCGGGACCGCAGAAGCCGTCCGCTTCGTACGCTGGCAGAAGGCCGTTCAGGACGACCTCACAGGGAAGGCCGAGCCCCGCTTTATCGCAGAGTGTCTCGATGGCAGGCTGGCAAGCCTCGACCGGCTCGCTGCTCAGGTCCCAGAAGCGAGGGCCGTTGTCAAGGCCCGGGCAAAAGAACGTGGGCTGCTTCCCGAATCCGTCGCGAACGCCTTGGCTTCCTACCCCCTTCGCCCCGCCGAGTGGCTGGTAGATCGTGAGATGACACCTCCAGGCCAGGAAGAGATCGATCTTCTCGCGCGGGCCGTTCTGGGCGTACTCAAGGATGGACACCGCGAAGCCGTAATCAAGTGCCTCCACATCTGGAGCGCCGTCCAGGCTGGCACCTTCACCACGAGCGCCGAAACGGTCGAACTGCTTCAGCGGTATCCGGCTGACCCCCGAACACGCGCCAAAGCTGACTCGGTGGTGCGGGCCCTGTGGGGCGCGCAGAAAGGGCTGTTGCTGCACGAGAACAAAAGGCACTTCGCGGACGCCATCAAGTGGGCCAAGGTGTTCTGGGGCGCCAACTCTATGACCACACGCTGCATGAGACGTCGCGAAGTCGAGGCAGACGAGCACGACCGTAAGGAGGGCGCCATGGAGACACCAAGCGACGCAACATCGCGTGGCGACGCGGCTGCCCCGGGTGCTCCACCGGAGCGCGGCGCCCATCTTCGCCAGCTAGCGATGGACCTGCTCACCAGCTACGTGGAAGCGCTCGAAATGTCGCCTGCTCGCCTCTACGACCGTGAACCGCAAGAGGTTCACTCCGGGCTTGTCGCTCGTGCCGGACGCGATGTGATCACAGCGCTCGGTGCTCCGGACTTGTGGTGCATGGAGCACGGCGCTCACATCATCCGGGCGCTCGTGGAGGTGCGGATCTACCTCCAGTGGATGGCGCAACAGGACCCGTCGATCTATCGCGCCTTCCAGGCGTACGGAGCTGGGAAGGCGAAGCTGTACGCACAAATTATGGACGAGCTGTCCGAGGAGGCTCGACGGCCTGACTTCGAGGAGGCGATCAAGGATCTGAAGAAGCTGAGCCGCAACGATGAGGTCCTCGACTACCGGGTCGTGGATACGCGCGATTCCTTCGCGGATGGAAAGTCGATCCGGGAGATGGCGAAGGAGTGCGGCCTCATCGATCTTTACCGCCAGGCGTACTACATGGCGAGCGGTGTCGCGCACTCTGAATGGTGGTCCATTGAGACCCATGCAATGGAGCGGTGCCTCAACGTCCTTCACGGAGGGCACCTCATTCCGAGCCTGTCCCTCAATTCCGGCGGGAATGTCGAGCTCGCGAGCTCATGGGTGGACCAGCTGTACACGCTGATCCGGATCAGTCTGCAGATTCTCGGGACCGAAGAGAAAGCGGTAGAAAACGCATTCGCCTGGCTGAACGACGAACAAGAGGAAGTGATGTCCGAGGGCGAGGAAGGGACGTCTACCGACGAGGCGGAATGATCGCTACTAGCCGGATGCCCGCTCGACTACGAAGGTACCCACCAGCGCGTCTACGCCATGGTGACATGCTGGCCACCGTTCCGCAGGGCACACGCATGCCGCGCATAGTGCACCCAGCTCGGCATGGCGGAACCCGTGGCCGTAAGCTGCTCGGTGCAAGACCTCATTGCCAACCCCGGGTGGCCTCCTGCGCTGGGCGGATGGTTCGGTTCAAAGGTCGAGCTCGGGCTACCTGGGTCTCCAGCTCACGCTGAGCGACCCAGGAGGTTAAGAAGAGCGCTCGCCGAGCCGATCTGTACCCCTGAGGACGCTCTCGGACTGGGCAGTGAAGGCGCGCAGAGCAGACTTCTGCGCGCCGCAACGACAAAGCGTCGCGAGCGATGGGCCGCCGATCTGCCTCGCGATAGTCCGCGCGCGGATGATCTGCTTGCCGTTGAACCGGCGCACCGCATTGGCAATGACCCTCAACGCGGGTCCAGACCGCGCGGTCGGCTCCGGCGCGTCACGGGCGCGCCAGATCAACATAGCTATGATCCAGGACGTCGAACGGTGGATCGTCCACCATCTCAGTGACCACCCCCTGGCTGGCGTCGTGATCCTGCAGCCTGCGGCTTTCACTGACGAGACTGCGGCGATCCGCCGCGAGGCCATTCGTGTCCGGCGTGAGCTTCATCGCGTCATTAGGCGAACCCTGAGGAACCCGCGGAGTGACAGTCGCCGATCCTGAGGCCCGGCATATCTTTGCTGGGTTCGCCCCGGTCGGCAGTACAGAAGTGGCACGCTTGTCCCCAAAGAGGGGGGCAGCGCGATGTGGGCAGCCGTCAAGCCTGTTCTCGCCGCCGAATCGGTCGGCCACGTCTCTGTCCAGGTCCAGGCAGCGCTGATCGCTGCAGCTGTCTCGGTTGTCACTGTCGTCCTGGGCGAAGCGTTTCTCCGCCTGCGCGCTCGGCGGGCAGCAAAGCAGACAATTCGCGAGACCTATCAGAAGTATGCAGATCCCCTCGCGCTTAGCTCCACCGACCTATTCTGGCGGCTCCGTGAGGCGTTTGATCCCAAGGGTGGCGGGTTCTATTTGAAGGGTCGCGTGCACCTAACCAGGTTCGAGCACTACAAGGCGCTAAGCACTCTGTACCGGATGGCCAACCTCCTCGGCTGGATCCGCGCACTACGGCGAGAGTTGCTGTTCCTGCCCCGAACCAATCCCAAAGAAGCGGAAAATCTGGACTCAGCACTGCAGCGGTTTACCTCGGCCCTCGCAGAAGGCGGCCATGTGGAGGCTCGAAGGGTGGAGTCGCTAATGCGCCTATGGCAGGTGGGCACGGGCGTACCGCCCGACGCCGTCGCGCGTGCTGGTATCCAGGTCGACCGGCAGCTCAAGACATTTCTTCACGAGATCGGCGCCTCCAGCGCCAACGATCTCTCCGACGATTACAAGCTGCGGCTAAGCGAACTGGTGGCCGCGGCCATGACCGAAGCGCTCGGCTGTGGGCGGGTCGCCGACGGCGTAGTGCAGGAGACGCGCAATCGCGCCATGGTCTACCTCTCAGTCCGCGAGGCCTGGATCTACCGTGACTGGCAGGCGGCGATTGGAGACGTCATGCTTCGGGAAGCGCAGCCGGGCGCACGGCTGTTCGAAGTGGTCGGGTACAAGGACTTCGAGGCCGTATGTCAAAACGGTCAGGAAAGCGACCGTATTTGGATGCGGCGACTGAATACAGTCATCGATGACCTCGACACACTCGGCGACCGCAGCAAAGACGCCCGGATCGAGCAGCTATGGGCGGTGTACGCTGCAACCGCAGAAATGATCCGGGCACTACACCTCGTCGACCCTAAGCAATCTCGAATTACGTCCGAAACCTTGGCCGCGGTAAACGTTACACTGGGCAGTGCTGCCCAGTCCTGACGCCGTAGAAACTGCGATCGCGAAGCGCATGGATGAGTTGCTGGAACTCCTCGTCGCCGAGATCCTCATACTGGTAACGCATGCCGACGATTATGGCATGCGCCAGCCTATTATCGGCAATTCCCGCGGCGATCGGCCTGAGATAGCGCAGGATTTACGACGAGCCGACTTCTACTCCGTAGATTTGGTAGATCATGCCCAGGTAGCGTAATCAAAGTGAATATCCTCCGACGGAAAGTTGGCGGCCCGAAGGACATCACCCGAAATCCTCTGGCCTGCCCGCAACCCGACCGTATCCACCGTGCCAAACTGGCCGATCTGCACGCACGCAGGCGTCGCTTACGTGCAGCGGACAGACGCGCTTATTCGATCCGGGCGCTTTCTCTCGCTGACGTAGCGTCACACTCCGTGATGTTCCCTTGGCATCAGCGAAGCGCACACTTCCGCCGTTCGGCGCGGTCGGCGGGCATGGCAGCACTGCCCGCGGTGCCGCGCAGATCGGGTCTGTCTGCGTGGCTGGCCGGTGCGGGCGGCTGCGGCGGTTGCCTGTTCACGGCGTTTGTTGCGGCGGGTAAGGCCGGACCTGCCTGGTGACTTGTGGCCCTGTGCTGCCCGGCGGGGTGGGGTGGGGGAACATGCTTGCGATGGCCGGAACAGCCCGGTAAGGGCCAGGAAAGCGGCTGGCGGGGAACGCGGCAGGGCCGGAAGGGGTTCAGCGGGTGAAAGCGGTTGTGTGCACGAGGTACGGGCCGCCGGAGGTCCTTCGGGTCGAAGATGTGCCGATGCCGGTTCCCCGCACGAACCAGGTTCGCATCCGGGTTGCGGCGACGGCAGTGACGTCCAGCGACTGTTATGTGCGGGGCCTGAATCTGCCGGCCCGCTACCGGGTTGCCGCCCGGCTGGTGCTGGGCCTGACCGGGCCGCGGCGGCGCATCCTGGGTATGGTGCTGGCCGGTGAGATCGAGTCCGCCGGCGCAGATGTCACCGCCTTCGGCCAGGGCGACCAGGTGTTCGGGTTTGACCGTCATGTCTTCGGCACCTACGCGGAATACGTCTGCTGGCCCCAGGACACGGTTTTGGCGGCAATGCCGGGCGGCCTGACGCATGAGGAGGCCGCAGCCATTCCCCGGGCCCGGCCCGCCGGTCGTCAAGCAGAGATGGATCGGCGGTCAGCCGGCGGGCGATCTCGCCCTCATCGGCGGTGCCGAAGAGCGCGAGCGCGTCGCCCAGGCTGAGGGTCGTCAAGGCCTTCCTCCTCGCGGGCCCACCGGATCTTGACGATCTTTCCCATCACGGTGCGTTCCTGTTCAGGGTCCAGGTGGTGTGGAGTTTGCGGATCACGTAGGCGGCCAGGGCGTCGCGTTCGGCGCTGGTGCGCAGCGTGCGGGCCAGGTCCAGCAGCGGCGCGATGGCCTGGTCGAGGGCGTTGTGCTTGGCGTCGCTGCGCTGGTCGCGGATCATCTGCAGCCGGGTGACGGCGGCGGTGTGCGCCGCCCACAGCCGCCTCCGCAGCCCGTCATCGGGGGACCGGCCGGCGTATTCGGGGGTGCCGATGATCGAGGTGGTGTCGCCGGAGCGGCGGACGTTGACGGTGTAGCGGCTGCCGACGGCGGCGTGCGCCCCGGCTTTGGGAAACCACAGTTCCTCACCGGCCGGGCCGATCCAGGCATGCACCCGGGTGTCGCGGTCGCCGACCGGCACGCCGCCATAAGTCCACGTCTCCTGCACGGTGCCGGGGCCGGTCATGACCTCACCCCCGGGCTGTCCCCGGAATAAGGGGCGAGAACCAGTTCCCACCGGTTGCCGGTGTGTTTACCGGTGTAGGCGCGGTCGTTTTTGATCAGCCGGTCGGCGTTGAGGCCGCGGCAGGTGAGCCGGTCGAAGGTGATCCGGCCGCCCTCGCGGGCCAGCCGGTCCAGCAGCGCCTGGTCGTCGTTTTTCTGGCTCATCACACGTCTCCTTCCATGCTTGGTCCCGGACGTGGGCGGTGGCGCAGGGTTGCTGGTCACAGCGGATGGGTGCCGGGCTCATCGGCGCGCACCGGGGTGAAGCCGCCGCGCAGCGGCGCGAAACCGGCGCTTTCGACAGTCAGGGCCGCCTCGCCGACGCAGATCAAATCCCCTTTCGAGAGGGTGCGGCCCACCTTCGCATGCGCGTCCGGGCCAACCCTGGGGTGGCTCCAGCTGGCCAGCTCGAACGGCAGCTCCGGCAGTGGCAGCAGGGCCGCGGCCTCCTCGGCGCCGAACACCTCAAGGGGAGTGCGGCCCTCCAGCGCCCGCGGTGTCCGGCGCCCCGCGACCTCGGCACACCAGCGCAGCGCGTCGGTGGCCATCGCCTCGGCCGACGGCCAGCCCCGCCCGGCGAAGAAGCTGGAGCGGATGTAACGCTGATGCGCCTCGATGCTGGGTTTGTCCTTGGGGTGATAGGCACGGGCGGGGTCGATCAGCACCTCGTAGTGGCGGCCCAGCTCCGCATACGCGCGGTTGATCTTCGGGTCATACAGGTCCGCCTTCACCACCCCCGCCTTGAGGTTGTCCGGCACGACCCGGCGGGGGCAGCCGCCGAAAAACTCAAACGCCCACACGTGCGACTCGACCCAGGCCCGCTGGTCCATCCGGATCACCGGGCGGACGAACAGGTGCCGCGAGTAGCGCAGCACCATCGAAAACGCCCACACCCGGCGTCGGCGCCCCGCCCGAGGGTCGAACCACGCGCCCAGGTAGCCGTAATCGACCTGGGCCTCCTCGCCGGCGGGCACCGGCGGCCGCCACACCTGCAGCCCCGCCTGCCGGGCCCCCTCGGGGAAGTGCGCCCGCACGTAGCGGCGCACGCTGGCCAGGCTGGCCTCCAGCCCCGCCTCGTCGCGCAGCCGCTGGTGGATCACCGACACCGGCACCACCCCCAGCAGCTGCCCGATCCGGTCGTGGTAAACGGCGATCTCGCCCCATGACGGCTGGCGCAGCCGGGTGTCGGCCAGCGACGGGAACCACTGCCGGGCCATCGCCCGCCACTCCCCAGCCGTGACCGGCGGGCCACCCGGCGCCAGCCCGGCCGCCTCCGCGGCCGCCACGTACTTGCGGACCGTCTTGACATCCACGCCAAGGCTGCGGGCCACCTCCACCTTCGGCCGGCCCGCGTACCAGTGCTCCAAGATCTCCGCGACATCCACCATCGTGAACGTCCTCCTCGCCATCTCGCGCCTCCGTCCATCACCGGACGAAGGACAGCCTCAGCTCGAAGGACCACGGTGCGGAACCCCGGCCAGCCCGCGCGGGCAGGCTAGGGAAAACGCTGATCGAGGGGGTAGGGAATTACCTGATCGCGGTCGGCCCTCAGGTAGGGAATTCCGTGATCGTCAGCATCCCAGATTTATCTGGCGTGGCGGTGGGCCCGGGGTTGGGAATGAATGCGACCCCCAGCTATAGATGGCGGTTCCCAGGTGTTGTTGGCGGCTGCTGGGCCGGGGCCCCGGGGGTGTGCAGCTGGCCCTGCCCGCAGCCTCAAGCCAGTCCGATTTCGTGTGGGCGTAACCGTAGCGGGACCGGCTGTAGCCTCGGGTCGGCGGAACCTTGCGCGCAACGGTTGGGAGTGGGCGGCGTTGGAGGAACTGCGGCTTGAGGCGCGGGATTTCGCGGGCCCGGGACTGTGGCGGTGGGTGCTGACCGGGCCGGACGGCATGTTCCTTGCCGACCATGAGGTCCGGCTGGATACGGAATGCTGGCAGTTCGAGGCTTTCACCGGGTTGGCGGAGTATCTGCGCTGGCGTGTATCCCCGGCCCGGCGGGTCGCCCATGAGGCGGAGATCGTCGCCGCGGTGGGCGCTTGGATCGGCGAGCAGGTGCTGGGGCCGGTTGCGACTGCAATGGCTGCGGCCCGGCCGGCAACGGTGCGGGTGATAGTGCCAGCGGGCCCGCCGTCGGCGGCGCAGCTTATGTACCTGCCCTTGGAGCTGGGCTATACGGGAGGGCGCCCACTTGCGGCCGGGAAGGTGACGCTGGTGATGCAGCGCGGTTCGGATGGCCCGGCGCCCGCGGTGGCGCCAGTGGGTGAGCGGCTACGTGTGCTGGGGTTGTTCAGTGTGCCGGCCGAGGGCAGGCCGCTGAACTTGCGCCGGGAGCGACAGGCGCTGGTGCGGCTGTTCGCGGAGATCGGCGGTCTGGGGCGGGCGGTGGATGTGCGGGTTTTGCAGTACGGGGTTAGCCGGCAGCGGTTGCGGGATGTGCTGGAGGAGGGCGAGGGCTGGGATGTGATCCACGTGGCCGGGCACGGCGTGCCCGGTCAGCTAGCCCTGGAACAGGAGGATGGCTCTGCGGACCTGGTCACTGCGGCGGAGCTGGCGGATCTGCTGGATTTGGCCCGGGAGCGGGTGAAGCTGGTGACGTTGTCGGCGTGCTGGTCCGCAGCGCTGACATTGGCGGAGCAGCGGCGGCTGCTACGGCTGCCGGCGCTGGAGCAGCCAGATGGCGAACTTGAGCCCGGGCAGGCCGGCGCACTGGGGGCGGCAGGGGGTCTGGCGGCTGAGCTGGCCGCCCGGCTGGGCTGCGGAGTGCTGGCGATGCGGTACCCGGTGGTGGACGATTTCGCGATCGCGCTGGCGGAGAAGCTGTACGGCTTGCTTGCCGGCAAGGCGCAGCCGCTGCCGCGGGCGCTGGGGATCGCGCTGGCGGACCGGGAGGTGATTGCCGACCCGCCGACGGCGTGGTGCCCGGCATTGTCGGTGGCAACGCCAGCGCTGTTCGGGGCACGGGCAGTGGGACTGCGCCTGCCGGCGCCGCAGCGTAACGATCAGGTCTCTTATGACACGCGGTTGCTGAAGCTGGCGGGGTTCCCGCCGCAGCCGGGCCGGTTCGTTGGCCGGACCGCGGTGATGGCCAGGGCCAGCCAGGCGCTAGCCCCCCGCAGCGGGGCATCCGGAGTGTTGCTTTCAGGGATGCCAGGCGGGGGCAAGACCGCATGCGCGCTGGAGTTGGCCTACACCCATGAGCACGCCTTCGAGCGGCTGGTGTGGTTCAAGGCCCCCGACGAAGGGCTGGATATCGCCGATGCGCTGACCCGGTTCGCCCTGTCGCTGGAGACGGGGCTCCCGGGCCTGCAGATGGTGCACCTGCTGGAGGATCAGGCGCAGCTCGAGGCGTTCTTGCCGGGGCTGACCGAGTTGCTGGAGCGGCGCCGTGTGCTGGTTGTGGTGGACAATGCCGAGTCGCTGCTGCGCGAGAGCGGTCAGTGGCGTGATGCGCGCTGGGCCGCGGTGGTGGCGGCGATGACCGGGCACGGCGGGCTGGGCCGGGTGGTGCTGACCAGCCGCCGTACGCCCGAGGACCTGGACGGGCGGATGCGGGCCTTGGCCGTCGATGTGCTGTCGGCGGATGAGGCGCTGCTGCTGGCGCGTGAGCTGCCGCACCTGAGCACGCTGATGGACGGGAACCTGGCCGGTGTCGCGCCGGATGTGGCGCGGCAGCTGGCGGTCAGGGTGCTGGAGGCCACGCAGGGCCATCCGAAGTTGCTGGAGCTCGCCGATGGCCAGGCCGCCCACCCGGAACGGCTGCGCAAGCTCGCTGACGCGGCGGATGCGGCGTGGCGGGAGACCGGCGGCCTGCCGGCCGGGTTCTTCGCTACTGGGGAGACGCGGGCGGCCAGGCAGGATTATCAGCACGTGCTCGGGGCCTGGACCCGGGCCGCGGCAGCCACGCTGGCGCCCGCCGACCGCGACCTGTTCTATCTGCTGTGCTGCCTGGAAGAAGCCGACCGGATCCGCCCCGTGCTGGCGGCCAGCTGGCCGGCTCTTTGGCGGTGCGCCTGCACGAGTGGGAGATAGCCGCTCAGGCGCTCGAACACGCGCTGACACGTGACTGTTCCCGGGCTGCGGCGCGGGCGGCGCTGCCCGCGCTGCGGACGGTCGTCGCAGCCGTTGCGGGCACCGATTTCGAGCCCACCGCGACCGGGATGCTGACGCTAGCGCTCGGGCGGATCGACCCTGGGACAGCCGGGCGGCTGACGACCCAGGTGCTGGCGGCGGCGCTCGACCGCCAGGACTACGGGATCGCCGCGGCCGCAGCGCGGAATTTGGTTATCGACTGGGCGCGGGCAGGGCGGTTCGGTGAGGCGCTCCAACTCGCCGAGCAGGCGATCGGCTACAGCCAGCGGGCCGGGCTCGGGCCGTGGACCCAGCTGCTCGACGAGGTCAGGCGCCTGCAGGTGCTCAATTTCATGGGCCAGCCCGAAAAGGCGATCGCCGGGGTGCGGCGGCTGCGGGAGCAGATGGAGACCCTGCCCGCGACTTCGGGGCAGCCGGAGAAGGAGAACGTCCCGGAGTGGTCGCCGCGGGAGGAACTGCTCGGCACGGGCCGCGAGGCGGCGCTGAAGCTGGAACTCTGGGATGAGGCGCTGGAGCTGAACGCTGCGGCAGTGGCATCGATGCGGGCCCGGGGCGCGCCGGAGGCGGAGATCGCCCGAGCGCGGTTCAGCGACCACGGCCCGATGATCATGCTCGGCCACGTGGATGAGGCACTCGAGATGTTGAAGGCGTGCCGCGA
>WNFZ01006415.1_pt1 | contig 10642 bp, 10 predicted proteins | sample 5400081 | NCBI WGS metagenome assembly WNFZ01 (sample SAMN13153365, study PRJNA577476) | soil metagenome | isolation source: 80 cm soil or saprolite under grassland replicate 1 | place: USA:California | collected 2016-06-15
TAATTTCTAGCTAAATTTACAGTATAATTTCTAGCCAAATTTACAGTATAATTTCTAGCCAAATTTACAGTATAATTTCTAGCCAAATTTACAGTATAATTTCTAGCCAAATTTACAGTATAATTCTAGCCAAATTTACAGTATAATTCTAGCTAAATTTATTCAAATGTTTATATTTATAATATTAGCTATAAATTTTATTTAATGCCAGCTAAATTTATCATTCAAATTCTTTAACTGGATTTTTAATCTTTATTATATTAAAATATAACAATACAATAAAAGTTAATATATTAAAATTATAATCAAAAAAAAAAATATAAATATTAAAAAAAGTGTAATAAAATATAAGGTAGTAAAGCATAAAAGAGATAGTTAGTAATAATAAAAAGATAATTAGTAATACATAAAAAAATATTTATAACATGTAAAAGTGATAGTTAATAACGCGTAAAAGTGATAGTTAATAATACGTAAAAGTGATAGTTAGTAACGTGTAAAAGAGATAGTTAGTAATAATAAAAGATAATTAGTAATACATAAAAAAATAGTTATAACATGTAAAAGTGATAGTTAATAACGCGTAAAAGTGATAGTTAATAACATGTAAAAGTGATAGTTAATAACACGTAAAAGTGATAGTTAGTAACGCGTAAAAGTGATAGTTAGTAACGTGTAAAAGAGATAGTTAGTAATAATAAAAGATAATTAGTAATACATAAAAAAATAGTTATAACATGTAAAAGTGATAGTTAATAATGCGTAAAAGTGATAGTTAATAACGCATAAAAGTGATAGTTAATAACGCATAAAAGTGATAGTTAGTAACGCGTAAAAGTGATAGTTAGTAATGCGTAAAAGTGATAGTTAGTAATGTGTAAAAGTAATAGTTAGTAACATGTAGAAGAGGTAGTTAGTAAAATATAAAAGAGATGTAGTTAATAAATATTAAAATGAAAAAAACAATTAGGAATACAAAAAATATATCAAAATGTAGTTAGTAATATTAAAATATAAAAAAATTGTAGAGATACAAAGTTAAGAATACCTATAACTTCATAATTTCGTAAATATTTGAAAATTAAAAAAACATAAAGAAAGAAAAAAGAAGAGTTGTATTTTTTTGAAACAGATTGTATTTGTATATTTATAATAAATTCGTGTTTATTTATTTTTAAATATAATCAGATCACGTGCATGCATAATTTTCACAAATAGATGTATGTTGTGACTTGTGCGTCATAAGCTGATCTTATCATTTGATGCGTAATATTCTGATAATAAATGTACTTTATAACGAACATCTTTTAATAACTATCCAAGAAATATTCAAGTTTGCTAATTACAAACTACTTGGTTTTCTTTATCAAATATATAAGTTCTATTATTAAGTGTTATAAAACCAACACATCTATCTATATCTGATATATCAATAAATCCGTATTTTGATGAATTTCCTTGAAAATACTTTATACCTAATTGATCACTCACAATCTTGTTAGTCCAATGTATATACGCTAACATTCTATTCTCACTCGAAAGTTTGTGAACCAAATAAAAAATAATTTCGCCAAATAATTCTTTATCTTCACTTATTATAACCTAAAATAAGAATTTTATATTAATGATTAATGTGAATATAAACATAAATAAATAATATTTAAAAATATTACCGCCACACAATAATTATTTCTAGATGATTTGTTATCACGTTTTATCCAAGATGAACCAATATAATGACCATCTTTTGATCGCATACGACCATATTTTATACATTTATCATCAATTAACTAAATATAAATAAAGATTAATGTTATATATTAAAATTGAAGTAAAATATATATAATAAATTATGATTTTACTTACAGAAGCTATATTTTCTTTAGGAATTTTTAAAATAGCAGAGTAAAAATGTATAAGTTTTTGTAATTCATTTCTTTTAAGATTATAAATTACACTTGGAAAGTATAGTTCTTCTTCATAATTATCTAAACTAAATACTTTATGTAATGGCCAATAATTATTTTTTGAATGATTTTTTATAAATATTTGGTTATAAACTGGCGCGATATAAGATAGATAATTGATCTTCTCTGTAAGTATTATGTTATTTGCCAAATTAACATATGGATTTGATCTAGAATGTACTAGAGGTAATAACATCCCACACATTCGCTCCATAGGATATTGCCATGACGTCCAACAGGGTCCACAATCTTTGATATTGTCAGTAACATGCAGAAGATAGTGGAAAGACATTCGCATTGCACTTAATTTCTCTTCGTTTTTTTGATAATAATTGCTATAATATTTATAATATTAAAATTTCAAAAACAAAAAATATTAATATATTACATATTACACAAATAATGTAAAATATATTTTACCTTTCATAATGTCTGTAAAATTCTAGTAACAATTGCTTAATTTCACCCAGATCATCACTTGTAAGGGTAAATTTTAGACATTTTTGCACAGCCCTAACAAATTTTGCCCATCCTTTCAAATATCTAAATATATTTTGAAATTTATAATTTTAAATCATTTAAAAATAATCAAAAGTAATTAACAGTTAATAACATAGAAATATTACTTACTTAGATGGTAATTTATTTAATAAAAATGGAATTGAATAAACTGTTATCCAATCGGACCACTCTACTGCTTTAAAGCCATTATGATGTTTATAAATATTCCTTGGTGGTCTACCAAATTCTAAAGGAATTTGTTTACGACATTCACTCATAATTTGACCTATTTGTCTCCATATTTGATTATTAAGAATATAATGTTCATCATTTAATGATTCATCTTTAAAAAATGTTCCTGACCAATGTTCAAACATATTTATGGAAATATTCTCAAAGAATAAATGCATTATGTCTATTGGAAATGAGCGTGGAAATTTTGTAGATCTAAGTTCAAAAAGTATACTACAGTCATTAATTCCTAATTAAAATAAAAAATACAAAAAAAAATATAAATATAATTAAACTATAATTCAATAAATTTTTAATTTAAACAAAACTAATTATACCTGTTTCTTTAACAATTGATTTTCTTCTTGTTTTATTGGTTTCATTTATAATTCTACTAACATCATTTAAAAAATCATACTCAGTACGATTAGGAAGATCTTCAGAATTAACGTCTGAAATATTACTATTTCTTGGCATAGAGCATGGATGATATACATGTCTGGATTTTTCAGAATACACGCCTTTCAAATAGCAAAATCTGCACCCAAGGTATGCATTATGACCTGACATGCACATTAATTTTGATATGGCTGGCATGTCTCCAGTCCACATTATGACATGACATCGTAATATAAAAGTTTCTTTTAATAATGCATCATATATAGATACACCTTCTGCAATTAAAATAATTAAATAAATATGTATAATAAATTTAAATACAATTGAATATATAATAATATTTATTAAATTTACCTTCAAGAATTTTTAATTCATTTATAATAGGTCGTAGAAATGAATTGAAATCTTTTGGCTCAGGACCAGGTATAATTGCTGAAATCAACAAATTTTCTTTTTTTACACGAATATCTGGAGAAAGGTTGGCATTTATAAACATTACAATCCAGCAACTATCTGTCTTTTGTCTGAATATTTGATATCCATCCGTAGATCCAATTAATGCTATATCTCGTTCATCTGAAAAAAACCCTTCTCCTATAAGCTCTTTGTACAAATCTCCATCAAAAATATCACTATATCCATCATCACATTCTTCTCTTTGACTTCTATATCTCAATTTATTTGCTCTTTTTGAATCTGCATATTGAATACGAAATCTGTCTAATAATGGGATATATATTGCAGTTTTTTGTGATTTTTTGGAATTATTGCTGCTAATGATATATCTTTCTATACTACAAAAACGACATTTTGAATCATTTTCATAAATTCCTGTGAAGGCACAACATGAATTTTTACATATCTCAACATGATTTAGTTTTATATCAACCAATTGATTTAATTTTTCTTTTGCCAAAAAAAGGGTTGTTTCTTCGCCACCAATAAGATTAAGAATGTCAGTGAAAGCGTTATTGGTAAAATTGTGTTTGCACTTTAAATCTAATAGACGCAAAGCCGAAATCATTGATTCAGAAAGTTCTGGAATATATTCTAATACAAAAAATATATTAGTCTTGAAATTGTAAAGTTGTATAATATAATAATAATAAATCAAAATCTTTATTTACCAAAATCCATTGATTTATCAAGATCATTAATTACATCTTCTGACTGTTCTAAATCATCACTTGATGGTAATGACTGCTCTAAATCTGACTGAAAATCTTCACTTGATGGTAATGAATCTGACTGAAAATCACCGCTTTCTGAATTGTTAGATTCATAATTTTGTAAAGAAATATCAGCGGAATAAATATCTGAATTGTTAGATTCATCATCATTAACATCTAATTCATCATTTTCATTTTGGACAAAAATGTGATGAATATCTTGTTGTTGATGTTGGTGGTTATTCATAAAATCACTGAATTTTAATATCAAATATCATAAAAAAAGTATTTCATTAAATTAGCTGATTAGAGAGAGTACGATTATAAATAAACTTTCTATAATACCCGAAGTAATTTACATGTATCACTAGATCATTGAATATTTAAACAAAATTAATACTTACGATTCAGTTTCTTGAATAATTAACGGATCTTCTATCGAAAAGATAGATGATTCATAATTATTATCTAAATAGTTGTGCCATTCATTTTCTTTTCTAATATGTCTCCATTTTGTTACAGAAGAAACTTCTCGACCACCAGCTTCAACATTTAACGTATTACACTCTTGACAAGTACAAAACACCATTTTATTAAAAAGATGAAAAAATTTTGATTATTACAATCGTTTAATTTTTATCTGTAATTCTGTATTACCATCATCAGTTTGTGGTCAGATCTGTTGTACTACTTTTTTTTTTTTTAATAACTAGTACTAATTGTACTAATAACTCCCTGATCTAATAATAATATACATTATGTAAGGGGAGTGACACATATGACGTAATTATTAAAGGGGGGAGGGTAACCAAAATCTTACGTTACACTTAAAAATCATATGATTTATAAATATTGTAATTTAATTGGTTGTTAAATCTAATAAGGGGGAAGGAGGGTCAGCTTTATAGTAAACTTATATGACGTAATATGTGTCACTTCCCTTAAATTGTTCAAAAAAAAGAAATCTCCTGTTTCTAAGAAGAACTCTACAATTATGAAAAGACACTAAGTATTATTTATATAAGAAATATTTGATTTGCATAGATTATTTCTTTGAGTTTCGAAATGCTCATTCCTGCGTGGCCTTCAACTTCAAAGGCGCTCTCAATTTCGGTACCTACCACAAAACAAAATGTCATAATTCCGGTAGCAGGTAGGGAATTTTCTTCGATTTTAGTTTGTACATGAGATGGTAATGTTCATCGAACATGATTTAAAAAATTTAATTACTATATAGATTTGTAATGAATACATAGTTAATAATATATGACACAAATTTTTAATGTAAATTTAATTTAATAAAAAAATTAATTTATGATAATTATAACCATGAATCAACCGTGTTTGCTTATATTTATTTAATACAATTAACATGATCACGATTCAAGTTCAAGAAAAATTCTCGAACTTTCTTAAATTAAAATTATGTTGTCCGCTTCTTAAATTTGTATTACAGTAAAGTTGATCCCAGATCACGATTCAAGAAAAGTTCGAGCGAACTTTTCTTGAATCATGTTATCTCCTTGTATTACAGTAAAGTTGATCTTAGATCAGCATTTATAAAATTTGAGTACGTGGATTTTCAAATTTATTATAGTACAAATTCGATAATGTGATTTTGATTCCAAGAAAAGTTCGCTCGAACTTTTCTTGAATCATGATCTGTGATCAACTTTACTGTAATACAAATTTAAAAGCAGACAATGTGATTTTGATTTAAGAAAGTTCGAGAATTTTTCTTAATCGCAACCAAAGAAATCAAAGAAAACGGGAATTTCTTTATTTGTGTAATATTAAATCAGATTTTTTTGTTATATAATACGCTTCTATCCAGTTAATAAATTTTTTTGCAGATTTTTTATGATTGGTTGAGTTAATAATTTATTTAATGATTTTAATCCAATTTTTAATTTATTGATTTTTAATTTATTGATACTAGCTAGATCTTTGCGATTAACCGAAGAGATGATTTCAATTTTATTAAATTCATCAATAATATTTATTTTCAATAATGCTTTCAGTTTTTAACTGTACACATATGTTCAATTTACAATGATCTATGTAATGACTTCGGTTGTTATTTTCCAAAAGATTATATATCAAGTTAATTAAGGTTGGACGAGTTAATTTATTTAATGATTTTAAATATAATTTTGTTCTAATTTTTAATTTATTGATTTTTAATTTAATAGATTTTTAATTTATTAATATCTTTGCGGTTAGACGGAGAGATGATTAATTACGTTTAGGTGAGTTAATTTATTTAGTGACTATTTTGATGTTCTAGTTTTAACTTAATGATTTGGGATTTTTTTTTTATATAAACTGTTAATTTTTTCCGTTATTTAATATTTCTTCAATTTTTAATTTTTTAGTAACGGTTGAAATGATGGATAATACTTTTAAAACCATTTCAAATCTTGAAGAAACAGAAGTTGAGGAAGATGTTATTATAAAGAAGCAGTAGTCACGGAATTTGAAATATTTGATTTTGCAATTAAAACATGTAAAAAAATGAAAGAATTGGGCATCGTATTCCTAACTCAAAGTTCTCAAGAAATTCAATTGATGACAAAAGATCAAATGTACAAACTCTCCTCTTATGATATTAATAAAGACTTTATCAGATTTATACCATCATCAAATACAGCAGGTTTATTAACATCATCATCAACAAGCAAAAAAATGCCTGGCCTAACGGCACCAGCAACCAAAATGGCGAAATTATTACATCAATTATTAATACACTTACATAATAATAATAACCTTCCTACACTGGCACCCACAATGAATCCGATAAACCCAAATTATACAACCAAGTTTTATTAAGAAAATTGGAAAGAGGTATTGTTTTGTCAGATGATGATGATTTCCTAAATATTAATAAATACTCATCGCCAAGTTAAAAAATAACAATTGATGATGATTATAAAGGCGAAAAAGAAGTTGTCTCAGAAGTCGATTTATTAAAGAACAATGAGGAAGAATCGTATTTTGATATTCAAAAAGAAGAAGTAATTAAAATACTTTCCTGCCAAATAGGCAAGATTTATGATAAAATCATAGAAGTACACATTGAAGAAGAAGTTAAAAGAAGGATATTATTTCGATCTTATATGAATATTTTCTCAATTCAGAAAAGGATTGAAATTTATTGCAGCTTATATAAGTCGAAAAATAAAGGAGAAACTATTAAAAATCAATCGACAATTAAAATATTAAGATACTGTAATAATGTAAATATTACAGCAAAAGAACTTAAAAATATTTTAAGAGCTGCAAGAAGAATCGAAAATTTACTTAAAGTAGCCAATAATAATTGGTCTATCATTGATGCTTTTCCCAATGTCAAGATTAACTTCTTCAGATCTACTATAAGCGTTCACGACTATGAAATTTGGTTAAAGATTGTTGAAACGGGAATAGGAATTTCTGAAGAGGAAAGTAGGTCGATTTACCTACTAAAAAAACAACAGGAGATTAAATCGAGAAAGGATGAATTATCGAAGATATACCATCTAGCTAATATTATTAATAATTGTTCAGAAATTATATCTAATATCAATTTGGAAGAGGATTATGAATGAAGAAAAGTTTGAACTGTTCTTATATTTTTTTTTTATAATTATTATTCTGATATTTTTTGTATTCGTATTTAGTCTTAATTTCAGGGATATTATACAAGAGAGAGATATATATAGTAGTAGTAAGGAAGGAGAAGATATTTTTATACTTGCATTTTTGTATATTTTAAACATTTTATTTTCTTTTCATTTTCATTTGTATATTTTAGATATTTTATTATTTTCTTTTCATGTATAATCTTCGCTTATTTCTTTTTTTTATGACAAATTTCAAAAAAATTAAAATTTATTTGCTATATCAATTTGATATTGCCACTGCATCGCTACAAATTATCACTGAGATATTGCAGCTATATATCTATTTAAATAAATGTCTAATTGACATCATCTCAACATTGTCATAATGATGATAATTTCAAAAATTAAAATTTATTTGTGATTTATTCAAAGGAAATGTCTCTAATTGACATCGTCTCAATATTGTAATGATGACGATAATTTATATTTTTATGATATCAGTAACCTGTGTGTTAGTTATACTCCATAAAGTTTATGGTGATATTTTCAAAGCAAAGCAAATAAAGTAAGTTCTTATACTGGTCGAAATGAGTCCAAATCGGCTGGAAATTAGATGTCTGATTTTAGGTCAAATTTGGAAATAAAGTTGATTAAAGTAAAAGTTCTGATTGGCAGTCAATCGATGCCACTCGTCAAAAATACAGCATTCCGATTTTAGCCAAATTTTATCCAAATTTAGTTTAGTTTAATATTTAGTATATTCTAGTATTATTAGTATTAGGAATACTAATAAAGAAACACCGTTAATATCATTAGTATAATTAGCATTAACAAATAAGTATTTCTATATGTACTTATTAAACAACACAAAAATTCTTTATTATTAAATAGTACAATTAAAAAGTAGATAAAACAAAAAGCAAAGCTAAATTATTCTAAAAAAAAATAAAATTAAATTTTAATTCAAGTATTTGACATTTATGTATAAATTTAAATTAAACTTACCAAATTTTTAGTTATTTTCAGCTTCATTATTTTTGTTCATTTGTATGATTTGATTGTTGGAATTTAAATACATTTTACATATCTAATTGCATATGCAATTTGCATTTTAGATGGACTATTAAATTTGTGATGCATTTAATTTATACATCAGTAAATATTTAACAATTATTATACATGAAATCTCTCTCTCTTTAAATACAAATTGCTTACCTTAACTATTATCAATTTATTAGAATTATTAGTAGTAATGTAGTTTGCTTTTTTTTAGTAAAAAAAACATGATAAAAAACCTCTTTTAGCGTCCTTTCCTTTTTTTTAAGGGGGATTCGAAAAAAGGATTGATTTGCTTCTTATTATGATTTAAAATCACAGGAAAGCATAGCCCGCCTAAACATATATTTTGATATTGACAAGTCAACCAAGTCATATATCCTGACCCCTGTTTAGAAGGGCAGAAAAATGTACGTATCCCATATAACCTTTCGACGTACTGAAAAGTAAGAATGTTGTTTTATGGACCAGGCAATACAACTTTGTTAAAGTAAAAGCCACGTAATGTGATACGTGATTATGGCTCTATAATCCACAATATATATACAATTACAAATAACTTGGAAATATGCCTTATCAACATAAAAAATTTTTTTAATTAACTTTGAAATTCTTATTAAAAAAAAAATATAGTTAATAAAAACAAAAGGTCTCATCAAATTAATCAATAATAATGATTTATTATTATTTACTAAGCGATTTAGAAGAAGGAAGACTCCAAGTCTCGTTTAGACTCCTTCATTTTGCTGAGGATGACGTTTCCCCATTTTTAGTAATAATAATAAATATAATAAATTAAAAAATCAACATAACTTTTTTTTACCTTTGTATATTACAGTTGCTTAAAAGATTGGAATGGTCAAAATGGTTGGAATGGTCAAAATGGTTGGAATGGTCAAAATGGTTGGAATGGTCAAAAAGATTGGAACTAAAAAAGAAGTTAATTATTAAAAATTACTACCAGTCTTTCTGAACTTTATAAATAAATTAAAAAATATATAAAATTAACAGTACCTTTTAAAAGTTGGTGTTAGTAAGGCTGGAATTGGAACAAATTAAAAAAAGAAAAAAATTAGTTATTACTTTAATGACATTCCTGCAACTAAAAAAATACAATACATTCCTTTTAATTTGTTATTTTAAAGTCAAGTCCAAAGTCCAAAGTTCAAGTCCAAGAGCTATCTCTAAAAAAAAAGTGAAAGGAACATTAGTGACATTAAATAAACTTAAATTATAAAAAATAAAAAAAAGAGAGAGAGATTTTTTGATAGGAAGTTATGATACGTGAAACAGTGCATTGAAAAAGCACTAATTTGTGCTACTGATGATTATTCAAGGTAGATAGATAACGGTTGAGTATGATATAACCCCCGTTGTATGTATGCGGGTCAATCAGGACCCCGAACAATACATATATAGGTTACAATAAAATTTGCTTATCCATCATATAAAATTTTTTTTTAAGTCATATAGAATTTTGCTTAGCAGACGGTAAAATTTTAATAAAGTCATATTTGTATATGCGTAGCAGAGTACAGAAATTATACTAGTCATATATAGATTTGTGTAGCAAGATGATTTTCTTATACACATATATAAGTTCGTTGTAAAATTTTTTTACAACCTAAATTTCTTTTTCAAACACATTATTAAACTTATATGTCTCAATTTTTATAAAATTAAATGTAATATTTATGGAGAAGAATTATATTTTTTA
>WNFZ01007497.1_pt1 | contig 10642 bp, 8 predicted proteins | sample 5400081 | NCBI WGS metagenome assembly WNFZ01 (sample SAMN13153365, study PRJNA577476) | soil metagenome | isolation source: 80 cm soil or saprolite under grassland replicate 1 | place: USA:California | collected 2016-06-15
CAGGCCGGTCGCGGTGTAGGTGGGGCCGCACGCCGCCCAGGCGCGGGCATCGACCCGGCAGGCCAGCGCGAGCGACGGCGCCGGGGTGAGGTCGTCGGTGGCGGCAACGGTCGCGGTCACCGTGCCGCGGACCAGCGCCGGCACGGTCCCGGTGACCGTCGGGGCGACGGTCTCGATCGGCGCCGACCACAGCTCCGTGCCGGAGGCCGGGTCGTCGGCGACGAAGTACCAGCGCGTCCCGGACCGGACCAGCCCGCGCGGGGAGGAGCCTCCGGGGCCCGGCCACAGGTCGGCGACGCCGGCGGCCATCCCGTCGGGGCGCACCTGCCATGGCTCCCGGCCGCGGCCGTCCGCATCTGCGGACAGCAGCAGCCGGACCCGGTCGGCGGTGATGTCGGTGGGATCCGAGCCGCCGGCGCCGGGGCGTAAGTCGTTGCGCAGCCGGGTCCCGGCCGCCGTCCCGTCGCCGGACCACAGCTCGCGGCCGGTGTCGGCGGACGTGCCGGCGAACCAGGTCTGCCCGGCCAGGCCGGTCAGGCCGCGCGGCGCCACCGGCGGCGGCGAGCCGGCCGGGGCCAGCGTGGTGCCGCAGTTCGCCAGCAGGGTCCAGGCCGCACCGCCGGTTACCGGGCCGATCTGGGCCACCTCGGTGTAGAACGGCTCAGCGTCGTACCCCTCCGCGGTGCAGAGCTGCTGCGCCGCGCCGCCGGCGACCGACCAGATCGTCCTGCCGTCGGTGACCAGCGGCGCCGACCACGCCACGTGCCCGTAGTCCGGCTCGCCGTAGGCGCCGGAGTTCAGCGCCGCGTTGACGAAGAAGACCGGCGCCCCGCCCTCGTCCAGCCGCTGCAGGAACTGCCTGGCCTCGATGTACCCGTCCGAGGCGAGGTACTGGTTGTAGCCGAGGAAGTACAGCGACCCGCCGTAGACGACCAGGTCCTTGGGCTCCCCGCCCAGCCGGCCCGGCTTGAGGTCGGCGACCAGCACGGTGCCGGCCGCGGTGCCGTCGCTGCGCCACAGCTCGCGGCCGGACGCGCCGTCGTCGGCGCTGAAGTACACGCCGGCGGCGAACGCCGTGACCCACTCCGGCCGGGAGCCGCGCGGCCCGGGGCGCACGTCGGCGACCCGTCTGGTGCCGGCCGCGGTGCCGTCGGAGCGCCACAGCTCGGCGCCCGCCACCCCGTCGTCGGCGACGAAGTAGAGCGCGTCGCCGGCCACGGCGAGTTCGCGGACCCCCGATCCCGCCGGCCCGGGAGCGATGTCGGCGACCAGCCGACCGCGATGATCTCGTTGCGCCCGTCCAGGTCGATGTCGGCGATCGCGGGCATGCCGAAGTCCCACGCGCCGTCGGTCGACTTCGGGAAGCCCGCCAGCGTCCGGCCCTGGGCGTCGAAGGCGTACACCCGTCCGGTGTTGAGGTCGGCGGACTTGGCGACCAGGACGATGTCGGGCCGCTGGTCCCCGTCGACGTCGCCGACCACCGGATCGCCGGACGCCTTCTGCCCGTAGTACGGGTCGCCGATGGGGAGCGGGAAGCCGGGCAGCGGTGTGCCGTCACCGTGCCAGGCATCCAGCCCGTGCTCGGTCTGCACGACGACGTCCAGCGTCCCGTCCCCGTCGAGGTCGGCCAGCGCGGGCTCGGCGCTGTAGGCCACGCCCGAGTAGCCCGTCATCGTGCGCTGGGCCAGCGTCAGCGGGTCGATCACGTGTGCCAGGGCCGGACCGTGGTTGATCGCGGCCGTGGTGAACACCAGGTCCGGCCGGCCGTCCCCGGTGACGTCACCGACGGACACGAAGTCATCGGCGAGGGCGTACTGGCTGGGCAGCACCAGCGGGAAGCCGGGGAAGAAGGACCCGTCCCAGCGCCAGACCTGCACGATGACGTTCTCGAACGACGGCCCGTAGCTGATGATCTCCTTGCGGCCGTCGCCGTCGAGGTCGGCGACCGTGGGCTCGCGCCACATGTACGACGCCGAGGTCGGGTGCCACCACGGCACCTCGTTGCCGTACCGGTCCAGGATGACCGTGTCGTTGTACATCCTGGCCACGACATCGTCGACGCCGTCACCGTTCACATCCGTCACGACGGGGGCGCTCGGTGACATGGCCAGCGCCTCCGGCCACCGGCCGGGGAGCACCGACCCGTCGCCGCGCTTGGCCGTGATCCGGCTCTGCGGCCACGGCCAGTACGACATCACCACGTCGAGGCCGCGGCCGCTGCCCGGGGTGAGGTCTCCCAGCGTCGGGTATCCGGTGCCCGTGCTGGACCGGTCCGGCCATCCCTCGATCGGCGTGCCGTCATGGTCGAACGCGTACACCGGTCCGACCGCCGTACCCTGCGCCAGCACCTCGAGCTGCGGGTCGCCGTCGATATCCCCCACCAGCGCGTTGATGTTCGGTCCGGCGTGGTAGGTGCCGGCGCCGCTGAACGCGTAGGCCGGCCAGCCACGCTCCAGCTGCGGATCCGCGAACGGGTCCGGCGCCGGCGTGGGAGTGGCCGTCGGGCTCGGGCTCGGCGTGGGCGGCCTGGCCGGTGCCGCAGGCGCCTCCGGTGCCGTAGGCGCGGAAAGCGGCGCCGGCCGCACGGTGACCGTTCCGCTGGAGTCCCGCCCGGCAACCAGCGCGGAGTCCAGACCCGACGCGCCGCCGGTACGCTGGCCGCCGTCGGCGGCACCCGGGACGCCGACAGCCGTGCCGGTCAACGGCGCGAGCAGCACCATCGCAAGCAGGACGGATCGCATCGCATCTCCTGCGGCCGCAGCCGGACGACCCCGCGCGAGCATGCCACCGTCACCCGGCGCGGACAAGCAGGCAATCTCCCCGGCAGGCCCGTCAGCAGGCCGGAACGCACACCCGGGCGCAGCCAACTACACAACGGTCAGTCATCCGCCCCGCAGCTCCTGCACCGTCATCGGTTCGAAGCTGCCCCGTCAACCGTTGCCGGCCAGCTCGTCGGTTGCGGTCTGTCCGGCGTGTGCGGTGCGGCGCAGGAAGTCGGCGAGCAGTTCGAGCTCGGTGTCTTCGTAGCCTGCGCAGATCTGGTCCATCAAGGTGTTCATCCCCGCGTAGAGGCGTATCAGCTGGGCGCCGCGGTCGCGTAGGGCCCGGACGAGGACGGCGCGGCGGTCGGACGGGTCGCGTTCGCGGGCCACCCAGCCGCCGCGTTCGAGTCTGTCGAGGATGCCGGTCATGGTGGCGGGGTGCAGGCCGGCGCGTCGGGCCAGTGCACTGGGGCTGAGCGGACCGTGGCGGGCGATGAGGTCCAGGCAGTCGAGGTCGACGTCCTTCAGCTCAAGGTGTCCGCCGACGTGGTGGTTGAGCAGGGACAGTTGGATGCTCAGCTCCCGCAGTGACTCCTTGATCGCAACGGTCAGGCGCCTGCGACGCCGCTGGACGTCGGCGGCCTCTGGTGCTACGGGAGTCATATGATATGTTCCTCGTATCGTATGGTATGCCAAAGACAAGGTACCCGGGAACGCCACCGCCGGCACGGCAACGCACCGGCAGACCCAGACAGGGAGCGGCTAGATGAAGTTGACGGTCTTCGGAGCGACCGGCGGCATCGGCGGGCACGTCGTGCGGCAGGCGCTGGACGCCGGACACCAGGTGACGGCGGTGGTCCGCGACCCGACCCGGTTCGTCGTCAGCCACCCCGCGCTGGAGGTGGCGACGGTGCCCGGCCTTACCGACCCCGAGATGCTGCGCCCAGCACTGAAGGGCAGCGACGCCGCGATCTCGGGAGTCGGCCCGCGACGTCGCAAGGACGGCCCGGTCGCCTCGAACGCCACGCGGGGAATCCTGCGCGCCCTGGAGGACAGCGGCACACGGCGCTTCGTCGCGGTCAGCGCCGTGCCGGTCGGCCCGGTCCCGGAGGGCGAAAGCTGGATCAACCGCCGGATCCTGCTGCCGTTCATCAGCGCGCTGCTGCGGGATACGTACGCGGACCTGGCCGGGATGGAGGACCAGATCCGGCGCAGCACCACGGAATGGACGGTCGTGCGGCCGCCCAAGCTCGTGAACAAGCCGCTGACCGGCACGTACCGGACCTGCGTGGGGGGGAACGTGCCGCGCGGCTACGCGATCTCCCGCGCCGACGTCGCCCACGCCATGCTCGCCGTCCTGGACGACCCGGCGACGATCGGGCAACCGGTCGGGGTCGCCAACTGACGGCCTTCCGGAACCGGCTGACCGAACATACCTGGTCAGACCGGGGGTTGACCTGGGGCCGGTGGCGTGACCGGAGGCTGCCAGTGCGCTGGGCGGGAGAGCGACGGTGGCAACCTTGTGTCGAGATCGCCCTGCGCCGCATCGAGCTGTGACTGGGTGAGAAAGATGCTCCCGGTGAGGTCGGCACCGCTGAGGTCAGCGCCTCTGAAGTCAGCCCCGATGAGGTCGGCCATTCTCAGGTCGGCGCCTGCCAGGTCGGCTCCGATGAGGTATGCCCCTCTCAGGTTGGCGCCTATCAGGTCGGCACCGCTGAGGTTCCTCCCAATGAGGTCGGCTCCGCTGAGGTTCCTCCCGATGAGGTCGGCTCCGCTGAGGTCCCTCCCGATGAGGTCGGCTCCGCTGCGGTCGATTTCATGGCGCCGGGCCTCGGCGCGCACCAGTTCGCTCGTGCGTAGCAGTAGGGCATTGACGGCGCGTCGGTGCGCAGCCACGTCCAGTTCCACGAGAACGTCGGGGCTGTTGTGTGTGAGACGTTCGGTCTCGTCGAACGAGCGGCTGAGCTCACCGTGGAGCGGGCGGGCCGGTCGCAGCGTCAGCGCTTCGGTCAAGTACCAGAGCAGCTCATGGAGCTGCCGCATGATCGTGAACACCTTGAACATCTGCCCTGCGATTCGCGGCGTCCGCCGCCAGTCCTGTCCACCGAAGGTGACCTGGGCGACCTTTTGCCCCGCCCCGAAGCAGTCGTAGACGGCGCAACCCGGGAAGCCCTTCTGCCTGAGGCGGTCATGAATGCCGCAGCGGAAGTCCGACTGCAGGTTTGGACAGGCCTGCCCGGCGGCTTTGTCGATGGCGAAGTCCGCCGAGGCAGCGAAGGCCGGCGCGACACAGCACAGCCCGAAGCAGCGTTCGCAGTCAGCGCGCAGGCTCAGCCGACGTCCGTCGGGGACAGGTGCCGGATGTTGGAGTTCCTTAGGCAATAGGCCCCCCACTCGGGCTGGCTGCCGTTGAGGTCGATGTAGCGTACCGGGGGTTCGTCCCTGTCCCGGGCAGAGATGAGGACCGCGGTGCGGGTAGCGATGCTGGGACCGGTGGCGTGGCGCACGCCGCCGCACCACTACGGCCCGTGGGAGCAGGTGACCGGGCTGCTGACCGAGGGGCTGGTCGCCCGCGGTGTGGACGTGACCCTCTTCGCGACGTTGGATTCGCGGACCCGGGCGACGCTCGCCGGGGTGTGCCCACACGGCTACGCCGAGGATCCCACGATGGACGGGCGGGTGTGGGAGGCCCTGCATGTCTCCTACGCCCTTGGCCGCTCGGCCGAGTTCGACCTCGTGCACAACCAGTTGGACTGGCTGCCGCTGGCGTTCGCCGAGCACGCTCGCGCTCCGCTGCTGACCACCATCCACGGGTTCTCCGGCCCCGGGATCCTGCCGGCCTACGGCCGCGCGCGTTCGGCCTATGTGGCGATCTCGGACGCGGACCGGGCGCCCGGGCTGGACTATCTGGCCACGATCCACCATGGCATCGACCTGGACCTGCTGCCGTTCCGCGGCGACTCCGGCGACGGACTGGTCAGCTTCGGCCGGGTGCACCCGGACAAGGGCACCGCCGAGGCCGTGGCGATTGCCCGGGCGGCCGGGCGGCGGCTGGTGATCTGCGGCATCGTGCAGGACGAGCGCTACTTCGCCGAGCAGGTGCAGCCGCACGTCGACGGCGACCGGGTGGTCTTTCTCGGCCCGGTCAGCCGGGACCGCCGGGCCGACGTGCTGGGGTCCGCCGCGGCCCTGCTGCACCCCATCGCGTTCGAGGAGCCGTTCGGTCTGTCGGTGGTCGAGGCAATGGCGTGCGGCACCCCGGTGGTCGCCTACCGGCGTGGCTCGATGCCGGAGGTGGTCGACGAGGGCGTGACCGGCTTCCTGGCCGCGGACGTGGCCACGGCGGCCGATGCAGTGGAGGCTGCGGCGCGGCTGGACCGGGCGGCGGTACGGGCCCGCTGCGCGGCCCGGTTCGGCGCCACGCGGATGGTCGAGGACTACCTGAGGGCGTACCAGCGGCTGCTCGCGGCGGCCCGCTGACCGCCCGGCCGAGCGATTAACCGCCCGTCAGCCCGGCACCACCGGTCAGCCCGGCACCACCGGTCAGCCCGGCACCGCCGGTCAGCCCGGCACCGCCGACATGTGGGCGAGGAGTTCGTCGAGGGGCGCCCAGGCCACCCCGATGCGCGCGTCGCCGATGCCGTACGGCAGCCACAGCAACCCGTCGTGAACGAGTCCTCCACAGGAGTAGACGACGTTGGGGACGTAGCCCTCCCGCTCGTCCGGCGCCGGTCGCAGCAGCGGCCGGTCGAGGCGGGCCACCATCCGGGCCGGGTCGTCCAGGTCCAGCAGCACCGCGCCGATGGCGTACGTCCGCATCGCACCCACGCCGTGGGTGAGGACCAGCCAGCCGCGGTCGGTCTCGATCGGCGAGCCGCAGTTGCCGACCTGCAGCACCTCCCAGGAGGCCGTCGGCGGCTGGACCAGCAGCGGCTCGTCCCAGGCGTACCCGTCCTGCGAGCTGGCCAGGCTGGTGCTCTCCCCGTCGCAGCGGCACAGCGCCAGGTACCGCCCACCCACCTGGCGGGGGAACAGGGCCATCCCCTTGTTGCGGGCGGCTGGCCCGGCCAGCGGGTGTGCACGGAATACCCGCAGGTCCGGGCTGGTCAGCAGCCTGGGCGCGATGCGGTGTCCGTCGTACGCGGTGTAGGTCGCGCGGTAGTCCACCGAACCGTCCTGGTCGACGAAGCGGACGAAGCGCGCGTCCTCCATGCCGTTGCCCTCCTCCGTGGCGGTCGGCAGCAGGACCTGCTGGGCGAGCGCGACGTCGGCCGGGAACGCCACGTCGTAGGCGGAGGCGACCAGCCGGCGCAGCATGTCCACCGTGCCGTGCGCGCCGCAGCAGGCGACCAGGTCGGGGTGTGCCGCGGCGAGGGCCTGCTCGAGATCGGCTGTGGTGAAGTCCGCTGGCAGCGCGCACAGCACGGCGGTGGACAGTTCGTCGATGTCGCCCTGGTCGTTGAGTACGGCCCGCAGGTGCTCCCGGCGCCAGCCGGCCGGGGTGGCGCTGCCCGCGACGACCGGCCGGGTCCTCGGCTCGAACGACCACCGCGCCCCCGGCCCGACCACGGCCTCGCAGAACCCGATCGAGGAGACGTGGCCCTCGCCGATGCCGCGCAGGCTGACCGCGACCCGGGCCTGCCCCGGCTGGAGCGAGGTCTGGTCAGGGTGCAGAAGGGCGCTGGGGTTGCACAGGGCCGCACCCTCCACGGCGTACTCGGCAGTGAAGCTCGCGCCGAGCAGCAGGGCCCGGGCCATGCTCAGGTCGGGCGCCTCGCCCAGATGGGGGCTGACGATCGAGGCGTGGCTGGCGAGCAGGGCAGGGTAGTCCCGGTGCCGACCGGAGAAGTCCCGGAGCAGGCCGGCGGCCAGCTCCTCGACCTCGCTCTCGGGCAGCGCGAGGACCCGGGCGATGACGGCGCCCGCCCGGGACCGGGTCGTCGGCAGCTCCTCGCCGGGAAGGAACAGCCGCGCGATGACCCGCCCCGGGTCCGCCCGCAGCTCCGCCGGTGCGTAGCGGACCAGGGGCGCCTGACCCGTCACGGGAGCCCGGACAGGCGCCGGGCCTGCTGCGCGGTGGACAGCATGGCCAGCGTGGACTCGGCCCCCTGGTTGAGGTTCCGGCCCTGCCGGGTGAGGCCGTCGTAGCCACCGCCGGTGCGCGGGTCGAACATGGCCGTGCCGCCGTCGTTGTCGCCCAGGAACCAGGCCCAGGCCAGCCGGACGCCGGCCAGCCAGCGGGCCTCGCCGGTCACCGCGTACGCCCTGGCGCACGCGTCGGCGAGCGCGGCCACCTCGATGGGCTGCTGGTCGTGGCCGGGGCCGGTCTCACCCGGGCCGCGGCCGCCGACCGGGGTCACCGACAGGCGGCCGTCGCGGGTCTCGATGCGCAGCAGGAAGTCGAGCAGCCGCAGGCCGGTGGCGAGCAGGGCAGGGTCGGGCAGCGCCGCACCGGCCAGCAGCAGCGCCTCGGCCACCGCGCCGTTGCCGTACCGCAGGGTGGGCTCCGGCCACGGCCAGGCCGGGTCGGCCGCGTCCGTACCGGTGCCGACAACCTCAGCGGCGTCGCCCAGCAACGCCCGCGCGGACCACTCACCCGGCCGGCCCATCAACAGTTCACCGGCGCCAAGTGCGGCGAAAGCCATCGCCCGGTGGTGCGGTGAACGCTGCCGGGCCGCGATCCGGAAGCCGTCGAGCGCCCTGGCCCGCATCGCCGCTGCCGGCGCGCGCACCGCGGCCACGCCGAGACCCCACAGCGCCCGCCCCCACCAGTCCCCCACTCCCGGGCTGTCGCTCCAGGCTCCGTCGACACGCATCCGATTGTGGCAGGACCCGCCGGCCTGCAGCGCCGCCAGCGTGAACTCCAGGTACAGCGCACCCAGCCGGCGCACCGCCGGGGCCGGATCCGGCTCCCGGCAGACGACCACGAGACCGCGCGCCACGTCGTCCACGCAGTAGCCGTGCTCCGGCCTGGGAACCGAGTGCAGGGCATGCTCGAACAGACCGCGCCCGTCGGTGAGCCGTTCCAGGTGGTCGAAGACCGGCCCGACGATGATGCCCGCGGCGTTCGCGAACGCTGCTGTGCCTACGGGCTCGCTCGCAAGCTCGCTCACGAGACCAGACTCGCCGCAATGAGCCGCGAGGCGAGCTCCCGGTAACGCTCGGCCACCGCCGGCCAGAGCAGTGCCGGCGCCGTCGCGGCGGCCGCCCTGGTCATGCCCGCCGCCACGTCGCCGCCGGTGAGCACCCGGCGCAGCGCCGCGGCGATGGCGGCCGGGTCCTTGTGGTCCACCAGCAACCCGGCGCCGCCGCCGAGCAGCTCCACCGCGTGCGGGAAGCGGGTCGCGACGACCGGCGTGAGGGCGGCGACCGCTTCGATCAGCACGCCCGAGGTGACCTGGTCGGTCGAGTCGTACGGGAGCAGCACCACCTCCGCCGACCGCACCAGCTCAGCCAGCGCCGCGGTGTCCCGGTACCGGCTGTCGAAGGTCACCGCGGCACCGAGGCCGAGCCGACGCACCCGGGCGCCGAGCCGTCTCCGGTAGGCCTCACCCTCGTGCAGCAGCACCTTCGGATGGGTGCGGCCGGCGACCAGGTAGTGCGGTGCAGGGTCGAGGTCCGTGAGCGAGCCCATGGCCTCGATGCCCCACTCGATGCCCTTGCCCGGTCCGATCAGGCCCCAGGTCAGCACGGTGGGCCGGGCGGTGCGGCTCACCGCGCGGCGGCCGGTCGCCGGCTCGTGCGCCCCGTGCGGGATGACGAACACCCTGCGCATGTCCACCGCGTAGCCGGCGGCCAGCCGGTCCCGCGCCGTGGCGGTCATCGTCACGACCGCGTCCGCCCGGTCGGCAACGGCCTCGAGGACCGATCGCTGGTGCCGGGTGGGCGCGGTGAGGACCGTGTGGAGGACCACGATGCACGGCACCTTCAGGGCGTCGAGCAGCGGCAGGATCGCGTCACCGTCGCGGCCGCCGTACACGCCGTACTCGTGCTGGACGATCACCACGTCGCCGGCGTTGAGCAGCTCGGCCGCGGCCCACGGGCCCTGCGCGTCGCCGGCAACCAGCTCGCCGACGACCTCCGCCGCGGGCCACGGCTGCGGCGTCTCCACCAGGCGGACCACCCGCCCGTCACCACCGCCCGCGGTGACGAGCGCGCCGAACAGCGCCGAGGTGAACGTGGCCAACCCGCACCGGGTCGGCGGGTACGTACTGACGAAGCCATAGCGTGTGATCACGGGCCGGTGCCTTTCCGATCGGACGGCGACGCGGGCGAGCGCGAAGCCGAGTGCGAGCGAGAAATTCCAGCCGCGGCGGGGAGGGGGCAGCTGCGTGCCGTGTCCAGTGCGGGCCGAGGGGTGACGAGCCGCCATGCCGGGACAGCGCGCGTCAGCGGCCCCGGCCCCGTTCCCGAGCGACAGCGGACGTGGCCACCCAGGTGGTATCCGACACCGTTGTGAGTCCCTGCTTGGCCCGCCCGTCCCGGCGGGTCCCCTCGATCTCCACGGCCAGCCGGTGCGGCGTGGCGCCGGCGGCTCTAGTCGGTGCCGTGGGTGGGAGGGCTCCCCGAACGCTACCCGACGGCTGCCGATATCGGCAGGTCGCGGCGGTGATGCCTTCAGGTGCTGCCGGCGGACGCGTCCGGGACTCGGCGAGCCGTTCGAAGCCGGACCGCCACCCGGCCGTAGGACAGCCCCGCCGTGCGCCGGGCGACTCTGAGCTGCGCTGAGGGTCCGCGCCGAGCGGCGCGGACCCTCGCTACGTTCACCTGTCTGGCTGTGGACGACCGTCCTCAGACGGGGCGAACGTGTTCGGCCTGGGGACCCTTGGGGCCCTGGGTCACGTCGAACTGGACCCGCTGGTTCTCGTCCAGGCTGCGGT
>WNFZ01008533.1_pt1 | contig 10642 bp, 8 predicted proteins | sample 5400081 | NCBI WGS metagenome assembly WNFZ01 (sample SAMN13153365, study PRJNA577476) | soil metagenome | isolation source: 80 cm soil or saprolite under grassland replicate 1 | place: USA:California | collected 2016-06-15
ATCTACCCTCGGTTCGGTTATTCGCCTGGGTCATGTCGCTGAATCGATTATCGGCGTGAACCAAATCACATCCATCACACAGATTGCTGAAAAAATAACAGGAATAACCTTCCCGAAATGGAATCGTTCTATCCCTCATCCAATAAAAAACCTTGGTGCTCTTCATGTCCCTGGCAGTGAAAAGGAATTCATCTACTTTCCCTCTTGTATCTCGCGGCAGTTAGGTGTTCCAAGGGTCAGGTCTCAGGGGTCGGGTCCATCTAACCTGACACATGACACCTCGCCCATGGCACTCAGCGAAGCGCTCCTCACCATTTCCAAGCGCGCGGGCATTTCGCTTTGGATACCACCTGATATATCTGGTCATTGTTGCGGAATGCCCTTCTATTCAAAAGGATATGAACAAGCCTATCAATTTGCATTGCATAAAATACTCATGCAAATGTGGGAATGGAGTGCAGGTGGCAAATATCCGATCGTGATTGACACAACTTCATGCACTCACACACTCCGTACATGCAAAGATGACCTTAGCCAAGAAGATCGCGCACTCTGGAAAAAACTGACGGTCCTGGATGGCATCGAATTTCTGCATGATTTCGTTTTGCCCAAGCTCGACATTCACCCCATTGATGAAGATGTGGTTCTGCATCCAAATTGTTCTGCGAGAAAACTTGGGCTGGATACCAAGATGGCAGCCATCGCGAATCAATGTGCCAGGTCAGCGATTATCCCACTCAACCTCGGCTGTTGCGCCTTTGCAGGCGACCGCGGTTTACTCTTCCCCGAATTGACCGCCTCTGCCACCGAAAAAGAATCGGAGGAGGTCAATGCGCGTGAGTATGATGGATATTATTCCTCGAATATCCCCTGTGAAATCGGCATGAGCGAAGCGACCGGGAAGGATTACGTTTCCATTGTGTATCTAGTGGAACGCGCCTCGAGGCGACCGCTTTCCTAAATCTTCTTCAACGGCGGAAATAGTGTGAGATATACCAGATACATCATAAATTTGGTGCCGCGGTTAAGCGCATATATCATCCCATGCGAAAACTTGATAGGAATCACCTGTGGAAACATAACTTCGTTGGTGATCTGTGGAAAACCGATCAACATCCAGAAAACATAGATAACGATAAACAATGTAAGCCAGACTAAGGTCCATTTTTTGAGGGAAAAAAAGTTGTTGGCGAAGCCTGTCAAGATCGTTGCCGCAATACCGGTTTGAATGATGAATTCACGAAGCTCCGCGGGAGGCATGGGGAATCGGAAAGGTGTCAGATAAAATGACCATTTATAGATCGCCTCATAGATAAAAATAAAGGAAAGACCCGCTACAAGCGTGAATGACACGGCGTGCAGATCGCTATGCTCCCTTAATGTGTAAACGCCCAATAAGGTCAGGATGCCAAGCTCCACCAGCGTTGTCGCATCCATTTTGTCAAGAGCATTCTGATACAGGCGTCCATTGGCAATTTGGATCACTTCATAGACAATCAACAGCACTGCGAAAATCGCAGCAATTGCACTTAACGGACGTTTAAGCAGTACTGGAAAATCAAGTGTTCTATCCATCATTATGTAATAATACGTAAATTTTTCAAGAATCGTACGCAAGGTGAACTATGTCTTTTCTGAGTGAATTTCAATCCCACCTGAGCGCAGACCTGCGAAACCAATTTTTACAACTGAAAACACCATTTGCAATTCAGCAATATTTGGATAATATGCCATATTTCGGCGAGGAACGAAATCGCTCTCCGCTGCATGTAATGGAGGACCAACAATGTCACTGTCTGGATGGTGGATTTTTTGCTGCGTTAGCGCTCTGGCGAATCGGATTCAAACCGCTGCTCATCGACCTCGTGCCTGAACCTAATAAGGATGACGATCATGTGCTCGCGCTATATCAAGTGGATGGATGTTGGGGTGCGGTCGCCAAATCCAACTATGTCAATCTCGGATTCCGCGAACCTGTGTATAAAAGTCTGCGCGAACTGGTCATGACAAATTTTGAACATTATGTAAGTATCAATAAAGAAAAGACTCTGCGCGGCTACACACGTCCACTGGACGCGTCACGCTATACTCACCTGAATTGGGCATGGGATGAAGTTGGCGCAAATCAGCTTTATCACCATCATTTCTATGGACGGAAAGCGATTCCGTTAATTAGTACACGGATGGCGAAACGCCTGAACTCAGTCACGGATCGTGCCTATGCCGCAGAGACGATGTATACGGACTTACATGAATCTTTTGGGAATCGCGATTCACCATGAAAGACGCGAAACGGAGTGGATTTTGAAAACCCACTCCATTTGCTTTTAATAGTTTCCTCTGCAGCACGCCCTTGACCTCGGGTCAAGTGCATCGTTGGTCAGTTAGATCATGTCGTAAGCAGTTTCACCGTGCAATGACTGATCCAGGCCGAACTCCTCTTCCTTGGCAGTGACCTTGACCGGAGTAATTTTGTTGATCAACCACAACATACCGTACGAAACTCCGAATGCGTAGGCGGACGAGCCAACTACGGCAGCTAATTCTTTCAGGAAGAAAGAAGGGTTGCCTAAAAGCAGACCGTTCGAGCCAGCCGCGTTCACAGCCAAGTCTGCAAAGATACCCAATGAAATAATCCCTAGGATTCCTCCAACACCGTGCACACCCCAAACGTCGAGGGCATCATCCAGTTTCCAGCGATTCTTCAGGGAGATAGCAAAATAACAAACGACGCCCGCGGCGCTACCGATGATTACCGCGCTGGTCGGCGTGATATAGCCTGCTGCAGGTGTGACGGTGGCCAATCCCGCCACGGCTCCGGTTAAGAGTCCCAGGAACGTCGGCTTCTTTTCAAAAATCCAAGCCATGATCATCCACACGATCGCGGCAAAGGAGGCGGCGATGTCCGTGTTGAGGAAAGCCGTCGCGGTGACAGCATCCACTTTCAATTCACTTCCCGCATTGAATCCGTACCAGCCAAACCACAACAAGCCAGTTCCCAGCGCAACCAGCGGAATACTGTGTGGACCCTTATCCGGGAACATACGCTTGCCAACAAATAACACCGAAGCGAGTGCCGCCATTCCAGCAATATTGTGAACCACAATTCCGCCAGCAAAATCGAGTACACCCCATTTCTGCAAAAGCCCGCCACCCCAAATCATATGCACCATGGGGAAGTAGACTAACAGCAACCATGCGACCAGGAAGATCAAATACGCGTTGAAGCGGACCCGGTTGGCAAAAGCACCGGTAATCAACGCCGGGGTGATGATCGCGAACATCATCTGATAGGCAACAAAAACGAACACAGGAATCTGGGCGCCAGCGAAGACCGAATTTACGTCAATGCCGCGCAAAAAAGCATTATCCAGGTTACCAATGACTCCTCCAGGGTTTCCACTAAAAGAGAGAGAGTAACCCACAGCATACCAGACAACAGTCGTGAGGCCCATCGAGACAAAACTTTGGATCATAATGGTGAGCACGTTCTTGCGTCCTACGAGCCCACCATAAAAAAAAGCCAGCCCGGGTGTCATTAACATGACCAGGCTGGTAGCGATCAACATAAAACCGGTATTGCCAGTATCGAACATAATGTTTTCTCCTTTTGTACTGGGGTTCAACAGAATAGCTTAAGCGATTATAGCGCTGACAGTTCAGACCCTAAAGGTTTTTCATATTGACTTTCGTCCTGTTTAAGTCACACCACAACTCCCCCATATCTGACACCTCGACCTCTGAATCTGCACCCCAAATTTCCATAGTTGCAGAAAGGAAATCGTCCAACTGTCCTGTCCCGCAGGCAGAGGGACAAACCGACACGCCGATCAATCGTCACAAGCAGGGTGAGGTCGGCGGTATAATCCCCTCACCGCAACCAACAAAAGAGTTCGCACAACCTCCAGTTTCACCCATGATCGCCAGGAGGATAAGATGTCGAAAAAAGATAAGAAAGACAAAAAGAAGCATTCGGCAAATGGTTCTAAAAAACAGGATAGGATTGAAGTCGCGCCTATCACGATGACGCTTCAACCTGTCTCATCGATTCCGACCAAAGACCAATTTCCCATCAACAAGAAAACCTATGAAAAGGAACTTGCCCGCCTGCAAAAGGAGTTGATCAAATTGCAGGAATGGATCCGCTTGCAGAACCTGAAGGTGGTGGTCATTTTTGAGGGACGCGACGCGGCTGGCAAGGGCGGCGTGATCAAGCGCATCACGGAAAGCCTCAATCCACGCGTCTGCCGCGTGGTGGCGCTTCCAGCTCCAACCGAACGGGAAAAGACTCAATGGTACTTCCAACGTTATATTGCCCATCTTCCTGCCGGAGGCGAGATGGTGCTCTGCGACCGAAGTTGGTACAACCGCGCCGGCGTGGAACGCGTGATGGGATTTTGTACTGATGACGAATATGCAGAGTTCCTGCGCTCGGTCCCGGAGTTTGAACGGATGCTTGTCCGATCCGGCATCATTCTGATCAAATACTGGTTCTCGGTCAGTGACAAGGAACAGGAAAAGCGTTTCCAGGAACGTATCAACAACCCGACGAAACGCTGGAAGCTCAGTCCCATGGATTTGAACTCACGGGCGCGCTGGGTGGAATATTCCAAAGCGAAAGATGAAATGTTTTCTCATACCGATATCAAACAAGCCCCCTGGTATGTTGTCAATGCAGATAACAAGATGTGCGCGCGACTGAATTGCATTCGTCATCTGCTTAGTATGATTCCGTACGAAGACCTCACACCGGAACCAATCGTTCTGCCTCCGCGTCAATCGGAGATTGGCTACGTCCGCCCGCCGATCACAGATCAGACCTTTGTGCCACAAATTTATATTCCCGAAGATAAAGTTGAAGATGTGAAGAACTAGATCATCAACAGGGGCTGCACATAGCACGGCGAATCGAAAGGTCGTTTTCAATTATTAGATTCTGAATTAAACTTGTATCATTATCAGTACAAATGTTATCATTCAAGAAGCTTACTGTGCCATAAACTGGCAAACTCTCCCATCCAGTGCAAGAAGATCTATATGCAAAAAGTTTTTGCTCGCGTTCGAGTTGAATAACGTTTAATTCTTCTACACAATAAATCAGGAATCCTATTATGCTCGGAAGCATCCTCATAAACCGGTATAAAATCGAAGCCGAGCTTGGGCGCGGCGGAATGGGCATCGTCTATCGAGGGCATGACACGCGCCTAAATCGCCCTGTAGCGATCAAAGTTCTTTCTTCTCCTGAACTAAGTGACGAAGACCGCGTACACCTGTTGGCTGAGGCACAAGCAGCTGCCCAACTTAATCACCCAAACGTGGTCACTGTTTATGATGCTCTGGAGGCGGAGAATCAGCCGTTCATCGTAATGGAATATGTGGAGGGACGAACGTTGCGTTCCATTCCACAACCCACCATTAAGGAAAGCATTGATTACGCGCGGCAAATCAGTTCCGCTCTGGCACACGCACATAGCAAGGGCATTATTCACCGTGACCTCAAACCTGAAAATGCACTGCTCACACCTAGCGGGGTGGTCAAATTGATGGACTTTGGGTTGGCGCGCCACATGGAGGGCACGCGCAAGACGAAGACTGGCACCCTAATGGGCACCTTCGCCTTTATGGCTCCCGAATTATTCCAGGGTGAGCCACCCAGCCCGCAGTCAGACCTGTACGCGTTGGGGCTAATCCTCTTTGAGTTCCTGACCGGCAATTCCCCTTTCGACACCGAAAACCTTGCTATTTTAATCAGCCAGCATTTGAATAAAGCAGCGACCTTGCCAAGAGAGGTGGCATCCAGCCTGCCCGAGGGATTGAACGAGCTCGTGCTCCAAATGTTGCATAAAAAGCCAAAGAACCGGCCTTCGTCTGCTCATGAGGTCGAGACGATCTTGGCTTCCTTCCAAACCGACCGCACCCTCACGCTCCCGGTTCTGCTCGACCAACTGGAGGTTCAGTCATTAGATGAATTGATCAACTCCCGCGCCCCCGAACGCGTCAAATGGGAGCAAGAGTGGAAGCGTAAAAGTTATCCTAAATTAGCTATCCCGGCACTAGAAACCGGCGAGAAAGAACAGATTCTTGCAAACCGCGCTCGCGAACTTGCAAAGGGAGTGCAATACCTGAAAGACCATCGAATCCTGCTGATCACAGGAATGCCGGGTATTGGCAAAAGCACATTGGCACGTACCCTTCTGGAATTCATGCCGTCAGAATCGCCGCCGCCATTCTGGTATAACTTTGAACGTCAGCAAAGCAGTGGGAATACATTGGGTGTTCTGCTTGACCGCATTGCGGGATATTTAGAGAAAATCCTGGGAAGCGAGGTGCGCGATGAAATTTTGTCGTTTCGTAACTCGCCTGAACATCAGGCATCTTCTTATGATGTGGATGTTCTGATCGATGCACTGAATCAGACGACTCCGCTATGGTTGATCTTCGACAACTTTGAGGTGATCCTCTCCAAAGGAGGCGATCATTTTCTGGATGATGGGTTGGAGATGCTGTTTAGCAGTCTGAAACACAACACCCACAACGCCAAGATCATTATTTCCGGGTTGTTCGTCCCACGGTTGAAGGATGGAGATTATTTGTTGGAATTTGGGACACGCCCCATAACGCTTCAGGGATTGAGTGAGGAATTTGCGGTGGAGTACCTGCGTGCCCATGGGTTGAAGAATATCGATCATGAAATTCTGGCGACGATCGCACGAAAACTGGACGGTCATCCGTTTGCGCTCAATCATGCGGCGCATTATGCCGAGGCACTGGGAGTGCAAGATGCGTTGAGTAACCTGCAGGGAGGCATGGAGGAATTTTCAAAACACTTCAAGACATCTCTGCAGCAACGTCTGCACGCGAATGAGTTTTCCGTGCTGCAGGATTTAACGGTGCTCCAACGCGATATCTCTCTGGATGGACTATGCTGGACAGCACAGACGAAACCTGCCACGATCAGCCATCTGCGCGAAGAGGGTTTGCTCGAAGCCAGCGACACAGCGAAATTCTGGCTGCCATCCATTGTTCGTGAAACTCTGAAAGCGGAAAACACCGAATCGAACAAACAAGCCCACTTACGTGCTGCACAGTTCTATCGCGAACAGAAACAACCTGCAGCGCCCCGTCAGATCGATGATTTCACAGACGTGCTCGAATGGCACTATCATGCCATCCATGCAGGTGAAATCGTCGATGCCTATAACGCAGTTTTTTCAACAAATCTTGTCGATCAACTGATGAAATGGAACGAGTTTGGATTATGTGCTGAACTATGTGAAAACATATTGGGAGTATTGCGCGACGGACCAAATCCATTATCCACGGACGAGTGGATTCGACTCAATCAAATCAGCGGGGACGCCAGTTATTATTTGAGAGAATATCCCAAGAGCGTGGACCATTATCAGACAGCACTACAAGCCTTTCCAACGGATGATACATCAACCATTAAGACAAACCTGATGGTGTATCTGGCGGAAGTCCAAGCATTGCAGGGAGAATTGACCCGTGCCATGCATACTTGCCAGGAAGTGATGACGCTCTTATCTGACAGAAAGCAGGATGTCACTTACGCCAAGGCACTACAAACGAGGGGCTTTATCCATCGCACGAACGGGGATATGTCGCAAGCCATCGATGATTTAGAGTCTGCGCTTAAAATCTTCGAGCGTGAAGATGATCGAAAGGCGGTTGCCATTGTTACGGGAGAGTTGGGGATCGTATATTATTACAAGAATGAGTTTTCTCTTGCGCTGGAAAATTATCGCCGTGCAACCCATGCCTGTGAAGCCATAAAAGATTCGCGTGGAGCTATGATCGGGCACTTGAACATCGGCGATGTGTTATTACAAAAGCGCCAATATGAAGAGGCAAGCAATGAACTTGGCATCGCACTTGGTCTGGCACGCAAAAAGAAACTAACCAGGGATGAACTCACAGCGGGTTTATACCTGACAGAAGCACGGATTGCCATCGGTCAATTTGAAGAGGCGAAAAAAGAATTAGTGGCTCTTCAGCCATTGCTGGAAAACACATCAATCACGTGCGCACAAGGGAACGCAATGCGCTTGCAGGCAAATTTATACTGGAAAACCGGACAGCATGCCGAAGCAATGGAAACCTATGAGCGTGCTTTGAAACTTTTGGAAGATCCAGTTTGCCAATACGAAATGGCACACACCCAATTGGACTTTGCTACCGTTCTGCATGAACAAGGGCGGCTGAAGGATGCAGGACAAGCCTTAATGCGTGCAGAGCAGATATTTGAATCCATCAACAACCAACTGGGGCAAGAGGCAGTTATGAATCTGAGACGGGAACTCGCCTTAAGTCAATGATCAGAAAATAAAAGAATCAAGACACGCCGGGAATTCCCGGCGTGTTAATCTTCTTCGGTTTAAAGCGAGCTACTTATCTCGGCACGCCCCAACCCGTCGGCGGATCACCCCAGGATTTGATCGTGATATAAACGCCGCCCATTTCTCCGCATTTGACGTTTCCATAGTCGAGAGCGTCTTCGGAGAAGCGTCTCCAACCCGTCCGGCCCGGAACAATCTTGACCGGAACCAGGTCATCGACTGTATAGCCATTGCGCTGCAGAGCCAAAATATCCATGGCGTTATAGCTCATCCAAAGTTTGATTGGACTCTCCAAATCCTGCACTTCCTTGGAATTTTTATCCAGCAGACGAATATCCGCCGCAATGGAAATCAATTGCTTGAAGCCTTCCAGTGGCTGCTTTCGCAGCTCATCCTCATCGAACGGATACAGATAGGGCGTTAAACCGGAGCGTACATCCGAGAGGACAAATTGCCGACCAGAGAGACTGCAATCCCACTTCCTCAGCGCACTCTGATCATCCCCGGTAATATCCGTACCCCGCACCGGCTCATGTGACGGTTGGGATCCTCCACCTTTCTTGAGCAATAAGTAAATCAGGATGATTACAACAATTAAAAGGGCGTAGGTCGAATATGTATAGGCCATATTTATCCTCTCTTTGCAGCGCCTGCCGCAGGAATATCCTCGATATGCAAGATGTTGACCCAAACATGGTTTCGTTAATTGTGCGAGAGTCGCAGGATCTTCCACCGTATTGTTACTTATGCAATTCGGTTACCGAGCGTTATGTCGAGATCATCGGAGACAAAGGAACTTTTTTGGATCAGAGTCTTATGTTCCTCATGCCAACGCGAAAATTCGAGGAAAATACGTCCAATGTGTTTGTTGAACTGCCTCAATGTGAAACATGCGCCGAAAAGGAAGAACCCTCTCCATTTGTATGTAGATTATGAAAATCAGAGTATGACGTTCGTTGTGAATATCGGTTTTAAAGAGAGAGTGCAGTCAACTGTCGAAAATCAGGAACAACCCGATGGTGATGCAATCAGTGACGAGGAATCAAGCAGGGAATAATCCCTCCACCGCAATCAAGTAAGTCGGAATGGCATTCCGACCTACGGCGAACAGGAGACTGCACGTGACGAGGCCATCGAAAAGACCGTTTTCATTGCTCCCTGAAACGTACAAGGTATAATTCAATAAGGTTTTTTCAATTGTGCGCAAAGACACCGCAAACTGGATTGCTCTAGCTGACTACGATATCGAAACTGCGCGTCACATGCTAGCAACACAACAGGACGATATCTTTATGTCGTCTTTCTTTGTCACCTTGCGTTGGAAAAATTGCTCGAAGCCCATGTTGCAGAAGTTACTCAAACCTTACCTATAAAAACACACGACCTGATTTACTTGGTTAAGAAGTGCGAACTGGAACTACCTGAAAGCTATCTTGATTTTGTTGGTAAGATCAACACCGCTAGCATCCCCACACGCTACCCAGACGACTTACAGCGCGCATTGAAAGAATATCCAAAATCGGTTGCAAAAGATTATTTGAATCAAACTACGGACATTGTTTTATGGCTAAAGCAACACCCGAACTTAAGCAAATAGTCAAACGCTATCGCGTTCAGCTTCAAAAAATGGGAATCCGTCCCACGCGGGTTTTGCTATATGGATCTCAAGCCGCGGGCACCGCTCATGAAGGTAGTGACATTGACCTCATCGTGATTTCAGGCGACTGGGAAAAATACAACTACCGCCAGCGACTGGAACTACTTGGCATTGCCGCGGCAAGGATCCTTGAACCTGTCCAGGCGCAGGGATTTACTCCAAACGAAATCAGGTCCAAAAAAAAATTAACGCCCTTTTGGCAACAAGTGATAAAGGAACAAGCAATTGCAATCTAATTGGAGGCAAAGAGTAGCTGTCCCTGATTTGAAGGAAGTAAAGGCATTTGCGAATCACCTTCATTCCCTTGGCAGATACTGGCAGGGAGAAATCTTCGGTTGGCAGTCAGAATACACTCCCCAAAGCGACAAGAAACCCATAGACTCAAGCATGACTTTCACGCCCGCCGATTTCTGGATTGGCGAAAGCGGAATTTGGTTCTTCTCATTGATATGGGAACATGGCAAGGATAAAGAACCCGTTGAGTTCTTGGACGACAGAGGAATAATAAAGTAACCAGTTCTTCCCCAAATCCAGACCCCCAAACCGATGAATTCATCTCTCAACTTCTCCTTGCCGCAGTATAAAACCCACTCCATACCCTCTCCCCGCGGGAGAGGGACAAACCGAC
>WNFZ01006416.1_pt1 | contig 10640 bp, 8 predicted proteins | sample 5400081 | NCBI WGS metagenome assembly WNFZ01 (sample SAMN13153365, study PRJNA577476) | soil metagenome | isolation source: 80 cm soil or saprolite under grassland replicate 1 | place: USA:California | collected 2016-06-15
CGTCCTCGCCGTTGTGCCCGAACGGCGGGTGGCCGAGGTCGTGCGCGAGCCCGGCGGTATCCACCACGTCGGGGTCGCAGCCCAGCCGGCCACCCATCTCCCGGGCGATCTGGGCCACCTCCAGCGAGTGGGTCAGCCGGGTGCGCAGGAAGTCGTCGGTAACGAAGGTGCCGGCTCGGGCAGCTTCGCCGGCCATCCCGGCGCCTCCGCCCGCGACGTGTACCTGGGTCTTGGCGGCCAGCCGGCGGAACGCGGCCGAATGCAGCACCCGGGCCCGATCGTGCTGGTACGGGTTGCGCTCGTCCTCGGCCGGCAGGACCCGGGTGTCCTTGGCCGGCTCGTCGACATAGCGTTCCTCATCGGCGGCGGTGTCAACCATCGGCCTGGATGCTAGCCTCGTCCGCCGCCGTCTCCTCGTCGCGGGCCCGGATCATCGGCGCCGCGATGACCCGGATGGCCGCGGCGACCGGGATCGCCATGACGGCACCGACCAGCCCGAGCACGGAACCGCCGAGCAGGGCGGCCAGCAGTACCGCCACGGCCGACATCTGCACCGAGTCGCGCATCACGCGCGGCACGATGAGGTAGTTCTCCACCTGCTGGTACAGCACGAAGAACGCGGCGACCAGGATGGTCTGCGGCCACAGGTTGGACGTCGCGAACGCCACGATGACGCACACCACCGCCCCGAGCGTGGCGCCGATCATCGGGATCAGGTCGGTCACCGCGACGAACACCGCCAGCGGCAGCGCGAACGGGACCCGGAGCGCGGTCAGCGCGATGAACGTGGCGACGCCGGCGATGGCCGACACGATCAGGTTTCCGATCATGTAGGAGCCGACCTTGTCGATGACGACGTTCACGGCCTCGTTGACCGTCCGCCGGTGCCGCCGGGCGAAGAGCCGGACCAGGCCCCGCCGCAACCGGGGCAGGTCGAGCATGAAGTAGATGGTCAGGACGAGCACCAGCAGCGCGGACACCAGCGCACCCAGGAACCGCTGTCCGAACGCCAGCGCCTGGCGGCCGAGCTTGCTCGGCACGGTCTCCGCGAAGTTGTGGATGCTCTGCTGGAGATGGAAGCGGTCCTCGATGCTGCGCAGGCTGGGTGAGCGGTCCCGCAGGCCGTCCAGGTATGCGGGGAAGTCGCTGACCAGGCCGGTGCCCTGCTTGATCAGTGGGGGCAGGAACGCGAGCAGGAAGACGACCAGCATCAGCGTGACGCCCAGGAAGATGATGGCGACCGCCTGCCCGCGCTTGAGCCCGCGCCGGATCAGCCACCGGACGGCCGGGTCCAGGCTGACCGCGATGAACGCCGCGATCAGCACCTGGACCAGCACGTTGCCCATCAGGATCACCGCACGGTACCCGAGGTAGACCGCCAGCACGCCGAGCGCGGCCGCCACTCCCCAGCGGAACACCGTCCGGGTGCTGACCGGCTCGGTGGCGGCCTCCTCGTCGGCATGCCGGACCGCCGCCTCGATGTGCTCCTCGCTCGTCATGGCAGACAGCTTGCCATCGCGACGGCGTCAGCGCGTGGCGGCGCCCAGGACGCAGAACTCGTTGCCCTCCGGGTCGGCCAGCACCACCCACGGCACCGCCCGGCTCTGCCCGATGTCGACGTGCCGGGCGCCCATGTCGAGCAGGCGCTCGACCTCGGCGTCCTGGTCGGGTGGGGTCAGGTCGAGGTGCAGCCGGTTCTTGCCGTCCTTCGGGTCGGGTACCGCGACGAAGCACAGCTGCGGGTAGGCGTCGTCGGTGGGGCTGATGACCACCTCGTCAGGTGCCTCGGACAGCACCTGGTAGTCCAGTACCTCGGCCCACCAGTGTCCTAACCGGACCGGGTCCAGCGCGTCGACGACGACCTGGGACCACCGGCTGACCATCCGAAGAACCTCCCGCGACGCCCGACGTGTCGCCCCAGGTTACGCCACAGCCGCGCAGCTTGTCGGAGCGGCTTCGATCAGCGGTTGTCAGCCGCGCAGCTTGTCGGAGCGGCTTCGATCAGCGGTTGTCAGCCGCGCGCCCGGCCTCCAGACGACTGACCGGTACCCGGAACGGCGAGCAGGACACGTAATCCAGCCCGACCTCGTGGAAGAAGTGCACGGAGTCGGGGTCGCCGCCGTGCTCGCCGCACACGCCGATCTTGAGGTTGGGCCGGGCCGCGCGCCCCTCCTCCACGGCGATGCGCACCAGCCGGCCGACCCCCTCGGTGTCCAGGGACTCGAACGGCGACACCCCGAAGATGCCCAGCTCCAGGTAGCGCGAGAAGAACGAGCCCTCCACGTCGTCGCGGGAGAAGCCCCAGCCCATCTGCGTCAGGTCGTTGGTGCCGAAGGAGAAGAACTCGGCCGCGCCGGCGATCTGCCCGGCGGTCATCGCCGCCCGGGGTACCTCGATCATCGTGCCGATCGGGATCCCGGCGACCCCTTCGATGCGCTCGGCCTCCGCCCGTACCGTCTCCAGCTCCTGCACGGCGCCGACCAGCGGCACCATGATCTCCGGCCGCGGGTCACCGCCCGCCGCCCGGACCGCCGCGGCGGCCTCGGCGATGGCCCGGATCTGCATGGCGAACAACCCCGGCACCGCCAGCCCGAGCCGTACCCCGCGCAGCCCCAGCATCGGGTTGGACTCGTGCATCCGGCGCACCGCGCCGAGCAGCTTCACGTCCCGCCCGGGGTCCTCCCCGCGCGCCTCGGCGACCGCGACCTTGACCGCCAGCTCCTCGAGCGAGGGCAGGAACTCGTGCAGCGGCGGGTCGATCAGCCGCACCACCACCGGCAGCCCGGACATCGCCGACAGGATGCCCTCGAAGTCCTTGCGCTGCAACGGAAGCAGCGCGTCCAGGGCGGCCTGCCGGGCCTCGTCGCCATCGGCGAGGATGAGCGCCTCGACCAGCTCGCGCCGCTCGCCGAGGAACATGTGCTCGGTGCGGCACAGCCCGATGCCCTCCGCGCCGAAGCGGCGGGCCCGCGCGGCGTCCTCCGGGGTGTCGGCGTTGGCCCACACGCCCAGCCGCCGCTTGCTGTCGGCGTGGGCCAGCAGCCGGTGCACCGCCGCCACCAACGGATCCTCGCCGAGCTCACCGGTCTCGAAGTAGCGCACCACCTTCGACGGCTGTACCGGTACCTCGCCGAGGTAGACCTTCCCGCTCGTCCCGTCGATGGAGACGACGTCGCCCTCGCGGACCGCGTGACCGTCCACACTGAACTGTCCATTGTGGCCGTCGACTTCGATGCGGTCGGCGCCGCAGACACAGGTCTTGCCCATGCCGCGCGCGACCACGGCGGCGTGGCTGGTCTTACCGCCGCGCGAGGTGAGGATGCCCTGGGAGGCGATCATGCCGGGCAGGTCGTCGGGGTTGGTCTCGCGCCGGACGAGGATGACCTTGTCCCCCTGCGCGGCGCGCTCGGCCGCCCGGTGGGAGTCGAAAACCACCTTGCCGACCGCGGCACCCGGCGAGGCGGCGACGCCCTTGGCCAGCTCCTCGGGATTGGCGGACAGGTCGAACGTGGGGAACATGAGCTGCGCGAGCTGGGCGCCGCTGACCCGTTGCAGCGCCTCGTCGAGGTCGATGGTGCCCTCGTCGACGAGCTGGCTGGCGATGATGAACGCGGCGGCGGCCGTGCGCTTGCCGACCCGGGTCTGCAGCATCCACAGCTTGCCGCGCTCGATGGTGAACTCGATGTCGCACAGGTCCCGGTAGTGGTCCTCCAGGACGCGCATGATGCGCATCAGCTCGTCGAAGCTGTTCTTGTCCAGCTGCTCCAGCTCGTCCAGGGGGACGGTGTTACGGATGCCGGCGACGACGTCCTCGCCCTGGGCGTTGGACAGGTAGTCGCCGTAGACGCCCTGCTCGCCGGTGCCGGGGTCGCGGGTGAACGCGACGCCGGTACCCGAGTCGGGGCCGAGGTTGCCGAACACCATCGCGACGATGTTGACCGCGGTGCCGAGGTCGGCCGGGATGCGCTCCTGGCGCCGGTACAGGACGGCGCGGTCGGCGTTCCAGGAGTTGAAGACCGCCCGGACGGCCAGGTCGAGCTGCTCGCGCGGGTCCTGCGGGAACTCCCGCCCGGTGTGCTCGGAGAAGATCTTCTTGAACGTGTCGACCACCGCGCTCATGTCCTCCGCGCCCAGGTCGACGTCCTGCCGGACGCCCTTGGCCTTCTTGGCCTCGTCGAGCGCGTGCTCGAACGCCGAGCCGGGGACGTCGCAGACGGTCTTCCCGAACATCTGCACCAGGCGGCGGTACGAGTCCCAGGCGAAGCGCTCGTTGCCGCCGGCCTGCTTGGCTAGGCCGTGCACGGACTCGTCGTTGAGGCCGACGTTGAGCACCGTCTCCATCATGCCGGGCATGGAGAACTTCGACCCCGAGCGGACCGACACCAGCAGCGGGTCGACCGGGTCGCCCAGGCGGCGGCCCATCTTCTCCTCCAGCGCGGCCAGGTGCTGGTCGATCTGGGCGGCCAGCTCCGCGGGCTCGTCGCCGGTGGTCAGGTACTGCCGGCAGGCCTCGGTGCTGATGATGAACCCGGGCGGCACCGGCAGGCCGAGATTGGTCATCTCGGCGAGGTTGGCGCCCTTTCCACCCAGCAGATCCTTGAGGTCCTTGTTGCCCTCGGCAAAGTCGTACACGTACTTAACCGACACGTCGGCCTCCCGCGCCTCGTCCCCTGACTCGGGTGTACCTTACGCCGCCCGCTTGTGCCCGCCGTCACGGGGAAGGCACCGGACGGTGGGCCCGTCCGAAATGCCGGGCACTTCCCGTCCGAAGGGTTTCGGTGGAGCACTTCCGCGATCAGAATCGCGCACGGAGGAGGGGGCGCCGCCCCCACGCGGCGCCCCCTCCGGGATAACGCTCAGCCGACCGGAGTCAGCTCCGGCTCCGGCGCCCGGTGCTGCCCTGCCGGTACCGGCACCGCCCGCCGGTCCCGCGCCCGCAGGAAGCGCGGCGCCCACCAGTTGGCGTTGCCCAGGAGGGTCATCAGCGACGGCAGCACCACCGCCCGGATGATGGTCGCGTCGATCAGGATCGCGCTGGCCAGCCCGACCCCGAGCTGCTTCATGTCCAATGTGGACAGGGTGCCGAAGATGGCGAACACGCCCACCATCACGATCGCCGCGCTCGTCACCACGCCGGCCGACCGGGTGATGCCCTGCGCGACCGCCTCCCGGTTGGGTACCCCCTGCCGCACCGCCTCGCGGATCCGGCTCACCACGAACACGTGGTAGTCCATGGAGAGCCCGAACAGGACCACGAAGAGGAACAGCGGCAGCCACGAGATGACCCCGTGGTTGGAGCGGAAGTCCAGCAGCTTCTCCGCCCAGGTGTGCTGGAAGACCACGACCAGCAGGCCGTACGCGGCCCCGACCGAGAGCATGTTCAGCACGATGGCGGTCAGCGCCACCACGACCGAGCGGAACGTCCACGTCATCACCAGGAACGTCAGCAGCAGCACGAACCCGACGACCCAGGGCAGCTTCTCCTTCACGTGCTCGGAGTAGTCGGTGGTCCCGGCGATCTCCCCCGTCACCGCGAACTGCACCCCGGGCACCTTGCCGACCGTCTGCGGTACCAGCTCGGTGCGCAGCCGGTCCAGCGAGCGCTTCGCGTCGGCGGTACCCGGGACGGCCGGGGTGCCGATGCTCAGCATCGTGACGGTGCCGTCGGGTGAGACGGTCGCGTCGGGCCTGCGGTCGTGGGCGAACAGCGGGTCGGTCGCGGTGCGCGCGCTGAGCCGCTCCAGCGCGGCCCTGACCGCGGCCGCCTGCGCCGGCGACGCCTTGACGACCACCACATGGTCGGTACCGGTGCTCGGGAACGCCGCGGTCATCCGGTCGTAGGCCTGCATCACGGGGGTACTGCGCGGCACGTCCTGCAGGCCGGTGAGCTTCAGGGTCATGCCGAGCGCCGGGGCGGCCAGGGCCACCAGCGCACCGGCCGAGATCACCAGGGTCACCAGGGGGTACCGCAGCGCCGGGCGCAGCACGGACGACCAGAAGCGCGGGTGCGCGGCGGTACCGTCGGCGGCCCGCCGGGACGCGGTCAGCCGCCACAGGACCGGGATGCGCGGACGGTCCACCCAGCGGCCGAGCTTGGCCAGCAGGGCCGGCAGCACGGTCAGCGAGCCCAGCACGGACACCGCGACGACGAGGATCGAGCCGACCCCGAAGGAGGCGAAGATGGCGTCGCCGGCCAGGAACATGCCGGCCATCGAGATGATGACCGCGATGCCGGAGACCACGACCGCGTGACCCGAGGTGGCCGCCGCGATCTCGACCGCGTCGAGGTGCCCCGCGCCCTTGGCCCGCTCCTCGCGCTCACGGCGCAGGTAGAACAGCGAGTAGTCGACGCCGACCGCCATGCCGATCAGCAGGATCACGCTGCTGAGCGCCTCCTGTGCCGGTACCAGGTAGGAGGTCAGCGAGGACAGCCCGATGGCCGCACCGACGGCCGACAGCGCCAGCAGCAGCGGCACCCCCGCCGCGATCAGCGCGCCGAACGCGACCAGCAGGATCAGCAGCGTCACCGGCAGGCTGAACAGCTCGGCCCGCTGGAAGTCCTGGCCGATCGTAGCGTCCAGGGCCTTGTGGATGGAGGCACGGCCGACCTCCTCGACGCGCAGCGCGGCGTGGTCGCGCTGCACCGCCGCCGTGGCGTCCAGCAACGGCTGTACCCGGTCCTCGGCGGTGTCCGGGTCGCCGGCCATGGTGACCGGCACCATCAGCATGGTGCCGTCCGGCGCGGGGACCGGCTCCTCGACCTTGCTCACCTCCGGCAGCACCCGCAGCCGCGCCGCGGCGTCCGCCGCGGCGGTCTTGGCGGCGGCGAGGTCCAGCGGGCCGGACCGGGAGCTGATCAGGATCCGCTCCACGGACGGCTCCTGCGGGAAGTTGCCACTCTTGATCATTTGCTCGGCACGGGCGGTCTCGCCGACGTTGCCGGCGTTCTCCGCCTCGTGGGTGCCGGAGAGGTTCCCCAGCACGATCGACGCCGTCACGAACACCACCCACAGCGCCATGGCGCGCCAGGGGTGGGTCGCGCTCCAGCGCGCGATCCGTACGGTCAACGGCCTGCGCTCCATGGTGTCATCCCCTCGTCTCGTTCGTCAGGGCTGACGTTATGGACCTTCGTGCGGCCTGACATCCGGGCTCCGACCTGACCGTTCCCTGAGAGGGCCAGCAGGTGGATCGCCGTAGGGGTAACCGGATTGCGCGCGGCGGGCAGCGACGCGTTCCCGGCGTTTCGCCGCGGGATGCGCGGCCTGACTCGGTCGTTCGGCGGACCGGCCGGTGTCCGTTTCCCCTAAGGGTGGGCGGCGCTCAGCCCCCTGAGTCGTCGAGTTCGGCACCGGCCGGGACGGTGTCGGCTTCCCGATCGTCCAGCCACCCCTCGGGCAGCGCCACCCGTCCGGGCGACGTGGTGCGCCCGCGCGGCATGCCGAGCACCTCGACGGGGTAGGGCGCGTCGGGGTCCAGCTTGCCCAGCAGGTCGTCCAGCTCCGCCAGCGAGGAGGTCATCGCCAGCGCGCGGCGCAGCGTTGAACCGAGCGGGAAGCCCTTGAGGTACCACGCGACGTGCTTGCGGAAGTCGACACACCCGGCCGCTTCGTCCCCGAGCCACTCCCCCAGGAGCACCGCGTGCCGCCGCATCGTCGCGGCCACCGCACCGAGCCGGGGCAGTACCCGGTCGGGCCGGCCGGCGAAGGCGTGCGCCAGGTCGGCGAACAGCCACGGCCGCCCGAGGCAGCCCCGGCCGACCACGACCCCGTCGACCCCGGTCTCCCGGACCATCCGCAGCGCGTCGTCGGCCTCCCACACGTCGCCGTTGCCGAGCACGGGAATGTCCAGCGCCTGCTTCAGCGCCGCGAGCGCCGCCCAGTCGGCCACGCCGGAGTACCGCTGCGCCGCGGTGCGCCCGTGCAGCGCCACCCAGGCCACGCCCGCGTCCTGGGCGATGCGGCCGGCGTCGAGGTAGGTGATGTGATCGTCGTCGATGCCCATGCGCATCTTGACGGTGACCGGCCGGTCCCCGGCGGCTTTGACGGCCGCCTCGACGATTCGGGCGAAGAGGCGCCGCCGCCACGGCAGCGCGGCCCCGCCGCCCTTGCGGGTCACCTTCGGTACCGGGCAGCCGACGTTGAGGTCCATGTGGTCGGCGAGGTCCTCCTCGACCACCATGCGTACCGCCCGGCCCACGATGTCCGGGTCGACCCCGTAGAGCTGCAGGCTGCGTGGGCGCTCGTGCGCGGTGAACGCGACCATGCGCAGCGTCTTCGGGTTGCGCTCGACCAGCGCCCGGGTGGTGACCATCTCGCACACGTACAGGCCCGCGCCGTGTTCCCGGCACAACCGCCGGAACGCGACATTGGTGATGCCGGCCATCGGGGCCAGCACCACCGGCGGGTCGACCCGGTACGGGCCGAGGGTCAAGGGCACGCCACCGAGTCTAGAGTCGGCATGTGGCCCACTCCGATCCTCGTGGTCCGGCACCTGGGCCGGACCAGCAAAGCGGCGATTATCTGTGTGACCTCGCGCACGGCATCGGCGACGTGCCGGTGCCCGACCGGACCCTGGTCGCGGTCTTCGACTCGCCGGTCGCCGGGTACCTGCTGCACTTCGGGCACCACCTCGGCTTCCGTACCGTCCTGGTCGACCCGGCACCGGTCGCCGACCCGCCGCCGGCCGACACCGTCGCCGACGCGCTGGATCCGTCCTTTGTGGACAAGAGCGCCGATGTCGTGGTCACCGACCACGACCGGCCCGAGCTCGGCGCGGTGCTGCGCAACGCGCTCGCCCTGCCGGCCCGCTGGATCGGCGTGATGGGCAGCATCCGGCACACGGCCCCGCACGTCGAGGCGCTGCGCACGCTCGGTACGAGCGAGGCGGACATCGCCCGGGTGCACCGGCCGATCGGGCTGAACATCGGCTCGCACACCCCACCGGAGATCGCCGTTGCCACCCTGGCCGGGCTGCTGGCCGACCGGGCGGGCCGGCCGGGCGGGTTCGTGTTCTGATGCCGACCTCCCTCGCCCTGGCCCCGAGCCCCAGTCCGAGCCCGGCGCCCGGCGCCGGAAACAACCCGGCCGGCATCGGCGTCATCGTGCTCGTCGCGGCGCTGGCGGTCCTCGCGATCATGGGGATCCGCCGCGCCGCCGCCCGGTACCGCCGCCGCGTCCACGACGAGTAGCCGCGGCCGGGCTGAGCCGCGCTCGGCCCGGCCACGAAGATCAGCAGCCCGGTAGGCGCTCGATCAGGTAGCGCTCGACCTGATCGAGCGAGATCCGCTCCTGCGCCATGGTGTCCCGGTCCCGGACCGTCACCGCGTCGTCCTGCACCGTGTCGAAGTCGACGGTGACGCAGAACGGGGTACCGATCTCGTCCTGGCGCCGGTAGCGCCGGCCGATCGCCTGCGCGTCATCGAACTCGACGACCCACCGCCGGCGCAGGACCGCCGCGAGGTCGCGCGCCTTCGGGGACAGCTCGGGGTTGCGTGACAGCGGAAGCACCGCCACCTTCACCGGCGCCAGCCGGGCGTCGAACCGCATCACCGTGCGCTTGTCCACGCCGCCCTTGGTGTTGGGCGCCTCGTCCTCGTCATAGGCCTCCAGCAGGAACGCCAGTACCGCGCGGGTCAGGCCGGCCGCCGGCTCGATCACGTACGGCACCCAGCGCTCGCCCTTGTCGGGATCGAAGTAGGACAGGTCCACGCCGCTGTGCTTGGTGTGCGTGGTCAGGTCGAAGTCGGTGCGGTTGGCGATGCCCTCCAGCTCGGCGAACTCGCTGCCGCCGAACTGGAAGCGGTACTCGATGTCGACGGTGCGCTTGGAGTAGTGGGAGAGCTTCTCCTTGGGGTGCTCGAAGTAGCGCAGGTTGGCCTCGGACAATCCCAGCCCCGTGTACCAGTTCCAGCGCTCGGCCAGCCAGTACTCGTGCCACCGCTCGTCACTGCCGGGCTCGACGAAGTACTCCATCTCCATCTGCTCGAACTCGCGGGTGCGGAAGATGAAGTTGCCCGGGGTGATCTCGTTGCGGAAGCTCTTGCCCACCTGCGCGATGCCGAACGGCGGCTTCTTGCGGGCCGAGGTCATCACGTTGGCGAAGTTGACGAAGATGCCCTGCGCGGTCTCCGGCCGCAGGTAGTGCAGGCCCTCGTCGCTCTCCACCGGGCCGAGGTAGGTCTTCATCAGGCCGTTGAACATCCGCGGCTCGGTGAAGCTGCCCTTGGTGCCGCAGTTGGGGCAGTTGACCTCGGCGAGCGAGGTCGGCGGGCGGCCGTGCCTGGCCTCGAACGCCTCCTCCAGATGGTCGGCCCGGAACCGCTTGTGGCAGGCCTGGCACTCGGTCAGCGGATCGACGAACTCGGCGATGTGACCGGACGCGACCCACACGTCGCGGGCGAGGATGACCGCGGAGTCCAGCCCCACGATGTCGTCGCGCTCCTGGACCATCGACCGCCACCACTGGCGGCGGATGTTCTCCTTCAGCTCCACGCCCAGCGGACCGTAGTCCCACGCCGACCGGGTACCGCCGTAGATCTCGCTGGACGGGTAGACGAAGCCCCGGCGCTTGGCGAGGGACACCACGGAGTCGATGCGGTCAGCGGGCACGGGATCCTCCTCGGGTACACCGCCGGCTGGGCC
>WNFZ01008897.1_pt1 | contig 10638 bp, 10 predicted proteins | sample 5400081 | NCBI WGS metagenome assembly WNFZ01 (sample SAMN13153365, study PRJNA577476) | soil metagenome | isolation source: 80 cm soil or saprolite under grassland replicate 1 | place: USA:California | collected 2016-06-15
ACGGACCTCGACGGCGGCCGCGCGTACGCCGGGCGTTTCGAGGCCGGCCTTGTGGCCGGGCGGTACGCCGCCGTCTACCGCCGGCTGGTTCACGCACGCCGGGTTGGGTGAGGTGGGCGCCCACCTCAGCCCGACCGGTCACACCCATGGTCCGAACACAGTGGACGATCCACTAGAAGGAGCCAGCGACGGCGACTCGTAGCCTCGCCGAAGCGTCGATTCCGAACTCGTCGTGCCCGCGGCGGACCTCATGGATGAAGGCGCGCCCGACCATAACCACGTCTAGCGTCGACCACGCCGGCGACTCGCCCGACCTCCCGCCGGCCGCACTCCCTCCCCACCAGTCCCCCGCTGCTCAGCCGTGGTGAGGGCCGGTGGCCGGGCCCGCGCCGCCGACCCTGGCCACGGCCACGCCGGCCTGCTCGGCTCGACGGTCGAAGTCGAGCCCGGTCTCGCGCTCCCACCGTCGCAGGACCTCCTGCTCCCCGGGCCGCTCAACATCGTCGAGGACGACGGTCGCGCCTGGGGCGAGCCAGTCAGACAGAACGGGCATGGCGGGGTAGCGCGCCAGCCCGTGGCCGGCGGCGTAGGCGGGTGGGCCGTCCACCAGGAGCAGGTCGATGGGGTCGCCCCGCAGCGCAGTACGCAAGCCCCCGGTCAGGACGGCGTCGTCGTACCAGCTCAGATCCGGCTCGGCGCGTGGGTGCGGGGCCAGCGGCGCGTGGACCACCGCAACGCCGGACCCGATGCCCTCGCGGTCGAGTTGCTCGGTGACCCACCGCGCCCAGCGGGCGTCGTGCTCGACGGCCACCAGGCGGAAGCCGCCCAGCGGCGGGCGCTGGCGTAGCAGGCGGGCCAGGAGCACCGTGCTGATACCACTGCCGAGCTCGACGACCCGCCGCCGCCCGTTGAGGACGATGTCGTTGCAGAGGGTCACCAGCCCAGCCGGCCGCATCGCGCCGGAGCCCCACGGCAGATACGGCCCGGGCAGTGCGGCCAGAGCATCCCGGGCAGCCTCGTCGGAGAACTCCCGACCGGTCGAGGACGAAGGCGGGAGGTCGGACGCGGACACAGCTGACCATAACGCGCCACGGCGAGACAAGGGCCGTCCCCCAGGTCAGGGTTTGTCCCACCCGTGCCGATCGCCTGGACCGGGTGTCACGATGGCGGCATGGAGGTCGAGCTTCTGGTTATACCCGACTGCCCTCACGAGGCCGGGGCGGCCGAGCTGCTCCGCAAGATGTTGACCGAACTCGGTATGCCCAGCCAGCCCGTGCGCACCACGGTCATCACCGACGACGTCCACGCCCGGGAGCGGGGCTTCCCCGGCTCGCCGACGTTCCTGATCGACGGCGTCGACCCGTTCGGGCAACAGTCCCCGCCGGCTGGCCTGGCCTGCCGCCTCTACGACACACCCGCTGGCCGCCGACCCATTCCCGACGCCACGCGCCTGCGCCACGCCCTGAGCGCAGCGGGCCAGCCACGCCCCTGACGCCCGAACACGGCCCACCCGGCGGCGATGCCCCGCTACACCGCGGAGTCGGCGACATGGTCGACGTCGTCGCGGATGTCGACCACCAGGCCGTCGCGAATCCGGAAGACCTGCGCCTGCGTCGATCTGCGATGGCCGGCATCCTCCCAGCCGTCGGGCCACTGCACCGCCATCAGCAGCGCCACCGTGTCACCGCGGATCTGCGTCCCCAGCACCTGGACCCGGACACCCTGAGCCCGCAGCCGCTGATACCAGGCCAGCACCTGCGCCCGACTGTGGCAGGTCTGCTCGGTGTCCTCGTCCCCACCCCACCGGACCTCCGCAGCCAACAGCGGCGCCAACTGGTCCAGATCACCCACGGCGAAAGCCGCCGTCAGGCCAGCCGCGACCGCCTCGATCGATCTGACACCCGTCATGACGAACAACCCTTCGCCGTTGCAGCCGGCCGCCATAGGCTTGCGCCCGGCTGCCAAGCCGACGGCGCCAGCCAACGTGCCCTTGCGGATGGGACCACCGTAGCGACCCGCCTACTATCCGAACACCCCGGGCGAATCGGGTGCCGCGACACGACCATGTGTCCGGCTCGGGCCCGCTCGGCTCATGTAAGGAGCTCCGGCGACGCGGCATCGCGCCCGGCCGCGCGGCCCTGCGGTCACGCCGACGACGGGATGGCGCCGCGGAGGCGCGGCGGGTCAGGCACGAGGCACATGGCCGCGGTGCACATGTGCGGGCTCGCGGTGAACGGCAAGTTGTGATTGCACCGACTCGGAGGCCGGCATCTTTCCCCGTGGACGCCGGCCTCGCCACTGGTTCTCACGCGGACGTTCTCGCAGCGCTCGCTGCCCCCTCGCCTGGATCCGCCACGATTCGTGGCGGTAGACGAAGGCCGGATTGAGGGCCTCACCGTCGGCGGTGAGCGTGTCGTACAGACCGCTCTGGCGCAGCCGGGCGACGATGAACGGGCTGGCCCGGCGGATCGCGAACCGGACCCCGAGGCTGCGGGCGGCGTGGCAGCCGGCCACCAGCGCGGTACCTGCCGAACATGTCATCCGAGCAGTTCAGGGAGCATGTTCGTACTCGCGCAGGATTCCGCCGAGATGGTCACGTCGGCGGACGTCGAGGCGGGCGAGCTGGTCCGGATCGGTGATCGGTTCGGGCAGCGGCTGGAGTGGTCTTGCGCGGGCTACCCCGCACCAGGCCGGCCAAGATCAAGACTGGTCGGCCCGTAGCAGCACGCCACCACGGACCCCAGCACAGACAATTCCGAAACAGACGAGCACCCTATGAGCACCTGGAGTCCACGGTGGACAGATCTTGAACGAACCATGACCCGCGTTTCCGCAGGTCACACCCATGATAATGTTGCGCGCCCGAAGGGACTCGAACCCCTAATAAGAGCTAACGGGGTGAGCTACCGGGTAGGGCGATAGTCATACTCGGTCCGGTAGCCGCTGGTGGGTGAGCACTCCCGAACCCTGGACGCTTGCAGTCCTTAGGTTAGATCGTGCCCCTGCCGGTGGTCGGGAGACGAGACCGCTGATGGGATGTCGTGCCCGCTGATCCTGGCGTGAGCACTCGTTTATTAGGTCGCCGGTGATTCTCCCGCAGGCTCACCAGACGGTACTGTCCACTATGGAATCGGAGCATGCGTTGCTGTTCGTCGGGGACGACTGGGCCGAAGAGCACCACGACGTCGAACTGCAGGACGAGGCCGGTCGGCTGCTGAGCCGGGCCAAGCTGCCCGAGGGTGTCACGGGTATCGCCCGGCTGCACGCGATGATCGGCGAACATCTCGGCGAGGGCGTCGACGAAGCCGATGTGGTGGTCGGGATCGAGACCGAACGTGGCCCGTGGGTGCAGGCGTTGATCGCGGCCGGCTACCAGGTCTACGCGGTCAATCCCTTGCAGGTGGCCCGCTACCGGGACCGTCACGGCGTGTCCGGGGCCAAGAGCGACCCGAAGGACGCGCACGTGCTGGCGGACATGGTGCGCACCGACCGGCACCAGTTGCGCCCGGTCGCCGGCGACAGCGCGCAGGCCGAGGCGGTCAAGGTCCTCACCCGCGCACACAAGACACTGATCTGGGAACGCACCCGTCACCTACTGCGGCTGCGGCACGCACTGCGGGAGTTCTTCCCGGCCGCACTGGTCGCCTTCGACGACCTCACCGCCACCGACGCCCTGCAACTGCTGGCCGCCGCCCCCGACCCCGTCTCCGCCGCCGCACTCAGCCTCGAGGAGATCGACGCCGCGCTCAAGCAGGCCCGCCGTCACCACCGCGCCGCGAAGGCCCAGGCGATCCGCGACGCGCTGCGCACCGCGCACCTGGGCCAGCCGCCTGTGGTGGCGGCCGCCTACGCCGCCACCGTCCGCGCCCAGGTCGCGATCCTGACCGTCCTCAACACCCAGGTCGCGGCGATGGAACAGCAGGTTGATGCCTATTTTTCCCAGCACCCGGACGCTGAGGTCTATCTCAGCCAACCTGGCCTCGGTGTCGTGCTCGGCGCCCGGGTGCTTGCCGAGTTCGGCGATGACAAGACCCGTTACGCCGACGCGAAAGCCCGCCGCAACTACGCCGGTACCAGCCCGATCACCCGCCAGTCCGGCAAGAAGAAGACCGTGATGGCCCGCCATGTCCACAACGACCGACTCATCGACGCCCTCAACCGGCAAGCCTTCGCCGCCCTGAGCGCCTCACCCGGCGCCCGCGCCTACTACGACCAACTCCGCGCCCGCGGCGCCGGACACCACGCCGCGCTCCGCCAACTCGGCAACCGCCTGGTCGGCATCCTCCACGGCTGCCTCAAAACTGGAACACCCTACAACGAGACCACCGCATGGCCACCAGCCGAACAAGATCAGAAAGCCGCTGCTTGACAACCAAACGCCATGGGATGTCTAACCTTCTGATCCGTAGACCGAGAGACGCGGGCCGCAGCTCACAGCCTTGATCACTTCGCTCAAGATCGACCAATATAGCCGATTTCCGCCGATATAGATAGGTCGGCCGATTACCTACTAAGGCGTGTCCTGTCGATCATCGGAGCCAGATCAGCGCTGCGATAAGGACCAGGCAGGCGCGGTAGATGCTGGCGCGTTTCGCGAAGCGAGTGGCCAGGTCGCGCCAGTGTTTGAGCCGGTTGAAGCAGCGTTCAACGACGTTACGCTGCTTGTAGATTTCGGCGTCGAAGTCGGGCGGTCGCCCGCCGGCGCGGCCTTTGCCGGCGCGGCGGGCGACCTGGTCGGAGCATTCCGGGACGGTGTGGCGGATGCGCCGACGGCGCAGCGCCCGTCGGGTCGGGTCGTGCGCGTAGCCCTTGTCGGCGATGAGCATTTCCGGACGCTTGCGAGGTCGGCCGGGGCCGGGCGGGTGGACGCTGATCGCGTCCAGCAGCGGCAGCAACTGCGGGTTGTCGCCGGCCTGGCCAGGGGTCAACAGGATGGACAGCGGGCGGCCACGCCGATCGACCGCGAGGTGGATCTTCGTGCTCAGCCCACCGCGGGACCGGCCGATCGCCTCACCGTCTTGCGCACCCACCGTCGCGCCGGCCGGGCCGAAGCCTCGGACGCCCCCTTTTTCCGGGCCCCAGCCGAATGCTGGTGCGCCCGCACGATCGAGGAGTCCACGCTGATCACCCACTCCACTGGCTGGCCATCGTCGTAGACCTGCGCCCGCGCCAGGATCCGATCCCAGGTGCCATCCGCGGTCCACCGGCGCAGCCGCTCATGGCAGGTCTTCCACGGCCCATACCGCTCGGGCAGGTCCCGCCACGGCGCCCCGGTCCGCAACTTCCACAGGATCCCGTTGATGACCTGCCGGTGATCGCGCCACCGACCCCGACGACTGGCCGGCGCCGGCAGCACCGGCTCGATCGCCGCCCACGCCTTGTCCGTCAACTCACCCCGACCGACCACCGAGGCATAGTGGACCACCAAACCCCGCAAGATCGGCAGGACACGCCTTAGCCCACTCCGGTAGCGGTGCTACCAACCCGGCCACCACCGCCTCGACACCAACCAGCGCAGCCGACAGGGCTGGTTGGCGCGGTACTGGTGATCGCCGCGGCAACCACCGCGGCCAGATGGAGGAGTCATGAAAGCCGTCATCTACGAAGACGTGCGCTGTCAACGTTGAAGGCGACGCCCACCGAGGTCACCGACGCCGCCGCGATCTACCCCCGGTGTGTTCAACGAATTGATCCCGTCGGCGTGGCATCACGTCGAGCGGTACGCGGACAATCCGATCAAGGCTGATTATGGCCGACTCAAACACCGGCTGAGATCGATGCGTGGGCTGCGAACGGAGAAGACGGCACAGATCATCACATCATCCACCGGGCACGTCTTTGCGCAGAAGCTGCGACGCGGACACTGCGAACTGGCCATCGACATCCGGCCCGATCCCTACCGCCAGCGCAGCCTGCCCCAGCCCCGCCCAAGATCAAGTTTTGGGCGCCCTACAAGCCTGATGTGCACCTATCGCAAAATCGCGAAACCTCAGCTTCGTGAATGACCGGACTAATGGTAGAGTACCTACCCAAGTTTTCCTCGGGAAAGCTGACTCTCGCCATCCATAGCCTGCGGTACATTTCTGGCCGGAAGGCCTAGACGCGTAGGCAAACGTAGCGATCCTGACGCAATTGCGAACCGCCGCCGAAAAGAACATCGGGTTCCGACGGGGAGGGTTTTAATGGCATTCACCGACAACTGCGACCTCTTCGTTTCGATTCATGAAGAGGGCGTGAACCGCATCGGGCGCCATATCATGCGGCAGCGGCCATCTCTTTTCAATTACGCCACCCCCGACGTCGCCGCGAACCGCGAGCTCTGGTGCCAGATCCTGGAATTCACGACGGATGTCACCAAGTTCGGCAACCCGATCTTCACCATCCTGTCCTATCTGCCGGTGATCGGCGCGGATTCCCCGCCGGTCGGCCTCGGCTTCTGTGCGCAGGTGGTCCGCGCACAGGTGGACTTCCACCCGAGCAACGTCATCAGCCTGCCACCCGAGCTCGGCTCCAAGCTGAACGAACAGCAGCTCGCCCTCGAGCTGAAGATCTGCGGCGGCATCCGCTGCCCTGATCGCGACGTGCTCGACGCGATCCCGGTCACGCCCTCCGGCCCGGCGGGCCGGGACAAGCAGCACGAGGTTCCGCCGCTCGTCCCGGTGCCCGGAAAGCTCCTCTGCTTCTGCCTCGATGTCTTCGCGACGGCGCATGCCGTGCACACGTTCATCAACGGCGAGGAGCGGCTGGTCGGCGAGGTCGACGGCGTGGAGATCGTCGATGTGAAGCCGGACGGCCTGGAGGCGAACATGGAATGCTACATCCGGACCGCGGTGACCCTGTTCCTGCGCCAGAAGCTCGCCATCCCACTGCAGACCTTCTTCATCGACTTCCCACTGTTCGGCCTCGGCACTGTCTCGCTCTCGCCGACGCCGAACCCACCGGTGCCGCACAACCCGGCGATCGAGGAGGACCAGCTGAAGGCCTTCATCACCATGACCGTGTCGCCGTAAGGAGGAAAGATGAGCCACCTGACGCTGGCCGCCTCCGAGCAGGCATTCGAGGAGCTTTTCAAGCTCGCCCGCGACGGCTTCACCTTCGCGCCACCCCCCGGCAGCGCCAGTTTCGGCCCGTTCTCGGCCAGCTATTCCGTGGCGCTGCACCTTGACAAGGGCTCGATCCAGCTCAATGACGACGGAACCATCGAGATCGACGCGCTCGACGTGGTCTGGGACACGCTGACGCTGCAGGTCTGTTTCGACTTCCCGGGCTTCACCATCCCCGGCTTCTGCATCATCCCCGATCCCTGGAACGGGTGCCTCGTCGGCATCCCCGACATCCCGATCGGCGGACCGATCTGCATCCCGCTGAACCTCTCCGGGCTGGTCAGCGAGATCTCCAAAGTCCGGGCGCACCTCAAGGCGAAGTACTTCATCGATCCGGGCCGCCTGCCGGGCTGGACCGATCTGCAGGCAGAGTTCGCCGGCAAGCCCAACAAGTGGCAGATCTTCGTCGATCCCGATTTCGTCAGCGTCGACCCAGTCGACGTCCCGGCGACGATCGGCAACCTGTTCGAGAACCTCGTCAAGCAGGCGATCGAGGACCTGCTGCCGAGCTGGCTGCCGGGCGAGGTGAAGGACCTCCTCATGGCCTTCCTGCAGCCGGTGGTCGACATCGTGATGGCGGTACTCGACGTCTTCGACTCAGTCGAGGACTTCCTGCAGGACCTGATCGGCGAGCAGTTCGACCTGCTCGGCCAGATCGAGACCGCAGTCGCCGACTACTTCGCCAACAAGTACCCGATCTACGAGTTCGAGGATCCCTATCCGATCCTTACCGACGGCCCGCTGATCCCGGTGAAGATTCCGCTGCGCAACCTCAATGCGAACGTGAACTCCAAGGAAATGATCATCACGGGAGACATCGGTTAGCCATGAGCAGAGCATTTATCGACCCCAACATCGCCCAGACCGGGCTCGACAGCGGCGCGCTGACCATGCTAGGCGCCGTGGCGCGCCGTTTCGAGGAGCCAGGGAAATACCGCGGCACCGTCCGGCTCGGGGACACGATCGAGAAGGTGTTCTACCTCTCGGTCGACAAGGAAAGCCCCGTGGCCGCCGCCGACATCGACCTGGCGAAGCTCGCCGGCTCCCTGCCGCAACAGGAGGAGACGGGCGCGGACTGCTGCGCCGCCGAGGAGGAGGCGAGGTTCTCCGTCAACCCCCGAGGCTATGCGCTGTTCCGCGTCTCAGGCGGGCGCGGCGGCTACTCGGTGAACCTGCGCCGCGCCGATCCGGAAGACAGGACGCCAGTGTTCAACAGCACCACGCTCGACAGCGGCACGATCTTCTCGGCGCGGGTGCTGCGACCCGGCACCTACTCGGTGACCAATGCCCACGGCAACGCACACGCCCAGCTCACCGTCGCTCATCCGCCCAGGGCCTTCTCGGGCTACCGGCCGCCGGATGCGCTGCGAGTGGAGGTGACCGAGCGGGGCTTCCATCCCGAGAGGATCGAGCTCATGCCGGCGCAGGGGCTGATCTTCGACTGCCGCACCCCTGCGCGTATCGTCATCACGCTCGAGCGGCCAGACGACGGGCCGGGCGACCGCGGCAACACGCAGTGATCACGGCGACCGTCCGGCGGCCGGCGGCGCCAGGCGCCTTCGCCCATGTCGCGACGCAACTGGACGCACTCGTAGCCGCCTTCGGCCTCGACGCCGAGGCGATCCGGATCCGCGCCGTCTATGGCGCCATCTGCCGCCGTGCGCTCGCCTTTCCCCTCGGCGAGAGCCGGACAGGCCGGTCACGGGCCGAACTGGTCGGCATCGAAGTCGAGTTCGCCGCCCTCGCCCCCTTCCTCGCCGAGCTCGCGCCGGAGGACGCGCCCGGGCTCCGCGCCGACCCCGCCGGGGCGTTCTGGATCGGGGCCGCCTTCGCGCCCGGCGCCGCCCCGCGCTTGCGCGTCTACGTGAACGGCGGCTGGGGCGGTCCGGCAGCGAGGAGCGCCCGCCTCCGCCGGTTCGCCGCGCATTTCGATCGTGCCGAAGCCTGGGACGACCTCGCGGCGCACCTCCCCGCTGCCCTGGCTCCGCTGGGCCTCGCACTGACCCTCGCCCCGGGCGGGCAGGTCCGCGGCGCGATCTATCTGCGCGCCTTCGGCCTCCGCCTCTCCGACTACACGGGCCTCGCGCGCGTCGCCTCCGGGGAAGCCGACGCCGAGAGAATCCGCGTCTTCGGGGCCGAACTCCTGGGCGCGGACGCCGTCCATCCCACCCCGAGCGCCGTCCTCTCCTTCGGCTTCGGCGCGGAGCCCGGCCTGCCCGCGGAGCTCGAGTTCTGTGCCCACTGCCTCTACTGCGACGACACCGTGGCGAAAGCAGAGCTCGAGCGGCTTTTCTCCTCCTCCCGCCTCGATCCTGCGCCGTACCGCGCTCTTGCTCGCGCCCTGGCTCCGCCCGTACCGCAGGCGGGCCCGCCGCGACTGCATTCCTTCATCGGCGCCTATGGGAAGTCCGCCGGGCCCGCCTACACCGTCTACATGAGACCCGACCTCTCCGCCGCTCGATGACGCTCGGGGAGCAGATCGCCGCCGCGGTCTCCCGCGGCCTCGGCTTCGTGCTCGCGGCGCAGGATGCGGAGGGCGCCTGGACCGACTGGGCGCTGCCACCCGGCCCCTCGGCAGACTGGACCACCGCCAATGTCGGCCTGCGGCTCTCCGGGCTCGGCCCATCCCACCGCGCGGCGCTCGCCGAACCGCTCGGCCGCGCCGCCCGCTGGCTCCTTCACCGCCAGACCGCCGCTGGCGGCTGGGGCTACAACCAGGCTGTGGAGCCGGACGCGGATTCCACTGCCCAGGCCCTTCTCTTCCTCGCCGCAGCACGTCAGTCGGCCCCATCGGAGGCCTGTACTTTCCTCGCCCGCCACCAGCAGCCGGACGGCGGCTTCGCCACCTTCCTGCCCGACGCGCTCATCGGATCCTGGGGCCTGTCCCACCCCGAGATCACTCCGGTCGCCCTCCTTGCCCTGCGCGCTCACCCCGATGGGCTGCCGGCGGACAGCCTCGCCCGCGGTCTCGCCTGGCTCCGGCGAGCCCGTCGGCCCGACGGACTCTGGAACTCCTTCTGGTGGTCCACTCCGCTCCCAGCGACCGAGGCGAGCCTCGCGCTCCTCGCTGCTCTGGGGACCCCCGAACCCCTACCCCCCGCCCTTGCACGATGGACTCCCACCGACAGCCTGGAGGCCGCGCTCCTCCTCTCCGTCACGGCGGCTGCGGGGTCGCCCCCGCGGCTCGAACAACTCGCCCGAGGGCTGCTGGCGGATCAGAGAGACGACGGTTCCTGGAGGAGCGCCCCCTGGCTCCGCATCACCGCACGCGCCTGCGAACGTCCCTGGGACGCCGCGGAGTCCGGCCCCCTCTTTGCCGACCCGCAGCGGCTCCACGGCACCGTAACCGCGCTTGCCGCGCTCTCGAAGGCGCAGCGGGCACTGGCAGTCGGGCTCTAATTACGGGTCTTCCGGGAACTCCGTGGGCGTATTTTGATGTGAGACGCCGCGCGGTGTGGGCTTTGTGGGGGTTCCGCCCCGAGCGACGGCCGTGCCTCGGAGATTGGGGGGTTGGCGATCTGCTCGGTCGGGCGCC
>WNFZ01027014.1_pt1 | contig 10637 bp, 9 predicted proteins | sample 5400081 | NCBI WGS metagenome assembly WNFZ01 (sample SAMN13153365, study PRJNA577476) | soil metagenome | isolation source: 80 cm soil or saprolite under grassland replicate 1 | place: USA:California | collected 2016-06-15
CTGTTCACCCTCATCCAGAACAAGAACCTCCGCTACACCCTGCCGATCCTGCCGGCGGCGGCCCTGGTCGCCGCCGCGGGGGCCCGGAGCGCGCGCCCGGCGTGGAAGCCGTGGCTGATCGGGGCCTGCATCGCCATGGGCGCGCTCCAGGTCTCCATGACGACCTTTGCCCTGCCGCGTCCCCCGCGCGTGGCCGCGTCCCTCACGCCGCTCGTCATCTCCTTCCCGCCCAGCCCGGCCGACTGGCAGCACGAGCGGATCCTCGACGACCTCGCGAGGGCCAGCGGCGGCCGGCCGGCGACCGTCGCCGTGGTGCCCAACCACAACTTCCTCTCGGTATCGAACCTCCGCTACGAGGCCCTGCGTCGCGGGCTGCCCGTTCGCATGACCCGCGCGTGGAGCGGGCCACCCTTCGGCATCGACTTCATGGTGGTCAAGACCGGCTCCCAGGGGCCGGCCTTCACGGCCGGGAAGCTCCGCCCGCTCCGCGGCGTCGCTCCCGCCGATGTCGCCGGCCGGCTCGAGGCCTTCCAGGCGCGGCTGCCGGCGGAGTTCGTCCGCGACGCCGCCGGCGTTCACATCTCGGTGGACTACCGCCCGGAGGCCATCCTCCGCGGCGAGGTGGACGCCGTGCGCATCGAGGCCGCGGCGGCGACGGTGGGCGAGCTCGCGCGGCGTGACCGGGCGCCGCTCCGCGTGCGCGACGTCCGGGTCCGGGCGGAGCGGGTGCTGGTCAATCCGGGGCGCCTGGTGGAGAGCGGTGCCCTCGAGGTCCTGGACATCGGCGCGCTGCGGATCGAGGGTCTCGCGATCACGCAGGCCGACCTCGACGAGTTTCTCCGCGGCCAGCCGCCGGCCGCCGGGCTCCGGGTCGAGCTGCTCGACGGATGGGCGCGGGTGACGCATTCGCGACTGGCCCTCTCGGGGCGCGTCGCCTTGCTCCCCGGAGCCGCGGGCGCGCCCTTCGCCGTGCAGGTCGAGCAGCTGCGGCTGGGCTCGATCGCCATCCCGGGGTTCCTCGTCGACTGGGCCACCCACCAGTTCGACCCTGCCCTCCGCCTCAGGAACCTGCCCGTCGAGGTCTCCCTCGCTCCGATCCGCATCAGGCCGGGTCGCGTCGAGGTGGGCTCCGGCGCGCGCTGACGCGCTTCACTTGCCCCAGAGCTGTCGCCACCAGGTCTTCGCCGCCGGCGGCTGCTCGCCGGCTCTGGGCGCCTTCGTCCGGATCTCCGCGATCGGCCAGCCGGTCAGGGTCGCCAGGGTGCGCACCTCTTGCTCCTGGCGGCGGGCGAGGTCGCGACGGTACTGCTCGGCGGCCTCGCAGGTCTCGCCCCCCGTCCACGGGTGGCGGAGCACGTAGCGCCCCTGGAAATTGGTCCGGTCCGCCGTCTCCTGGAAGACGAGGTCCTCGGGGAAGTGCGCGGCGTCATAGCGGACGTGCAGGCGCGTCAGGAAGACGTCCTGGGCGCCGCCCCGCCGGTCGAGGGCATCGCCGCGGTCCCCGAGCCAGAAGACGCCGAGCTGGCGCAGCTCCTCGGCGGAGAGGGGATTGGCCGCGCACGGATCGCACCAGCCCATGTCCCAGGCGTACTCGAGAAAGACCGCGCGCATGGCCTCCCGCTTCACCGCCTGGGTGAACATCGCCTGGTAGAACGGGCCGAACTCGGCCTTGACGAACGCGGGCAGGTCCATGCCCGAGGGCAGCCGCACGGTGCGGTAGTTCGTCGTCTCCACGCGGCCCTTCCGGGTCAGCGCGTACACGAACAGCTCCTGCGCTCCATCGGCGTTGACCATCCCGAGGCGGATGGGGAGCATGAACTTGGGCGATTCGTAGGCGACCTGCAGCGGGCGGAGATAGGTGAAGCCGAGCTTCGCCTGCTCCCCGAGGTTGACGCGGGCGACGAAGAAGCGCATGCCCTGCTTCAGATAGCTGGCGAGCACCGCCGAGGCGCCAGCGGGGATCCGGTAGCCGTTGTCGCGGAGCCACGTCTCGAGCCCGGCGCTCTCCCTGGCCGACAGGATGAGGATGTCGTACTCGCCGACGGTGTAGCGGGCCTCGATGGTGACGCCGAGGCTGTCGGCCCGGCCCTGCGGGCTGGCGGGCATCGGGGCCTGGGCGGAGAGTTCAGACCGCGCCTTGTAGTTGTCCTTGAGCGCGCACGGGTTGGGGTCGAAGTACTCGACCAGCCGCGGCGCGGAGTAGGCGTCGAGGTGCTGGAGGGTGGCGCGGTCACCGACGTGGATCTGCTCGCGCTCGAGCACCGTGGGGACGGGGACGACGATGGCGAACTCCCTGGGGTCACCGCGGAAGTCGTTCGCCATGGTGAGGACGGTCTTGTCCTCCTGGCGGACCAGCACGACCTGGGAGGCCTGGTTAAAGAGCTTGGTGTCCGCCTTGGCGACGTAGAAGCCGCAGAAGGCGAGGGCGGTCTGGGCCGCGAGGAGCGGGAGGAGCAGCAGTGTGACACCGAGGGTCATCCGCTTCATGGTGGTCTCCCTTCGTGATGGTGGGCATGCCGGCGGCGCCGCCCCAGACGTACCGGGGACCCGGGAGCAGCCGATCGATCAACGGGACCGCGAGCGAGAACAAGGCGAGCGACCACAGCAGTCCGTTCGTCCGGAAGAGCTTGAACTGGACGACGGCGGCGCCCGCGGCCACCAGCGCCGCGAACAGGATGCGCCCGGCCCGCGAATCGGGCGTGGTCTTCGGGTCCGAGATCATGAAGAAGGCGAAGAGCACGAGGGCGCCGCTCTCGAGCCGGTGCAGGGGGATGCTCATCGGCTCTCCGAGCCAGAGCGACCTGGCGGCGAGCAGCCCCGCGTAGCAGGCGAGGAGGGCCAGGGTGACGTCGCTCCGCGCCGCCCGGTTCACGACCAGCCCGCCCGCCGACGCGAGGAGGAACCCGAACACGGCGGTGCTGCCCCACTGACCGGGGGAGACCCACACCGCGCCCGTGAGCAGCATCATGGCCACCAGCGCGAAGTTCGTCGGGTTGAAGACGTGCTTGCCCCCGACCCGAAGGACGAACTTGCTCGCGATCGCGAGGGCGGCGGTGAGCACCGCCAGGGTCAGGGAGTTGGTCCGGAGCAGGAGGCAGAGCGACAGCCCCGAGATCAGCGCGCTCCTCGGGTCGAAGCCGGGGCGCCCGGACAGACGGGTCGCGGCGAGCTGCGCCACGAGGACGGTGGCCAGGATCGCGACGGCGTGGGAGGCCGGCATGTCGAACTCGAGCCACCCCACGCCGTAGAGCAGGAGGCCGCTGAGCGTGGCGATCTGATAGACGCGGGGGTCCCATCGACGCCCGGGCGGTGCCTTCTCCCGTCGACCATCCGCGTGGCCCGGCGCTGTCGTGAGCGTCATGCCTCTTAGACCGGACCGGGGGTGGGAAGTTCCCGGCCGCGGGGCGGGGTCGCCGCGCCCTCTCTACTTTGAATCACAAAGTACTTGACTTCATCATGACGGCTGACGTAGCCTCGGGCCATGGGCGAGCCGCTCCCCTCGCGTCCCCCCGATCCTCCCGCGCTCCACCTGCGCGCCATGGCCGATCTCTCGTTCATCCGCCGGACCATGGAGCACGCCGCCTCGTTCACGAGCTTCTCGGGCTGGGGGCTCGTGCTGATCGGCCTGACCGCCGCCGGTGCCGCGTGGCTGGCCGGGCCCCGGCCGGGGGCCGCCGGCTGGCTCGGCGTGTGGCTCGGGGAGGCGGCCGCGGGACTGGGGCTCGGCGTCGTCACGACCGTGTGGAAGGCGCGGGCAGCCGGTGAGCCGCTCCTCATGGGGCCGGTACGCAAGTTCGCGCTGGCGATGGCCCCGGCCCTCGCGGCGGGCGCCCTCCTCACCCTCGCCCTCGCGCGAAGCGGGGCTCAGGAGCTCCTGCCGGGCGTCTGGCTCTCGCTCTACGGGGCCGGGCTGGTGACGGGCGGTCTGTTCGCGATCCGCGTGGTGCCGGTGATGGGCGCCGCGTTCATGGCCCTGGGCGCGGCCGCTCTCCTGGGCCCGCCCGCCTGGAGCCAGTGGCTGTTGCTGGGGGGCTTCGGCGGCCTTCACGTGGGCTTCGGCGTCGCCATCGAGAGGCGCCACGGTGGCTGAGGCGGGCGCGGCACGCCACAAGCGCGGGGCCCGGGCGGCGCCCGCTCCGCCGGCGCCGCGCGGCGTCCCGCAGCGCGCCGAGGCGCCCGAGCTGGACAGTCTCATCCATCACCGCCTGCGCCTGGGAATCCTGAGCGCGCTGGCGGCCACCGAGGCCCTGGCCTTCGGCGACCTCAAGGGGATCCTCGGCGCCACGGATGGCAACCTCTCGGTGCACGCGCGGAAGCTCGAGGATGCCGGCTACGTGACGTGCACCAAGACCTTCGACGGGCGGCGGCCCCGCACCGAGTACCGCCTGGTGCCCCGGGGCCGCCAGGCGCTCACGCGCTACCTCAACCACATGGAGGCGCTGATCCGCGCCACCCGCGGCACGCTCGGCCGCTGAGCGCCGGCCGCGCAATTTTTTTTGGGAGGATACTTTATGATTCAAAGTACTTCATGTAATGGAACTCCGGCCGGCCTCCACCTCGCCATCATCATGGACGGCAACGGGCGCTGGGCCGCGGCCCGCGGGCTCCCCCGTCTCGCCGGCCACCGGCGCGGCGCCGACGCGGTGCGCCGGGTCGTCGAGGCGGCGCCGGGGCTCGGCATCGCGACGCTCACGCTCTACGCGTTCTCGGCGGACAACTGGGCGCGGCCGTCGCAGGAAGTCCACGGGCTGATGGACTTGTTCCGGCACTATCTGGACAGCGAGATGCCGGCCCTCGTCCGGGACGGCGTGCGGCTCACGGTGATCGGCCGGCGCGATCGGCTGCCCCTCGACGTGCTGGGGGCGGTGATCGGCGTCGAGGCGGCGCCGGCGGGCGGGCGGAGGCTCCGGCCGATCCTCCACGCGGCCCGGGGCCTCGAGGGCGCCGCCACGCGCGAGGCCTTCGCCCGGCGGCTGGGCGAGGCGTACGGCGAGCCGCACGGAGCGCCCGACGTCGACCTCCTCATCCGCACCGGAGGCGAGCAGCGGCTCTCGGACTTCCTGCTCTGGGAATGCGCCTACGCGGAGCTCTACTTCAGCGCGCGCATGTGGCCGGAGTTCAACGGCTGGGACCTGGCGGCCGCGGTCCGGGCATTCTCCGCTCGCGAGCGCCGGTTCGGCGGGGTGTCGGCGGCGCCGCATCGGCTAAGGGAGGCGCAGCGATGAGCGCCCGCCCCGCTGCCGACGAGCCGTTCCGGGCCCACGCGCGGCGCCCCTGGCTCCCCCCGGACATGACCACGCCGCCGCGCCTCGACCCGGCGGCCCCCGGCGGGCCGATCGAGCGCCGCTTCGCGCTGCTCATCAACCCGTTCTACCCGAAGGACCCCCACGCCTCGTTCGGCAAGCACGTGCTCACGCCCACGCTGGCCCTCACGAGCGTGGCCGGCGCCACGCCTCCCGGGTGGCGCGTGCGCTACTGGGACGAGAACCTCCTGCAGGGCCCACCGCCGGTCGATCCGGTTCCGGAGGTCGTGGGCATCTCCGTCCATCTCACCTTCGCCCGCCGCGCCTACGACCTCGCCCGCTGGTATCGCGCGCGCGGCGCGCGGGTGGTCCTCGGCGGACTGCACGTCCTCTCGTGCCCCGAGGAGGCGGCGCCCCACGCTGACGCCCTCGCCATCGGCGACGGCGTCCAGCTCTGGCCCGTCATCCTGGACGACCTGACGGCGGGCCGGCTCCAGCCCGTCTATCGGGCGACGTGGCAGCGGCCCTACCGGGAGGACCCTCCTCCGCGGCGTGATCTCGTGCCGCCGGGGAGCTTCCTGACCACGGCGAGCCTGATCGCCACGCGCGGCTGCCACAACCGCTGTGGCTTCTGCTACCTGTCCACGGACGGCCTCCGGATGCCCTACCAGGTCAGGGACGTCGAGCAGGTGGTCGCGGAGCTCCGGGACAGCGACGAGCCCTATGCCGTCTTCGTGGACAACAACCTGGGCTCGCGGCCGGAGTACGTGCGCGCCCTCTGCCGCGTGCTGCGGCCGCTGGAGCGGATCTGGAGCGCGGCCGTGACGATCGACGTGACGGATGATCCCGGCGTCGTGCGCGAGATGGCGCTCGCGGGCTGCACGGGCGTGTTCATCGGCTTCGAGTCGCTCTCGGACGCGAATCTCCGGGACGCGCGAAAGCGCACCCCGCGCCCCGAGGACTACGCCCGGCGCGTGCGCCTCCTGCACGACCACGGCATCCAGGTCAACGGCAGCTTCGTGCTCGGCTTCGACCACGACCACCGGGACGTCTTCGCCACGACGGCGGAGTGGATCGAGGCCAACCGCCTGGAATGCGCCACCTTCCACATCCTCACGCCGTACCCGGCCACGCCGCTCTACCGGCAGATGGAGGCGGAGGGGAGGCTGCTGCACCGCGAGTGGGCCCTGTACGACACCGCCCACGCCGTCTTCCGCCCGCGGCACATGAGTCCCGAGGAGCTCGAGCGGGGCTACGCCTGGCTCTACCGGCGGCTCTTCTCCCACGTCTCCATCTGGCGGCGCCGACCGAGCGACCGGCGGGCGGTGCTGCCCTACCTCGCCATGTCGTATCTCTACAAGCGCTCGAACCGCGTCTGGCGCCTGCTGATCCGCCGGCGCCTGACGCACGCGGTGTGGGGGCCGCTCATCGAGCTCAGCCGCCGACGGCACCTGCGCTTTCGTCGGCGGCTGGCAGGCACGCCGGCGCGCGAGGGCTCGGCGCGCGGCGGCATGGTCGTGAGCCCCGGTCCTTGGGGAGACCCAGCACCCGCTCGCCGATGATGTTGCGCTGGATCTCGCTCGTGCCGCCCGCGATCGTGTACTGCCGGGCGCTGACCACGCGGTTGTACCAGCGGGGCGCGTCGGGGACGTCCTCGCTCGGCCGGTTCACGAGCACGCGCGGCCCCAGCAGCTCGCCGGCGAAATCCGCGACGCGCACGCCGAGCTCCGAGCCGAACAGCTTGAGGATGGACCCCTCGGGCCCGGGCGGCTCGCCGCGGAGCTGCCGCGTCAGGTTGCGCAGACGCGTGTACTTGAACGCGGCGGCCTCGATGACGAGCTGGGCGAAGCGCTGGCGGACGAGCGGGCTGTCCCAGGCGGGGGCGCCGTCGAGCCTCAGCTGCCGGGCCAGCGTCCCGAGCCGCGCGATCTGCCCGTCGTGGCCCCGGCCGCCGCCCCCCTTGCGCTCGTACATCAGGGTGGTCATGGCGACCTTCCACCCCTGGTTCATCGGGCCGACGAGGTTCGCTTTCGGGACGGCCACGTCCACGAAGAAGACCTCGTTGAAGTGCTGGTGGCCGTTCATGAGCACGAGCGGGCGAACGCTGATGCCCGGCGTCTTCATGTCGACGAGGAGGTAGCTGATCCCGCGGTGCCGGGGCGCCGCCGGATCGGTCCGCACCAGGAGGTAGATCCAGTCCGCGAACTGCGCGCCCGAGGTCCACACCTTCTGGCCGTCGACGACGAAGTGGTCGCCCCGATCCACCGCGCGGGTCCGCAGACCTGCCAGGTCCGAGCCGGCCCCGGGCTCGGAGAAGCCCTGGCACCAGATATCCTCGGCGGCGAGGATGCGGGGCAGGAAGCGCCGCTTCTGCTCCTCCGTCCCCCACTCGATGAGGGTCGGGCCGGCCATGCCGATGCCCGAGTAGCCCGGCAGGACGGGGGCCCGGGCGCGGAAGCACTCCTCGTCGTAGATGATCTGCTCCATGAGGGTGGCCCCGCGGCCCCCGTATTCCTTGGGCCACGCGACGCCCACCCAGCCGGCCTCGAACATGGTCCGCTGCCACCGCACCCGGCGCTCGAAGGTCGCGCGGTCCGGGGCGACGCGCTCGTCGGTGGGATCGTCGACGCAGAGTTCACGGGGCAGGTTGGCGGCGAGCCAGCGCCGCAGCTCCTGCCGGAAGCTCTCCTGCTCCGCCGTGTAGTGAAAGTCCACGGGTTCTCCTCTCGCCCGAGAGCGACAGGTCAATCCTGGCGCGGTGCCTGACCCTTCGACAGACGCTCCAGGGACTTCGCGAGGTCGCGCGCCATGTCGCCGAACGACTCCCTGAGATGGTCCTCGCTGTCGCCGCCGAACACACCGTAGGCCGCGACGCGGCGGTCCGCCGTGACCATCACGACCTGGCCGGTCTGGACGTCGACGAACCGCATCTCCGCCTGGGCCTGGGTTCGCCCGGCACCGAAGCCGACCAGGTAGCGTAGGGCCCGGGAGCCCGGTTCCAGCCGCGTGATGCTGCCCTCGACGCGCAGGACCGGCTCGGCCTCAGCCGCGAGCGGTGATTCGCTGAGGTTCACCACACGGCCGAATAGCGCCGCGGCGCGCAGGCGCCGGACGAGCTCCGTCTGAAGGTAATCGGGCATCAAGGCGGCCATCTTCCGGTCCTCGTCGCTCTTGACCTCGGGATCGTTTACGGGGAAGCGTTCAATGGCGATGATCCGGTAGCGCTTCAGATCGAAGCCAGGCATGATGCCCACGAGCCCGGCATCCTTGTCCGTCACCGTGGGCTTCAAGGTCGCGCTGCCCGTCGGTTCATGCGCGGTCGTCTGCATCGCGCCGATGCACCCGGCGGAGGTCAGGACGAGCGCCGCCAAGAGCAGGCCCACGAGGCGGGTCCTGGTAGTCGTCAGCATAGGTCCTCCTTCGCGTCGTCGCCTTCGTCGAAGCCGCTCCTGCTGCTCGGCGCCCGACTATACCGTGCGGGCTCGGAGCAGGCAAGGCGGTTCTGGTCATGGTGAGGGGGAAAAGTGCTACCATGCGGGGCGCCGGGTCCCATCGGACCGGCGGGGGGAGCCATGGACCTCGTACACGTACTCAAGAGCGCGGTGGACCAGGGATGCAGCGACGTCCACATCCTCGTGGGCAAGCCGCCCATGATGCGCAAGAACGGCGAGATCAGGCCCATCGATCCGTCGCTGCCGGTCCTGAGCGGGGAGGAGACCAAGGGCCTGATCTACTCCATGCTCTACGAGGACCAGCAGGCCCGCTTCGAGGCGGACTGGGAGCTCGACTGCTCCCATGACATCCCCGGGCTCTCGCGCTTCCGCGTCAACGTGCTGATGACCCGGAACGGCGTGGAGTCGGCCATGCGGGTCATCAGCTCGAGGATCCCGGACCCGGAGACGCTGGGGATCACCCCGACGATGCTCGACCTCGCCTCGCTCCCGCGGGGGATGGTGCTCGTCACCGGGCCCACCGGCTCCGGCAAGTCGACCACGCTGGCCTGCCTGATCGAGCGCGCCAACCAGACACGGTCGGAGCACATCCTCACGATCGAGGATCCCATCGAGTTCGTCTACCAGCCCAGGAAGTGCATCATCCGCCAGCGGGAGGTGGGGCAGAACACGAAGTCGTTCCCCAACGCCCTCCGGGCGGCCCTGCGCGAGGACCCGGACATCATCCTGGTCGGCGAGATGCGCGACTACGAGACGATCGGGCTCGCGGTGACCGCCGCCGAGACCGGCCACCTCTGCTTCGGGACCCTGCACACCCAGGACGCCCCGTCCACCGTGGCGCGCATCATCGACGTCTTCCCGGCCCATCAGCAGGCGCAGATCCGCGTCCAGGTCGCCAACTCCCTCCGGGCCGTGATCGCGCAGCTCCTGCTGCCGCGCCGGGACGGCAAGGGGCGGGTCGCCGTCCGCGAGCTGATGATCGTCACCCCCGCCATCGCGAACCAGATCCGGGAGGGGAAGCCCCACATGATCTACAGCGCCATCGATACCGGCGCCCAGTTCGGGATGGTCTCGATGGACAAGTCCCTGGCCGAGGTCATCAAGCGCGGCCTGGTGGACACCGAGGTCGCCCTCGCCAAGGCCCACAGCCCCGACCAGGTGCGCACGCTCGCGGGCCTGCGGGCCGGCCCCGGCGCCTACTGAGCCGGCGGACGAGCCGCGAGGAGGTCCGGATGAACGCGTCCACCCGGGAGGGGATCGACCGGCTCAGGTCGCTGGCGGTGCTCCGGCATCTGCCGGAGGCGAAGCTCGAGGAGCTGACACGCGTCCTCGCCGTGCGGGCGGTGCCGGCCGGAGACCTGGTGTTCGAGGACGGCAGCGTCGGCGACACGATGTTCCTGCTCGCCGAGGGCCAGGTGCGGATCGAGAAGCGGGTCGAGGCCGGGGGGTTCGCCGAGCTGGCCCTCCTGTCCCCGGGCGACGTCTTCGGCGAGATGGCCCTGATCGAGAGCGTCCCGCGCTCGGCCCGCGCGGTGGCCCACACCGACACCGCGCTGTTCGTCCTCGGGCGCCAGGACCTCGACCGGTGGCTCGCCTCGGAGCCGCTGATGGCCGTGGGGTTCTTCGTGGAGTTGCTGCGCGTCCTCTCCCACCGCCTGCGCCGCTCCTCCCAGGAGCTCGTCCTCCTCTACGACCTGAGCCACCTGGCAGTCCAGCGGTTCGACGACGAGGCGGCCTTCCTCGTGGCGGTGCTCCACCGGATGGTCCCGCATCTTGACGGGGACTGGTCCGCCGCGGCCTATCTCTACAACGAGTTCAGCGACGAGGTGTCCCGGGTGGGGACGGAAGGCCGCCGGGGGGAGAGCATGCCCCAGACGCTCCCGATCGGGGAGGCGGCGAGCCGCTGGCTGGACGCCGCGTCGTTCTGCGTCGCGCTGTCCGG
>WNFZ01006422.1_pt1 | contig 10634 bp, 5 predicted proteins | sample 5400081 | NCBI WGS metagenome assembly WNFZ01 (sample SAMN13153365, study PRJNA577476) | soil metagenome | isolation source: 80 cm soil or saprolite under grassland replicate 1 | place: USA:California | collected 2016-06-15
CTCTGCCCGCACCAGCAGTCACCCGACCAGGTTCGACCCTGCCACGATCCGGCCGACCAGGTGGTGCCGGCCCAGCTATTGGATGCCCAGCTCACCCCATCCCACGCGTTGCCGAAGATGTCCTGCTCGCCCTGGAGCAGGAGCTGCTCGTCCTCGACCAGCACGGATCCCCTGGCGAGCTGCAATGACCCGGTACCTACGGATCGAGGCCATAGTTGTACCGTCGTGGCAACCGTGGAGGTTGCGGCCTCGCGGGCCCGGTGGAGGTTGATCAGGCCGGCCCCTTGGGCGAGCTGATCAGTGTTGGGGAGGTCAAGCGCCGTTCGCATCAGCAGGGCCTTGACCTGGTCTGGGGTAAGTTGGGGACGCTGCTGGAGCAGCGTGGCGACCGCTCCGGAGGTGATGGCGGCGGCCTGCGATGACCCGCTGCCCTTGAAGAACCGCGGCCCCAGCCCGAGCCTGGCCGCTGGGTTTGCTTCGTCGACGAGGCTTCCTGGATCTCGGACGCTGACGATCGACTTGCCCGGCGCCACGACATCCGGATGGCGCACCGCATCCCCCCGGCTCTGCCACGAAGGGATGACGTCGTCCTTGGGATCGTCCGTTCCCTTGGTGTTGTCGGCGCCAACGGCGACGACATACGGATCGAAGGCGGGGTTGTTCAGTCTTGGCCGGTCGAGACCGCCATTGCCGGCCGCGACCACGACCACGATGCCGTGGAGCCAGGCCACCTCGACTGCGTAGGCAAGTGGATCGACGAGGTAGCTCTGAGTACCGTCGGTACCGAAAGAAAGGTTGAGAACGCGGATGTCCAGGCCATCCGAGTTGCGATGTTGCACCACCCAGTCGATGGCCGCGATTATCTGCGATACGTCGCTGGCGCCGTCGCTGGCGGCTACCTTCAGGCTCACGATCCGAGCGCCCGGCGCCGCCCCCACGAAGTACTTGTCGACGTCCTCGTCCTCCCGACCCGCCTTGAGGCCGCTGTCGCGGCCCCCGATGAGCCCAGCCAGATGGGTGCCATGGCCGTATGTGTCGACGTTTGTCAGATTGGGAGCCTGAGACTCGAAGGACAGATCCGGGCCGTTGATCACCTTTGTGGTCACACCCGCGACCGGTGCCACCCCGGAGTCGATGAGGGCGACGTCGATCCCCTTGCCGGTCCAACCGTGCTGCCACATCTCGATGAGATGAGTGTTGTGGGCCACCTTGGCCCAGGACCCGGCGTACTTGTTGGGGTCGATCCCATCCACCGTTCCGAGCAGGTGCACCCGAGAATTGAGCGTCACGGAAAGCACGCCGGGAATCCGGCTGATCTGGTCCACGGCCTTCCCCGGAACGTCAGCGGCGACGCTGTCGATGATGCCCAGGTGTCGGCCCAGCCGGCCACCGAAGGCCACGATGGCGCGCTCGACCTGAGCCGTGTCACCTTTCGCCTCCCGCACGATCACGGACACACGTTCGGCCCCATAGGTGGTCGACGCGGAAACGGGGGGTCGAATGACGAGAAGGGAGAACGCCAATAGAACGCTTGCGAGGAGGGCGGCGAAGATTGATCGGTCAAGCAGGATCAGCGTCCCCGGATGGGGCCATGATCCGCGCACCGGCGGCCTAGGCCCCCATACGATTTCCGCTCTCGCCCGCATCTGACCGTATCGCCTCCTCTTGGGGGAGTATCGGGTGAGAGGCCGTCGCCCACCATTCGTCACGCGGCCATTTCCGGGGATAGCCCCAGCGGAGGACGCATGGATGTATGAGACGCAGGAGTCATGGCCTTCGCCTTAAGCCGAATGGACGCGACGAAGCAGCAGTAGAGCGGACCACGCTGCGTCAGCTGGGTGCGTCGCAGCCTGGGAGGAACACTCAGAAGAAGGCTTCTACGTCTACCCCGGCCACCAGGAGTGCGCCCAGGTGACGCGGGCGAGTGTGGCCTGCCCCGAGATACTCGGATGGAAATAGTCGAGCTTGCTTACCTGGTCCGTCGTGAACTGGTAATTGAAGACGGCATAGCCATCGAACCGGCAATTCGCGTATTGGCCGCAGATCTGTTCCAGCACACCGTTGTAGGCCTTCTCCCGCCCCAGGACCTGAAGTCGGTCGTCATTGCTGTTGAACGGCGAGAGCATCGACTGGCAGATCTTGGCCGCCCACCAGACGGCCTGGGCCAAAAGGTTGGCATGCAGGATCTGCCAGAGGCGGTAGACGTTTGGGATGCTGCTCACGAAGATGTGCGCGCCTGCTGGAAGGCCAGCTTCGAGCGTGTCCATGGCAGCCTGGAACTGGTTCTTGAAGTCTGCAAGGGGCGTCATCGTCTCTGGTGAGGAAGTGCAGGTGTCGTTGGCGCCCATCAGGATGGTCACGTACTCCGCGTGCTGACTGACCGCGGCCATCGCTTGGCTCGCGGCATTCGCCATCTTCGCTCCCGCCACCGCGTCGTTGTGGGCGTTGCCGGCCATGCTCGGGTTGACTGCGCGGATCCGTTCGTAATGGCTGGAGATCGAGTCGGAGACGTACCCCGTGCTCCAGGACCTTCCGGGGTGATCGCCGTACCAGCAGCACACGTCCGTCGCCCGGGTAATCGAATCCCCGATCGCGGCCATGCTGTCGGGCATTAGAGGTGAGGCCGCTGCGGAGGAAGGGAGGAATCCAGCCACCAGGACAATCGTCACCACAATCAGGACGCCAACCGACTTCCAGCGCATCTGCCGCACCTCCAGTCCTCAGTCAGGTCTCCCGATCCAGGTACTCTTCGAGCGATTTCAGTCTTCCCGGTGAGACGGCGCCTAATCGTGGGAACGTGAGCAGTGACTTACGCGATGCCCAATTGGGCCTGCTGTCGCGCGTTCATGAAATCAGGCACCGACGAAATCCGCAGCGGTTGAGAGATCAGGAAGCCCTGAACGAGATCGCACTCGAGGTTCTGGAGGCTCTTCATCTGCCCCTCTGTCTCCACTCCCTCTGCCACGACACTCAACCCCAGGGCATGGGCCAGACTCACCATGGCCTGAACGATGATGGCGCCCTCTGGATCCCTTCCCAGCCCCTGTACGAATAGCCGATCTATCTTCAATACATCCAAAGGGAACCGTCCGAATTGACTGAGGGACGTGGAGCCCGTCCCGAAGTCATCCAGTGACAGGCTGACCCCTAGCCTCTTGAGTTCGTGGAGTACCCCCGCTGCGTGGAGGGCATCGTCCATCACCGTGCTCTCGCTGATCTCGAGCATCAGCCGGTCGGGTTCCAGGCCCGTCCGTTCGAGAACATCCTCGACTTCGCTGGAGAAGCCGGGCCGTCTCAGCTGCCTGGCAGATACGTTGACCGATACCCCGATCGTGGGGCCGGTGGGATTCTTCCCCCACTCCAGCGCGTCCCGGCAGGATTTCTCGAGCACCCACTCTCCGATCGACTCGATGAGCCCCGTCTCCTCGGCGCGCCACAGGAAGTGCGATGGCAACATGAGGCCACGCTTGGGGTGCTGCCACCGGATCAGTGCCTCGAAGGAGTGAACCTCGCCGGTCTCCAAGGAGATGATGGGCTGGTAGTGAAGACGCAGTTCGCCGCGGTCGAGCGCACGGCGAAGATCCTGCTCGAGCTGCAGTCGCTTGGAGGCGTGGGTACCGAAATCAGTTGCATAGAACTCAAATCGGTTCCTGCCCTGCGCCTTGGCCCGGTACATCGCGATGTCGGCGTTCCTTATCAGGGTCCCAGGACCCTCTCCGTCTGCTGGCCACACGCAGATACCGATGCTTGCGCTCGTGTAGAGCTCATGGCCCCCAGCCAGGAGGGGATCCTGAAGGGCCTCCAGGATGCGCGTTGCGACGATCGCGGCGTCCGTAGGTGCCTGCATCTCAGGAAGGATCATGGTGAACTCGTCACCGCTGAGCCTGGCCACCGTGTCCTCGGCCCGCGCGCAGCCCTGAAGTCGAATCGCGAGCTGTTGCAACAGCCTGTCCCCGACCTCATGGCCGAGAGTGTCGTTGACGTCCTTGAAGTGGTCGACGTCCAGGAACAGGAGACCGACTAGCTGCTGATTGCGGCGAGCTCGGATGATCGACTGGCTCAGGCGATCTGAGAAGAGCTTTCGGTTGGGGAGCCCGGTCAGTGAGTCGTAGTGGGCCATCTGCTCCAGACGCTCCTCGGTCTCCTTCCGTTCGGAGATGTCTCGGAGCACCAAAAGCTTGCCGCTCTCCCTTCCATGGTCGTCCGGGATGGATGAGAGGGTGATCTCGTAGTCCCGCAGGGCGGGTCCCAGGTGAAGGCGGATCTCCGATTGAGCGGGTGGGGAACCCTCAGATCGCCCCACGAGGTCTGCGTACTCAGGCATCAACTTTTCGAGGGAAAGGCCCACGGACTGCTTGGCGGTATGTCCGATGATTCTTTGTGCGGCCGGGTTCAAATCGACGACCCTCTGATACGCGTCGAGCACAACGACCCCATCCTGCATGGTCTCCACGATTCGGCTCCGGGCCACGGGAACGATGTCGAGGAGTCGGAGCCGGAAGATCCCCCACACCACAACCACGACCGCCAGGACAAAGGCAAAGGGGGTGAGGTCGACCCGGCCGAACGGTCCGATGTTGAAGTTGTAGAGGATGTTGAAAAGGAGGGGCACAAGAAGTGCGGCGACGAGCGCTCGAGCCTGCTTTCGGTAAGGCCGGGCGATGGCAAAGAGAATTTTCACGAGTATCCCGGTGCCGAACAGGAGCAGACCGTACGAGTAAAAAACGTTGATCCAGCCCGCTGGACCGAATCGCACGATCGGGAACTGCTCAGTTGCGAGGGGGGCGACGTGAACGAGGTCATGTGTACCGGGGATCGCCAGCAGGGTAAGGACGACCAGAGGTTCGACGGCCAGAAGGAGGAGTACCCGCCTGGTCAACCAGCGAGCCCGCCCCGTGTATTCGAGAGTGAAGATGAGCCACGCCGCCGGCATCAAACAGATCCCCACGTACTTCACGTCGCCCCACATCTGTTTGGCGGACCCGACGGTCCAGAGCTCCAGCGCGTACGTCGCCATGTACCAAACCCCAGCAGCGAGCGCGAGCACGAGTCCCTTGGCCCCGGGGCTTCCTCGGCGCAGCCAGACGTAGACGGCGAAGGCGCCAAACAGCGCGGCTCCGGCGAGCATGGCGAAACTTGGAGAAGGCAATGGCGCCCCCGGTCGGCGGTTGAGTCCACTAGGATGACCCGTTACCCGTCGGAGGAGCCATCGGTCATTTGGCCGTCACCCATAATGAGGGGCAGCCGGTCCTTCTGATCAGCGGCCATGCAGCGTCTGGTGAAGCCGCCAGGCCTCACCCTCGTCGTCGGGCACGTTCTCGATCCCGTGGCCGCTTCGCAGGTGCTCGATGAAGGCGGACCATGCCGGCAAGGCTGGCCCCTCCTGCGTCTCCCCTCGATGAGCCGGCGACTCAGAGTCCGCGGGCGGGTCGGCGTTATCCATGCGCGCCCGTTGAATCGGTCCAGCTTGCGTCGGCCAATTGGGTCCTTCGGACGATTCATGCCGAAGTCCTACCGATTCTTCGGTATGCGCCGCTGGCGCTGCTCCCGATCAGCGAAAGTGGCCGGGTGTCGATTGTGCGGGCCTTCGACGCGTATGCCAACTCGGCGCCGTCGAGGAAGAGCCGCAGCGCTAGGAAGCAGTCCGGTAGGTCACCCAGCGAAACTCGAGGACGCCGTTCGCGTCGTACTTGACTATTTGAACCTTCGCGTAGGTCGTCGATTCAAGGCGAACGGCGATGACAGTTCCCACCGGGATGTCACTCTGCCCGAGGGGCGGGTAGCTGTGGTACTCGAGTGACCGCAGCCTGGCGGGCACGTAGTCTTCGAAGCGCACTCGCCCGAGATTGACCGCGCCAAGCGTCGTCTCGTCGAAGATCCATAGTGCGCTGCCGTCCCAGGTCATAGTGCTCTGCATCAAGGGGACGGCTCGACCGCCGACGAGGTCGAACCCTTGCGTCCGGTCTTCGAGCCGGGCCGTTCCCTGGGATTCGACGCCGGGTGGGGCGGTTGTCGGTGCGACTGTGGAGGTCGGTCCGGTCGCCGTGGGCGCCGGGCCCGGCCTGGCCCTCAGCCCAGCCATCAGCGCGATGATCAAGGCTGCCATGGCAACGACGGTCGCCCCGACGAGCCAGGGAAGACGTCGCTTCAGCCATTCCATCGGGGGGGAGCGCGTGTCGGCGATTTCCCTCGACACGTGTGACGGCCCCTGCGTCTTCTCCCGCTGATGCCGTTCCCGGGCCAGGACCGCGGGCTTCGTTGCTCCTTTGGCCACGTCGAAGAGCTGCCCGTTCGGTGAGCGCATGTAGAGAACGGGCGTGGCCCACTCCACGTCGTTTCCGCTGGCGAAGATGGCTCGCCGAGACTCCCCGAGGGCAGCGTCCACCGGGTAGCCATCGGCGATGGCCGCATACAGCTCCTGGGCGAACGTGATGGCCGCGTCGTCGGTGATTTCGAACTGCATCGCGATCGCGGCCGGGATTCCCTGCTGGACCAGGCTCTGGGCGACCCCAGCGAAGGGGTCGGATGCTGAGCCACGGGCACCCTCGCACGCGTTCAGGACGATCAGCTGGAGCGAGCGGTGATCGCTCAGCATGACCCCGAGATCCTGGCCGGTCACCAGGCGCGTTCGGCCTTGCCCATCCTCGAGCGCCAGCGCGCCGTCCTGCGATTGCTCGTCGAAGCCCCCGTGGCCGATGAAGTGGAAGACGTGGTATTCGTCCAACCTGAGCGGTCGTTGCAGGCCGGCGAGAGTGGCGCTGGGCAGCCGCGTAATCGTGACCAGTTCACGCTCGAGCAGGTCGCCGAGCGATGTCTGCAGCCGAGCCCACTCGCCCTCCACGTCGAGCCGCGGGTACTCCGCCGGGCTCGAGATCATCACGAGCACCTTGATCGGTGGCGTCACGGCGAGCGGCTCAGCCGGGACCGGGAGCTCGAGGTACCGGACGACCGGAGTATCCGGAGTCAGGTTCAAGAACCGATTCGCCACAGGGTCGAACAGGAACTCCCACGGCACCTCGGCGAGCTCCGGGGTATCGGTCAGTCGAAGCCGGAGGCGCAGCCCGGCGTCCTTCCGGAACACCTCATTCCGGCTTGCTTGGAGGGCGCCCAGCACGGCCCCGGAGAAGACCGTCCCGAAGAGCTGACCCCCGAACCGCTTGACTAGCTCCCGTTCCGGCGACTCCAGTCGGCGGATCTGCCGCCGGGCCGCGCTCAACGACCCGGAGAGACGCAGGACGAAGTTCTCCATCTCCAGGGACGAGAACGGCAGGGAGAACTCGGTCGTGGCCTCTCCGCCCGGCGAGTCGATGACCCTCGCCCGGTAGCCCTGCGTGGCCCGCTCCACCAGCAGGTCGAAGTCCAGATACGTTCTCGGCATTCGCCCTCCCCAGAGCCGTCAGGCGAACGAACGTACCGGTGGCAGAGCTCCGTGAGAATGGGCCGAATGGGGGACCCCAGGTGGCGGGAGCGAGAGGGTCTAGCGGTCCCCGCTTAGGCCTGAACCATACCAGTACGTTGCCTGGATGCCGGCCCCCATTGGTGGGACTGCGCCGTGAACACCGTCCCCGAAGATGACCAGACCGCTGACTGCGTCGAGTCTGTAGGTGGGTTCGTCGGAGCCGAAGTTTTCCAACTCGGAGACCAGGGTCCACGTGGTCCAGCCGTGCGGGCCCTCCACTTGAAGCGAGAATCCCTCTCTCGCCACTGGGCGATGGGCCAGCGATACCACCAACCCCGGCTCACCGGTGGCCGGTCCGACCTGCTCCGTAGCCACGCGCGCGGTTAGCCGCTCGATATCCACGATGATGAACTCGGCCGGCTTCAGTGGAGCGAAGCCCACTTTTACCCTCACCAATCCCTTGTCCAGGTCGTCTTGGCTCATGGTGGATCGGTCGCACCGCACGAAATAGGCGTCCTGGGAGGTGCGGCCCTGCAAGGCCCCGGCGCGGAACAGGCGGTGCAGGAACGCGCTCGTGGCCAGGCGGAGCTGTGCCCACAAAGGCTCGTCATTCGGCTCGAACACCGCCCACTGCGTCCCCCGATACAGGCTCTCCTCGATGAACAGGGCGACTCGCCTCACCGGCACGTACTTGAACTCGGAATCGATGCCGTTCGCTCCTATGAGCGTCCGCGCCCCCCACACTCGGGGGACCTCATCCGGCAGGGTGCGGATGCAATTGACCCCCGCGGCTTGCAGTCGAGACACGTCGTCGGCGTCGAGCAGCATCTCCACGCCCTGGACACCGAGGACCATGGCCTCGGCCCCAGCCGGCGCCTTGAATACCCCTCGCGACAGATCGGTCCTCGCATAGATGCCGGCCACGCTTCCGCTTGGAGGGCAGGTCCGTTCTTTGCCGCTCCCCAGCGGATCGGAGAGGCGGAGCCTGGGGAAGTACAGCGCTCCATTGGCACTCCCGGCCCGGGCCAGCTGGCGGACCAGAGATGCCGCGGCGCCCGGGTCGGGACCGGGTGGATCGACGATTAGGAAAGTTCTCCGTTGCTCTGCGTACTTCAGGGCGGCGGCCAGGACGTCAGGATCCGTCTCGCCCGGCAGACACAGGAGGGCCAGTTGCGGAACGGAGTCCAGGGCGCTCAGGCACTCGTCAGGAGACCTCCCCTCGGGGATGCCAACGACCCATGCGCGAGCGCCGCCGTTGATGAAGAATTGCTGCACCGCGTAGCCAAGATCCCGATCAGGATCGAGGGCGCCGAACGTGTTCTCGTAATCGGGGAAGCTCCGAATTCGGGTGGCTTCTCCGGTGGGTCCTCCGGGGACCGATCCGATGAACCCCGTGGTCGAGGTGCTGACGCCCTCGATCGATTTCGCCCGGAACGAAACTTCCTCGACGAAGACTCCCGGGGCGAGGTACTCAGGCATCGTTTACCAAGCTCCTCGAACTCATCGGGGCTGACCTCGCGGATTTCGGTCGCCACGACGATGGAGGTTATCGCGATCTTCCAGCCGCACGCAGACTGGAGCCAGGATGTCAAGGAGACTTGCGCCAACTCCGGAGTGTTGGATGATAGGGCTCCACCCGGTAGGGTTCGATGTCCCGTTGTTCGGCGCTCTCTTGAATCCCTTTGGTGCCGCATCTCGACCGCGAGCGGCAAGGCTAGGAAGCAGTCTGGGTCGCAGAGCCGCATCTGTACAACCCGGTTCTGTGCGCTCATAGTGGTCAGCGAACACAGGCAGAGGGAGGCGCCCAGCTCACCCCTGGGATTCACATTGGGCCTTGCGCCGACGGGATAGCCGGCAGATGCTCCATGAGGGGCGCCGATGACAGGGCGGTCGTCAGAGTCGGTCCGTGCGGTCCGTGCGGTCGTGGGCAATCCCGACCTTCGTCGGCTTCAGGCCGCCTGGGCGCTGTTGTGGGTGGCCGACTGGGCCTATCTCGTGGCGCTCGGCATCTTCGCGTTCAAAGCCGGTGGCTCCTTCGGAGTGGGTTTGGCGGGGTTGATCAGGATGTTCCCGTCGGCCCTGGTGGCTCCTTTCGCCTCGATGATGGGGGACCGGTACTCGCGGCAGCGCGTGTTTCTCGGCGTAGCGGCGATGTGGTCTCTCGCACTGGCCGCCTCGGCCGTTGCCTTCTTCGGGCACGGTCCCACCGGCTTGGTCTATGGCCTGGGCGCCGTAACCGGACTGGCGTCGACGATCGCCAGGCCTACCCTGTCTTCGATTCTGCCCTGGTTGGCCAGGTCCTCCGAAGAGCTTGTGGCGTCGAACGTCGTCTCGTCCCTCATCGAAAGCCTCGGAACCCTGGTTGGTCCTCTGTTGGGTGGTGTGATCACGGCCTCCGCCGACGCTGGAGCCGTCTTCGCTGCAAGCGCCGGTGCGTGCCTGCTCGCGGTGATCGCGATCGCCCGGATGCGGACCGAGGGGGAAGGGTTGCGGGGCCGCCGTCGCCGGCCGGAGGGCCTGGCCCGCGAGGCCTTCGGCGCCTTCGAGAGCCTCGCGCGACACCACGACGCCCGGCTCATCGTGACGCTGTTCTCGCTCCAGACCCTGGTCCGAGGAGCACTCAACGTGATCATCGTGGTCTCGGCGCTGACCCTGCTGAGGATGGGCGAATCCGGAGTGGGGCTCTTGACGGCCGCCGTCGGTGCGGGCGGGCTGGTCGGTTCCGTCGTGTCATTCAGGCTTGTGGGCCGCCGCCTTGCTGCCCCATTCGGCATTGGACTCATCCTGTGGGGGCTTCCCATCGTCGCGATCGCCGTCCACCCTCGACCGGCCGTCGCCCTCGGCTTCCTCGCTCTCCTCGGCGCGGGCAATGCGGTGTTGGACGTGGCGGGCTTCACGTTGCTTCAGCGAAGCGTGCCGGACGAGGTCCTGGCCAGGGTCTTCGGCCTTCTGTTCGGTCTGGTCATGGCGACGGTCGGACTGGGTTCGATCGCCCTCCCTCCGCTCATCCACGCCATCGGCATCCGATGGGCGATGGTCGCCACCGGAGCATTCCTGCCCACGGTGACCGTTCTGCTGTGGCGTCGTATCCTGCGAATCGATCGGACGGCCGCGGCACCGGATCGAGGGCTGTCGCTGCTGCGGAACGTGCCCATGCTCGCGCCCCTGTCGGTCGCCGCCATGGAGCACCTCGCCGAACACCTCTCTTCTCAGGCGGTGTCGTCCGGCAACCGGA
>WNFZ01015332.1_pt1 | contig 10634 bp, 6 predicted proteins | sample 5400081 | NCBI WGS metagenome assembly WNFZ01 (sample SAMN13153365, study PRJNA577476) | soil metagenome | isolation source: 80 cm soil or saprolite under grassland replicate 1 | place: USA:California | collected 2016-06-15
GTCGGCCGGGGACAGGCGCACCGACAGGAGCGCCACGAGCAGCGGCATCGTGGCGATCAGAATCGCGGTCAGCGACGAGGAGATGTACTGCTCGCCGGTGGCGATGAGCACGAACGGCACCGCGATCTCGCACGCGGCGTACGCGGCGATCGCCGCCCAGCGTCGCCGCAATCCGCGCAGCGCGCCGCGGTGCAGGGCCCACGGCACCAGCAGCAGCGCGGCGAGCGCGATCCGCGCCCACGCCACGAACGCGGGCGGTAGCCCTGAGTCCACGGCGACCTTGATGAACAGGTACGGGACGCCCCAAACCACCGAACAGACGGCGAAGAGCAGCCAGGCACGAGGGGTCACGGGTTCAACCGTAATCACGGGTCTCGCCGGCACCAAGCCTTCGGTTGCGAGGCGTCTCAATCCTTCTCATCGTTAGCGGATGACCACCCGATCGTTCGCGATCACTCTCGCCGTGCGCCTGAGCCTTGCCTCGGTGAGCGGTCTGTCCGCCACCCAGCAGAGTGCTGCGGATTCCATCACACCGACCCACGCGGCGCCCGTTGCGCGCGCGCATGCCGTCGTCACGCCGCCGGTCATGGACGGGCGTCTGACGGACCCCGCCTGGCTGGAAGCCACGCCCGTCACCGGGTTTGTGCAACGTGAGCTGCACGAAGGCGCGCCGGTCACCGAGCACACCGAGGTACGCATCGTCACCGACGGCCAGGCGCTGTACGTCGGCGCCTGGCTGTACGACAGCGACCCCGCCGGGATCGTGGCCGGCGAGCGGGTGCGCGACGGCGACATCTCGAAGAGCGACTACTTCGGCATCCTGCTCGATACCTACCACGATCGACAGAACGGCTTCGTCTTTACAACCACACCGGCGGCCATCGAATACGACGCGCAGGTCGTCAATGAAGGCGAGGGCGGCGGCATCCAGCTGCCGGGTCAGACGCGGGCGATGGCCGGATCCCTGGGAGGTTTCAATCTCAACTGGGACGGCACCTGGACGGTCGCGACGTCGGTGGACTCGACCGGCTGGTACGCCGAGTTCCGCATTCCGTTTACGACGCTGCGCTATGGAGCGGGTGAGGCGCAGACCTGGGGACTCAACCTCGTGCGCTCGATCCGCCGCAAGAGCGAAGAGGCGTTTTGGTCCTTCGTGCCCCGGCAATTCGGCCTGATGAAAGTCTCGCGGGCCGGAACGCTGCAGGGCGTCGCCGTGCCGTCGCGCCGGGTGAGGACGGTGACGCCGTACGCGCTCACCGGCGTGGAGCGCAACTACACGGTCGATGCCGAGGCCCGGCGGCGCGGGGAGATCGGCGGCGAGATCAAGTACGGCGTGACGCCGAGTCTGACTCTCGACCTCACGTACAACACCGACTTCGCGCAGGTCGAGGTCGATGAGCAGCGCACCAACCTCACCCGCTTTCCGCTGTTCTTCCCGGAGAAGCGACCGTTCTTTCTCGAGAATGCCGGCATCTTCTCCGCCGGCACGCCTCAGGCTGTCGACCTGTTCTTCACCCGTCGCATCGGCATCGACACGCTCGGCCAGCCGGTACCCATCGTAGGCGGCGGACGGCTCACGGGACGCATCGGTCCATTCACGGCCGGTGGTTTGGACATCTTCACCGAGCATCAAGCCCATTCCGTGGTGCGGTTGCAACGCGGGCTTGCCGCCCGGTCGCGTGTCGGTCTCATCGCCGTGCAGCGCATGGCGACCGCGAACACGGGAGACTGGAACCGCGTGTACGGGGTGGACGGGCGTATCGGCATTCGCGACGCGTGGACGATCGACTGGTGGGGTGCGGCGTCTGCCGTGCCCGGGCCCGACGGCAATGCCACGGCGTACAGTGCGCGCCTGGGGCAGGAGACCGGCTCCTGGAGTAACGTGGCGCGCGTCATCCAGGTGGGGAGCGACTTCGATCCGCAGGTCGGCTTCCTCAATCGCCGCGGCGGCTATCGCTATTACGAAGCGGGCGTCGAGTGGAAGCAGCGCTTCCCGGGCATCCCGATCGTCAAACAGTGGATTCCGCACGTGAACTACCGCGGCTATTACCGGCTGGACGGCTACTGGCAGGAGGGGCGCGTCCATCTCGACCTGACCGAGGTGGAGCTCGCCAACGGTGGCCGCATCGGCCCCGAGGTCAACGTCGAGCACCAGGGTCTCGAGCAGCCGTTCGCGATCGCGACGACCGTCACTCTGCCCGTGGGCTCGTACGACTACACGTCGCTCGGCTTCGACCTGACGACCAATCCGAGCGCGCCACTGTCACTCGATCTGCGTCTGGACGTGGGCGGCTTCTACAATGGGACGCGTCGAGGCGGCACCGTTACGCTCGCTGCCCGGCACGCGAGCTCCCTCACGACGTCCCTGCGGGTCGAGTACAACGACGTGCGCCTGGACCAGGGCGACTTCATCCGCTCGCTGGTGGCGGCGCGTATCGCGTACTTCTTCACCCCCCGCGTCATGCTGCAGACTCTCGTGCAATACGGCAATCAGGCGCGCACCTGGACGGCGAACGCGCGGTTCGGCTGGCTCAGTACCGCCGGCACCGGATTGTTTGTCGTCTTCAACGAGGGCCGCGAGGCCGAAGGCTTCTTCCAGTGGGATCGGCCCCAGGCGCGATCGCTGATCGTGAAGTACACCCGCCAGTTTGGACGGAGCGGCTGACGCGGCGGCACACGTCTCACGGACGGTCGCGTGGCTCATGTCGCACCTTCCCGAAACGGTGCCGGAAGTTGTCAGGGCGAACAACAAGGGGCGAAGCGGCGCGCCGTGTGGCCCTTTCGGCCGGTCGTGTTGAACGCAGCGACGCGGACGGTCCCACGCAAGGGGATCGGACCGCGCACCTCGGGGCTCTGCGGGGTGGGCTCGCTGCCGTCGGTCGTGTAGCGCAGCGTGAAGCCGGGCAGCTCGACGTTGCAGCGCACGACACCGCCCTCGACCTTCAGACCGGGCGACGGGATCCGGTAATTGAGCCCGGGGACCTCGCGGTCGAGCCGTGGCAGCTCGCGCTTGCCGACCACATTCACCAGGCGGGACCACGCCTCCCGGTAGAGCGAATCGGCCCTTGCCGGGTCCGGCTCCCTCGCCCAGTCCGGGTCGGGCGCCCAGGCCCGCTCGGCAAGTCCGAACAGCTTCGGCACGATCATGTAATCGAGCCGACCGTCGCCGCCGAGCGTCTCCGACCACAGGTTGCCCTGGATCCCCACGATGTGAGCCCGGCCGTAGTCGGTGGGCCGGTCTTTGCCGGCGAACACGGCGGGATCCAGCGGATTCCCACGAGCGTCGAGACCCGCGTTGCGGTAGTAGTCGAACGGGATGAACTGGAAGGGCTTCTGCATGTCGATGTAGCCGCCCCAATCGAGCCCGATCTCCTCCGGGTTCTGATTCCACGCGAGATCGAAGTAGTAGTTGGTAACGGGACTGAGCACGACGTCGTACCCGCCGTTCGCGAGGCGGTAGGCGAGGTCCTCGGCGCCCCAGCCGGGGACGTTGTTCCACACATAGGCGCGCCAGCCGCGCTCGGCGAATCCGGGATTGACGATGACCGCGGGCCGCCCGTCGCGGCTGGTCTTACGCACCGCGATCTCCTCCCAGCCCGAAGGCACGAGGCCTTGGGCCTTCAGGATCTGCTCCACGCGCCCGTAGAAAACGAACCAGAGATCGTCGACGCTCGTGAGGCCATGCGCCTGCAGGTACGCCTGGACGGCCGGTGACCCCACCCAGACACCTGCGGGGACCTCGTCCCCGCCCATGTGGATATGGCGCAGCGGCGCACCGGCCTCGCGGTGCATCGCTGCCAGATCTGTCACCACGCGCTCGATGAACCGATACGTCGACTCGAGCGCCGGGTTCATCACGTTGTCGGGGTAGCCCTGGACCGACGTGTATACCGAACGGTCCTCCGGATCGCTCAGCAAGTACTGCCGGTCTCCCCGAGCCTCCATGGCCTTGATCGCGGCGCGCGCGTGGCCCGGCATCTCGATCTCGGGGATCACCTCGATGTGTCGCGCCGCCGCGTAGCGTACAATCTCGATGTAGTCGGCACGGGAGAAGAACCCGCTGCCCCACGCCTGGTCGACCCGAGGACCCGAGCCGAAGGCGGGCTGAAGGAATCGGCGCGAGTCGAGCGTGTGGCCGCGTCGGGCGCCCACCGCCGTCAGCTCGGGGAAGCTGGGAATCTCGACCCGCCAGCCCTCGTCATCCGTGAGGTGAATATGGAAGACGTTGAGCTTGTAGCGCGCCAGCAGGTCGAGCGTGCGCAACACCGCCGCCTTCGAATGAAAGTTGCGGGCGACGTCGAGCATGAACCCGCGGTAGCCGAAACGCGGGGCGTCCACCACGCGAAGTGCCGGCAGCGCGAGCCCTCCACGCGGAGACGGCGCGGGAAGCAAGCTGCGCAGCGACTGGAGACCGTAGAAGACGCCAGCCGGCGAGACACCGACGATCCGGACACCGGTCGTCGGGTCGACCACCAGGTCGTACGCTTCGGGCGACGACTGGCCCTCGACGGGCCCGACCTCGAGTCGCAGCGGCGCGACTCCTCCCTCACGTCTCGCGCGGAAATAGGGCCGCAGGTACGCGGCGGCAAACGTCGCCTCGCTCGCGAGCTCGGCCGGCGCGCTGACCTGGGGCAGCGCGGTGAGGCGCAGCTCCCCCGTTCCCTTTGTCACCTGCACCGGCGTCGGGAACACCGGTGGCAGCTCACCAGCAGGGATGTCGCGGATCACAGAGTCGCGCGCGAACTGGGTCTCGGGCGTCACCACACCATGGGAGCGCTCGAACGGAGCCGCGACGTAATCGCTCAAGGGGACGCCCACGTCCTTCGCGGCGTCGAACACGATGTAGGGACCCGACGGCGCGAAGCTGCGATTGAGGAGCGGGTGGGTGACGTACGGAATCGCGATTGTCGCGCCGGGCGCGAGTCCGGCGAAGCCGGCGCCGGGGACGATGCGGTGCAGGTCGGCCATCACGTCCTGGATGTCGAACCCGGCTCCCACGCTGCCTTGCTTGGCCGAGTGCAACGCACTGAAGTAGATCGCCCAGCCGCCCGGCGGGAGTGGCTTCGCGTCACGGTTGGTGAGTGTGAAGGCGGCGTTGCTGTCGCCCGCGAGCTCCCACCGGAGCCGCAGGGCAGTCTGGGCGGTCCCGGTCCGGGCCGTGAGGGCCAGCCCGAGGGCGGTCAAAACAGGAGGGAGTCGGTTGCGCATGCGAGAGATTAGACCGCTACGGGCCGCGCTGTCCAGGGCTGCGTCGAGTCGAGTCTTCGAAGCCGAAAAACCGGTCCATCAGCCACTTCCCGTCTTGCTGGCGTACCAGGACGGCGACGTACCTGCCGAACTCCGTCATGCGCACGCCGCTCGAGTCGCGCCACGACTGCTCGAACGCGCCAAACTCGGTCGCATGATCGGGCGCGACGCGACGCGTCGCGACGGTGAGACGGAGGTCCATGTCGCTCAGGGACGCCCAGTTGCTCCGCGCCATGGCCGCCAGGTCTGCGGGGCCCCGAACGGTGTTGAACGCCGGCCATTCGAACGCCGCCGTGTCGGTGAACAGGGCGGCATACGCCTGGGGGTCGTGCGTCCGGTATGCCTGGACTAACGCCGCGTTCAACGAGTCGATACCGACCGTCGCGTCGCGGCCCGATGATGCCGAGGGCTTCGGACAAGCGAGGCCTACGATCGCAAGGGATGCGATCGCTACGTGTAGTTCCCGCTTACCGCTCACCGCTCACGCCTTTCAGTTCCCGGTGTTCGACGTACGACCGCCGCCAGCGCTCCCGGTGCGGGCGGGGCTTCGCTCCTCCCCTACGAGCCGAGCACGTCGTGGAACAGCTGCAGCATCGCTGCCCACGACTGCCGGTCCGCGGCGGGGTCATAGGCGAGCTGGGGCATGCCGTACTGGCCGGCGTCGGGGTTGGTGAACCCGTGCTTCGCGCCCGGATAGGTCACGACCTCGAAGCGCGCGCTCGCTGCTTGCATCTCCTTGCGAAACGCCTCCACCTGCTCGGCCGGGACGAACGGGTCGGCGCCGCCCGCCAGCACGAGCACGCGGGTTTTCACCTTACCGGGTTGCGCGGGGGTCTTGGTGCCGAGCGACCCGTGGAAGCTGACCACGGCGGCGAGATCGGCGCCGGAGCGCGCCATATCGAGCACCACGCCGCCGCCGAAGCAGTAGCCGATCGCGGCGATGCGCGCGGGATCGACGCGCGGGTCCCGCTTCAGCAGCTCGAGCGCCGCGTTGAAGCGCGCGGCCAGGACGGCGGGATCCTTGGTGGCCTCGGTGGCGAACGCCTGCGCGTCCTGCGGGTGGGTCGTGACCTTGCCCGCGCCGTAACTCGTGCACGACGAGTACGCCGGGCCGTTTGCCCACCGCGGCATCGTCCCAGGCGATGAATCCCTTGAGGACGGTGCCGCCCTGCCGGTATTCGACTTCCTTCGTCTGAATCCTGGCCGCGTGGGGCGCTTGCGGCGCGAACGCGAGCCACGCGACAACCAGCGCTAATCCGTATGGCAGCAACATGAGAGCGTCTCCGGTGAAAGGGCCTAATTACCTCCCGAACAGCGCCCTGTCGAGCGCGAACCCGCCGCCGCCCATCAGGGCCAGCGCCAGCGCCACGAACAGGAGCACGAGCTCGAACTCCCATCCCGCCGCGGTCTCGGTGGTGAACGCGCGGTGCGCGTCCACGATCAGGAACCGCAGCGCGCCGAGCATCACCAGGGCGAGCCCCAAGGCGGCGGGCTGGGTGAGGAAGCCTACCAGCACCGCCAGCCCGCCGGCGGGCTCGGCGATGGAGAGGAGTCGCAGGGTTCGCAGCAACCCCACGGGCAGCTGCGGCGAGGGCTGGACCTTCCAGAGCCGGCGTTTCGCCGTGCCGTGGACGATGAAGACTGTGCCGAGGCCGATGCGGAGCAGCAGCAGGGCGACGTCGCTCAGTTGCATAGCACGATCTCCGGGAGGACCCGATTCAGCGTCTGCCTCCAGCGCCGCCGCGGGTCGTTCGGCGCCCAGATGATGACGAGGTGGTCGTCGGGATAGTACAGCAGCTGGCTCGCGAACTCGCCCGTAGCGGTCAACGCTGCAGCGCCGCGACCGGTCCCCAGCTCGTGTTCCGGAAGATCGAGTCCGCCAGCGCCTGCGCCTGGCGCGCCGCCAGCGAGTCCTTCCCTTGCAGCACCTGCGCCAGCGCCTGGTAGGTGAGACCGTAGGTCGCGAGGATCCCCTCGGACGGCTTGTCCACCCAGCCGCGCGGCCGCCGGCGGGCGGCGGCGTCGCCGTGATACACCTGGAACGCGAGGGCCTTGCTCCGGTTGACGTTCACGAGGCCAAGCCCCGGGACCGGCTTGATGCTGTCCGACTCCACGACGGGCTCGCGATGCAGCTTGCGCGCGAACCCCTGGCCCTCGAGGTAGCCCGCGAGGCCGAACTGGTCGCCGTACGGGCCGACGGTGCGCGAGAAGTAGATCGGCCGCTTGCCCAACTGGTCCTTGACCGCCTGCAGCACGATGACGTCCGCGCGCTCGAGATACTGCCTGCCGAGCTGCTTGGGATCGAGTATCACGAGCACGCCGCCCAGGTTCACCGTGGTCCTCTGCTCGAGGAAGTACACGGGCTGGAGCGTGTCGAGCTGCTCGTCGGTGTAGCTCAGCAGCTTGCCGGCGGGCTTCGGCCACTCGCGCCCCTGGTAGATGGCCGCCGCCTTGCCCGGGTCGAACGTCGCGAGCGGGCGCCGCTGCAGCTGGCGCAGGTACCAGTCGGTGTTCGCGAGCGACAGGTTCACGACGGTCACGTCCGGGCGGACCCCCTCGACCTCCTGCGCGTACCACAGCGGGAACGTGTCGTTGTCGCCCGCCGTCACGAGGATTCCGTAGGGCTCGACGGACTGCAGGATATCGACCGCGAAGTCGCGCGCCAGCGTCTCGCCGGCGCGCGAGGCCGTGAGCCGGTTGCCGGCGGGCGGGATCAGCGCGAACAGCAGCACCGGCGTGGCCAGGAGCCAGCGGCGGTTCGGGTCCGGCTCGCGCCGCTCCATCCCCTCGCTCACCCATTCCATCAGGGTGGCGAGTCCCATGCCGACCCACACGCCCCACAACGCGAACGAGGCGATGAAGAAGTAGTCGCGCTCGCGCACCTCGCGCGCCAGCTGCGGCCGGTCGGGATACTGCGAGTAGCCGTACTTGAAGTTCAGGTAGAAGATGAGGAGCAGCGTGAGCGTGCCGACCAGGGTCGTCATGGCGAGCGCGGCGCGCCGGTCGGCCCTCCAGTGCCGCCATGCGCCGAGCAGACCCAGGGAGCCGAAAATCACGGCCAGGAACCGCTGCACCCCGTCCGCCAGGTCGTGCCCCCACTGCCAGGTGAAGTACTGGACCCACATCCCGATCTGGGCGACCAGGGTGGCCTGCCGCTGGCTGACGGGCGGCTTGCCGTACTGCACCCGCATGAGGACGTCCAGCAGTGCCTGCCGCGTGGTGGGCTCACCCTCGTTGATCGGCGGGTAGTGCGCGGCGCGGATCGGGAGGAACAGGTACACCGACATCCCCACGATCGCGACCGCGAGGACGGCGAGCGCGAAATCCCAGTTGCGCGCCCGGCTGAAGGCGTATCCGAGGGCCAGGAGGAACAGCACACCGGTCGCCTTGAGCGGGGCCGTGCTCTCGAGCCCCGTCGCCACGATCATCGCGTACACGCTGCAGAACACGAGCCACTGCGACCACTCGACCCGGCGCGCGGCGTCATCCGCCGGGCGCTGCGTCTTGAGCAGCGGGAACAAGAGCAGCACCACGGCCGGCCCGACCAGCACGCCCATCATGTGGTTCGTGGCCGTGAGGGCGAGCAGGTACACGATCATCAGCAGATAGTGGTCGTGCGCCTCGCCGGGCGGCTGGTCGTCCCAGCGCACGATCAGCCACAGCACCAGCGCGATCGAGAGCAGCGACAGCGTGTACACCTTTTCGTTCACGACGGACTGATTCCAGACCGTGAACGCCGTGGCGGCGACCGTCGCGCCCGCCAGCGCCGCGAGCCGGCGCGGCCACTTCGCGGGCACCCACGCCCGCATCCACCGCTCGCCGATCAGGAACCAGCAGCCCGCCGCAATCGCGCTGGTCGTGGCGGCGAGCAGGTTGATGCGCATCGCGTACCCGGCGGCGAGCGGCACGAGGCCCCAGGTGTGGGCCATGATCGTGAACAGCGGGTTGCCCGGCGGGTGCGGGATCCCGAGCGCGTAGGCCGCGGCGATGTACTCCGACGTGTCCCAGAACTGGGTCGTCGGCGCCAGCGTGATGACGTACAGGACCAGCGCGCCCAACCCGACGAGGGCCGCCATGAGGTAGGGCGGGGGCTCCATCACGTCGACCGCGACCAGCCCCCCGGGAGCAGCCCGACTGGCGGCGGGCGCCTTCACGGCCTGCGGGGCCCCCGCTGTCCCCGCCCCCCGCGTCCCGACCGGATGCGACTGCCGGATCTCGCTCATGGTCGCTCGCTTGGAGGTCAGCTGCCGTTGGCGCGCCGCGTGCCGGGGAGCGCGTACGTCGTGTTGGCGAGGATCGCGTCGCGCAGCTCGAGCGCCCGCGCCGCGAGCGCCGGCTCGCGCTCGCCGAGTGCTCCGGCCAACGTGTCGTAGACGAAGACGTACCCGAACAGGCCGTTCTGGGACGGCACGTCCACCCAGCCGCGCGGCCGCGGTCGGGCCGCCGTCTCGCCGCCCTTGTACACGCCGAACGCGAGCGCGCGGGTCCGCGGGACGTTCACGAACCCGCGCCCTTCCACGAGCCGTACGCTGTCGCCTGGCGTGACCGGCCGCGGCACCAGGCGGCGCACCAGGCCTTCGCCCACCAGATAGCGGGTGAGGCCGAGCTGGTCCGCGTAGTTGCCGGTGGACGTCGAGAAGTAGATGGGCCGCTTGCCGAGCTCATCCTTGATGATCTGCAACACCGCCAGGTCCGAGCGGCTGAGGTAGGGATGGCCCAGCGCGCCCGGGTCGAGCGTGACCTCGATCGGCCCGAGGTACCCCTGCGCGGGGCGCGGCAGCGGAACGTACGGGGGCAGCGTGTCGGCCGGATCCCCGAGATAGTACCGGCTCATCCACGGCGTGGCGGGGAGCGCCCAGCTCCGGCCGCGGTACAGGGCGGGTGCGGCCTCGGGATCGAACCTCGGGGGCGGCCGGCGCTGCAACTGGCGCAGATACCAGTCGAGGTTCGCGAGCGAAAGCACCAGCACGCTGACGTCCCGGCGGACGCCCTCCACCTCCTGCGCGTACCACAGGGGGAAGGTGTCGTTGTCGCCGGCCGTCACGACGAGCGCGTACGGGTCCACCGACTGCAGCACGTCGCGGGCGTAGTCGCGCGCCATGGTCTCACCGGCACGGGAAGCGGTGAGCCGGTTGCCGGCGAGCGGGACGAGCGCGAGGAGGAGGACCGGCGCGGACAGCGCCCAGCGCCGCGCCGGCACGCTCACGCGCCCTGCCAGGCTCTCCTGGATCCCCTCCATCAGCGTCGCGAGGCCCATTCCCACCCACACCCCCCACGCCGCGAAGGACGCGATGAAGAAGTAGTCCCGCTCGCGCACCTCGTGCTCGAGCCCGGGCCCGCGGTAGGGCTGGGAGTACCCCCACTTGAAGTTGAGGTAGAACACGAGC
>WNFZ01018464.1_pt1 | contig 10633 bp, 10 predicted proteins | sample 5400081 | NCBI WGS metagenome assembly WNFZ01 (sample SAMN13153365, study PRJNA577476) | soil metagenome | isolation source: 80 cm soil or saprolite under grassland replicate 1 | place: USA:California | collected 2016-06-15
CGATTTACGGCGGCGGTGCTTGATCCGGTACGCTTTAACGAAGCAACGGTGACCGGCCACATTAGTTCGATTCAAAAATCAGGAAAAGTTAAAGGACGCACCAGTATGAATCTGGACTTTGATTCGATCCGCCTCAGCGATGGACGCAGCGGCACTTTGCACGGCTACGTCACGCGCGTTTATGGCAGTGAGTCCGGGCGTGCTGACAACGAAGGCGGCGTGGAGTCTGGCAGTCGCACGAAACAGTCGGTGAAGCGTGCGGGCATCGGCGCCGGCGCCGGCGCAGTACTGGGTGCAATTGTCGGCGGCGGCAAAGGCGCGGCAATTGGATTGATACTTGGTGGCGCAGGCGGCGCGGGCTCACTTGCCGTGCAGGGAAGCAAGGAGTTGAAGCTTGAATCAGGGACCGAGATGATCGTGCACGTTACGCGGTGATCTGCCTTTAGTAAACCCATTTCAGCGCGACACAAATCACCACGGCGCAAAGAAACCTTCAACGGTCTTCTTTGCGCCTTAGTTTCTGAATGCCAGATCCACCCGCTATTGAAGGCGGTACTGACAAGATCTTTCCCACCAACGTTCAGTTACACTATTACCCGCCGGTAATTCAGCGAAATTTTAGGGAAGAAAACTCAAGGTTTCTCCGTCTAACGTTTGTTAGGGCGAGTACGGAGGAGCCGGATGGAGCAGCGCGCGGTAATGGCGGAACCAATTGTTGATGAGCGCGTTATCGAAGCCTGCCAGGCCGGCGACCGGGAGGCTTTTCGGCTGCTGTTTGAGAAGTATAGGGACCGGGTGTTTTCAATCGCGGTGTATTCATTCAATGGCGACGAGACGGCGGCAAGTGACGTATCGCAGCAAATTTTCCTCAAGTTGATGACAAGCATTGGCCAGTTTCGCGGTGACTCGGCTTTTACTACCTGGCTCTATCGACTCGTAGTTAATGCCTGCACTGACGAGCAGCGAAAGCGCCGACGCTTTCTTCCATTTGGGGAATCAACCCCAATGACAAACATCGAAGAGAGAAGACCGCAGGAGAAGCGTTACGCGAAGTTAGAGATTGCCGATTCAGTGCAAGCTGCAATCCAGGAATTAAAGCCGAAGCTGCGTCTGCCGATTCTGCTCAAATACGTTGAGGACCTTTCATACGAGGAAATTGCCAGCGTGTTGGGCTGTTCCAAAGGCACCGTGGCCTCGCGACTTAATCGCGGTCATCAGGCGCTGGCGCGGAAGTTGGCCCACCTGCGATAGGAGGTTGCCGAGTAGGACCTGCCTGTCCCGCCCGTCTGGTGACGGCCGGATATTGTTCAAGTTGTTTTGGGAGACCGGAAATGTTTTCGAAGCACGTTACCAAAGAGTTATCAGCCTACTGCCACGGCGAAGTCACAAGCGAGCGGTCGCGGCAGATTGCCGAACACTTGATCGGCTGCAATCGGTGTCGCACCCGGTTTGAAGAAATCAAACTTGGAGTAAAGCTTGCTGAACATTTGCCGGAACGTTCAGCGCCTGACTCGCTGTGGCTCGATTTGCAAAGTCGCATGGCAACAGAAACTAACAGAAACGAACTGGGAGCCACTAAGTCGTCCCCGTTCACTTTCAAGTCCTGGCAGCCCGCCTTTGCTGGGGCCCTCATCGCGCTATTGCTAGTTGCAGGCTTTGCCGCTCTAAGGCTTTATTCGCGTGAATCGCGCCCCTTTTGGCAAGTAGCGCGGCTCGATGGAGCGCCCAGAATCGGTTCTTCGCGCATGGAGGAAAGGGGGCAATTGGCGGTCGGTCAATGGTTAGAAACTGACGGAGACTCGCGCGCGCAGATAGAGGTCGGCTCGATTGGCGAAGTCGAGATCGATCCAAACACACGCGTGCGGTTAGTTGAAACTAAAGTAACTGAACACCGGCTGGAACTCGCACACGGCAAGATGAGTGCGAAGATTTGGGCGCCACCGAGATTGTTTTTTGTGGATACTCCATCCGCGGTTGCGGCGGATTTAGGATGTGCGTACACGCTCGAAGTTGACGATCAGGGTGTAGGCCTTCTACACGTAAGCTCCGGGTGGGTTGCGTTGCAATTGAAAGATCGCGAGTCAATGGTACCCGCAGGAGCCACTTGCGCAACGCGGCCGGGTACCGGTCCCGGCACACCTTACTTCGACGATGCTTCGGAGAATTTCCGGTCGGCCCTTTCAAAGCTGGATTTTGGTTATGCTGTCGACATTCCAGATCTACAACTCCCGCTGGAGGTGGTGCTCGCCGAATCGCGTCGTCGCGACACCCTGACGCTTTGGCATTTGCTTTCTCGCGTCCAGGAAAATGATCGAGCACACGTCTATGAACGCATGGCCGTTTTGGTGCCGCCTCCCGACGGCGTTACGCGCGAAGGAGTTATGCAGCTCAACGAGCAGATGCTGCAACTGTGGAAAGATAAACTGGAAAAGGTTTGGAACAACGAATCGGCACTGCATAGGTTGGTAGGCCGCTGGATTCGCGCGGTGGGCCAAGTTCGGGGGGTACACAGAAAAAGTGAAACTGGCTTCCACTACTGACCTTGCTATGGATTCTTTGCGGCTCTGCCGCCTGATGTGCGGAAAGGCTCCGCCTTTCCGTAGGAATTCGACAAGAGTTAGAGGCTATGCCTCCGATTCAATTAGTTCGAGGCGGAGCCTCTCACCTCGGAGGTGAGGCGTGCGGAAAGGCATAGCCTTTCCGCACATCAGGCGGCAAAGCCGCGTGGCAAAGCCTCCGCAGCAGGCAACGAGTATGAAGAGTAGACTATTTCGCATCATGCGCTGGACGGTGATAGTGGGCATCTGCTGCCTTGTCGTCTCGCAATTCTTTGGCCCGGCAAAGACTAATCCTTCCACGGATACATCGCAGTCGATTGAGGCGCGGTTGCAGATAACGCCGCCTGTCGCGGCAATCCTCGATCGCTCTTGTAACGATTGCCATTCAAACAAGACGCGTTGGCCGTGGTACTCAAACGTCGCTCCGGTTTCGTGGTTTGTGATCAATCACGTGGATGAAGGACGTGAGAACTTGAACTTTTCCGAATGGGGACGCTATACCCAGCGCGACGTTGATGGACTGCTTAAGCAAATCTGCCGGGAGGTGAAGACCGGCGCCATGCCGCTCACCAGTTACACGCCGCTGCACCCCCGCTCAAGACTTTCAAAGGAAGATGTGAAGACACTCTGCGATTGGACTACCGCTGAGCACTTGCGGGTTACGTCGCCATAAGACGTATTGGCCGCGAATTTACGCGGATGAACGCGGATCAGATCAAGCAATAAATAAGGAACCTCAGAAACGGTTTTCTGAATGTGCTCTTATTCTTGATCTGATCCGCGTTCATTCGCGCAAATCCGCGGCTAGTAAATACTAGACGCCAACCAGGTGCCGCGTATCGTTGATCACGAGCACGCGTACAAACCCATCGTCACGCAAATCAAACCGCGCGATTCCACAGTTCGCTGTTGCGATCCAGACGGGCTTCAGTTCCGGGGCATCCAGTGCGCCCATCAGATGCAGTATCAGAATGCAGATAGTTCCGGTGTGAGCGAAGATGGCGATGCGTCCGCCTTTATGTTGGTCGATTGCTTCATCGAGTTTGCGCGAGGCGCGATCCAGAGTCTGCCGGTAACTCTCCCCACCTAACAACACATGCTCGAAATCCCGCCGGAGCAGTGCCTGATACTGTTCCGGATGTTGTTCGGCGGCTTCTTCGAAGGTTAAGCCTTCCATCACTCCTACGCTGCGTTCGCGCAGGGCCTCGGTAGTTTCAAGAGGAGCGCGCGTCAGCCTGGCCAGCGGCGTCGCGGTTTCAATCGCGCGCGGCAGATCGCTGGAATAGATTGCAGCAAAGTTTTCCGAAGCCAGCGCTCTTGCGGTCGCTTCTGCTTGTCTTCGCCCGAGCGGTGAGAGCGGTGTGTCAGTGTGTCCACCAAAGCGCCCTTCAGCGTTTCCCTGCGATTGGCCGTGCCGAATGATAACGACGTGGGTCGATAACATAGTTCCGGGTTTCCAGTTCTGAGTCTCGAGTTCATTCTAACTCGAAACTCGGAACTCGAAACTCGAAACTGCTTTTACGCAGCAACTGCTTCGTTCTTCAGTTTCTCTGCCTGGTCGTGGGTGATGAGGCCCTGAATGATTTCGTCGAGGTTGCCGTCCATCACCAGATCCAACTGGTGGATGGTAAGCCCAATGCGATGGTCGGTGACGCGATTCTCTTTAAAGTTATACGTGCGGATCTTTTCCGAGCGGTCGCCGGAGCCAACCATCGAACGGCGCTCGCTGGCGACCGCCTCGTGCTGCTTTTGTTCCTCCAGCTCCTGCAAACGCGCGCGCAAAACACGCATCGCCTTTTCGCGGTTTTTGATCTGCGACTTTTCGTCCTGCATCGAAACAACTACGTTTGTGGGCAGGTGGGTGATGCGCACCGCGGAGTAAGTGGTGTTAACCGACTGGCCGCCCGGACCTGAAGAACAGAACGTGTCGATACGCAGATCCTTCGGATCGATCCTGACGTCAACTTCTTCGGCCTCCGGCAGTACGGCAACGGTGATCGCGGAGGTATGAATTCGTCCGCTGGCTTCCGTCTGGGGCACGCGCTGCACGCGATGCACGCCCGATTCGTGCTTCATCTTCGAATAAACCTTGTCGCCTTCGATCAAGATAATTGCTTCCTTGAAGCCGCCGATTCCCGACTCCGATGCTTCGAGCACTTCAAAACGCCAACCTTGCTTCTCCGCATAACGGCTGTACATTCTGAGCATTTCGGCGGCGAATAGTGTCGCTTCGTCGCCACCCGTGCCGGCACGAATCTCCACAATCACATTCTTTTCGTCGTTGGGATCAGAAGGAACCAGCAATAACTTTAACTCGGTATCGGTTGTCTCGAGCTTCCTTCGCAGCGTTTCAACTTCCAGCCGGGCCATCTCGCGCAACTCTTCATCGTCTGCGCTGTCGGCAAGCTCCTGCGCTCCTGACAACTCTGCTTTCAGAGTTTTCCAGGTCCGATACTTTTCCACTATCTCGCCGAGGGTTCTGTGTTGCCTGGCTGCTTTAGTGTAAGCAGTCTGGTCGGCGAGCAACTCCGGGGCGGATCCGGGGCGGAAAGCTCGTTCGCGAGTTCTTCGTAACGCGCTTCGATTTGTTCAAGTCTCTCTAACATAGCTTCCTGTTCAGAGTTCACGCTTTTAGCGTGCAGCAATATAAAGGCAGTACTCTTAACTTCTCCTCACGACAACGGCGCCAGTGCTGTTTCTCCAGTTTGCGGTTCGAGCTTCAGTGACTCTTTCAATGCTTCGATCGCCACTTCAAGTTGCTGATCATCGGGCTCCTGGGTGGTGATGTTTTGCAGCCACACACCCGGGCTCGTGATCATTTTGAAAAACCAACCGCTCTCCTTTTTGGCTGACAGGCGAATAATTTCATACGAGAGACCGGCAACAAGGGGGACGAGCGCCAGACGCACCAGGAAGTTATAAACGAGCGAGTCAAACTTAATGACGGAGAAGAGCGCAATCGAAACGAGCATTACCACCATCAGGAAACTCGTGCCGCAACGCGGATGCTGGCGCGGTTGCGGTCGCGCGTTTTCGACCGTCAAGGGCAGACCCGCTTCCCACGTGAATACGGTCTTATGTTCGGCGCCGTGATATTCAAAGACGCGCCTGATGTCTTTCAGCAGGGAGAAACTGAATATCATGATCAGAAAAAAAGTCATGCGGATCAGGCCATCAATCAGGTTAAAAGCCACTGATGGGCGAACCGGATGGAGGTAAGTCTTGACTGTGCGCCAGCCCAGCAGGTACCACGCGTCGCTGGAAGTTGAGCTTAGATTGTCCGCATTCGATCCATTGTTCACATTCGAAACGGTGCCAGCGCCGTTCGGTTGCTGACTCGTTGCAACGGCAACCGATGACGGCAAAGGAGCCCACCCTGCGCCGATGAATAGTGCATTCGTCAAGAGCAGGGGAGCCGCGACAAAGAGCAGGACATTGAAAATCACCGCAAAGATTATCGACCCCGCTGCCGCTGCCGTGCCGCCCTTTTTCATTTCATCTTTGGCACGCTTCTGCGTTGGCACCGGAAAAAGACCGGGGACTGCGCCAGTCAATCCGGCAAAGTCGCCCTCGCCTTCGATTACCGCCGGGGTCAGCGCAACACTTACTTCTTTCGACTCAGCTTCCTGAGCATCGCCGAAAGCTTCGTTCGCGGAATAGTTCAGCGCCTTGATGCCCAGCCCCATCGACTGCACCAGCACTGCACTGCCGCGCAGCACAGGCAGCTTGAGCAGCGGATACTTGTCGCTCCATTTTGGTAGACGAGCCGCTATGTTCACGATCGTGCCGTCTGCCTTGCGCACTGCAACGGCATAGGCATTCGGCGTCCGCATCATGACGCCTTCAATGACAGCCTGTCCGCCTACTATTAAATCTCTTTCGTTTGTGCTCAATGTTTCTTCCTGTCCTGCAATTAAAACACTAACGCCGGCTTGTTTAGAGTTCAACCTTTAGGTTGTTGCTTTAGAAGGCGCACGCTAAAGCTGGAACTCTCAACCGGAGCCGGCGTTTGTTTCTGAAGTCTTGCTAATGGCGTTTTGAAATCAACTGCTCTCTCATCCTTACCTGCTGAAACAGCTGGGAACAGGACAGACAGGGGTCCGTCAAATTACTGAGTCGTGGCAGTGCTTTCCACGGGAGTCTTCTTGCCGTACCGTTTATTGAAGCGATCTACGCGTCCTGCTGTGTCAACCAGCTTCTGTTTGCCCGTGAAAAATGGATGGCAAGCCGAGCAGATTTCGACGTGCAGGTCGCCCTTCCTGGTTGAGCGAGTCTTAAAAGTCTCGCCACACGCGCAACTCACTGTGATCTCGTTGTATTCCGGATGAATTCCTGGTTTCATTATTCTCCTTAGCCTCACCATAGACAGCTAAATACCGCAAATTTCAAACAAACCATGATAGGGTTTGACGACTTGCATCGTCAAGCTGGCCAGTAACGCAAAACTGTTTAGTTTGCGTGCGCGATACGAAGTTAAATCACACATAGTGGTGACGATTCTGGCGAGCAAAATAACCCTTTGCGTCATTAAAAGCAGGCGGATACAAGCTTGTTGACAGTAAATTAACGCCATGCTTAAATCGAATTCTGCCGACCTTTTGTAATAGCATTAACACTGCGTCTAAACTATTAGCGCGATCAAACGACTGAACGCGATCGCACTTTTCGTCAGAGTGTGATTATGGGAAGGGAAACTGATGGCAGACGACAACGACAAGGCGAATGAACCAACCTCAAAAGTCCCTGGGGTTGTCGTTCCCGCCGATGCCGTCGGCACGCCGCCACCCTCTGCTATTCCCGACGCAGGCGAGGCGGCCGGGGCTGATGCGGAAAAAGCCGCGATGGTCGAGCAGGCCAAGTCTCGAGTGGCCGCCGTCAAGGAATCGCTGGGCGAGAAGGCCACAAGTCCTCAGGCGCCAGCGCCAACTCCCGTCGCGCCTGGCGCTCCTAAACCTCCCGTCAAGAAAAAGGAAGAAGCCGCCAAGCCCGTTGATGCCTCCAACAACAAGTTGGTTAAGCAATTGAAAGTTAGGTTTGCGGGGGCGGTGCTTGAGGCGACGGAGTTTATTGGTCAGGTTTCTATTCGCATTGAAGCGGGTCGAATCGTTGAAGTTTGCAACTTCCTGAGAGACGAACCCAGCGCGCAATTTAACTATCTGTCGGATTTGACCTGCGTTCACTATCCGTTGGGTCCTGGGCGGCCGTTGGAGATTGTCTATAATCTCTACTCGATTCCGCGGAACGAACGCGTACGGTTGAAGGTCGGATTAGCTGAGAGCGAAAGCGTGGATAGCGTAACCGGTGTTTGGCCCAGCGCGAACTGGATGGAGCGCGAGGTCTACGATCTATTCGGCGTTAACTTCAGAGGCCATCCCGACCTGCGCCGTATATTGTTGCCACCTGATTGGGAAGGGCATCCGTTGAGAAAAGATTATCCACTGGAGTTTGTAGAGAATCAGTGGACGAAAAAACATTTGCCTGAGATGACCGAGGTGCAACGCGAACAGTTGGAGCAAAGAAGGGCATATGGCCTGGAGATACTCTCCGTGCCGCAGGAGCGCATGATGCGCGAGATCCTGCAAAGTGGTAAGGAAGTGATGCCGAAAGATAAGTGAATAGTAAATCGTAAATGGTAAATAGTAAGGACAGTGATTGATGGCGAAACTAAGCGATTCAACTATTGACGATTCACGATTTACGATTTACGAGCTGAGATGACTCCAAAAGAGATTGCTGCGCAGTACGAAGCAAAGGTATTCGACGCGCCCGAGGCGGCGAAGGTGGCGGGTTTTGTTTTGACCGAAACAATGAAACCGCGAAATGTCTGGAATAAGGCCAGCGCCGCACAGGCAATCGTTACCAAACTCGCAAGACTGCGCGAGGGTGGCCTGGCAAAAGAAATCGGATTGATTATTGAGCCATGGAGCGTGACTGGATGTTATCTTCCAGGTGAACCTGAACCGGCCGCGGCTTAGAGATAGTCAGTAGTAAGTTGTCTGTAGCCCGTTGCAGATGACTTCAACGACTGATGACTGATGACTGACGACTGATGACTGACGACTGACATGCATCAGGTAGAGATCGCCACAACCAGGGAGACGCTGCTCGATAGCCCCGAGATGGTGCTCAACATGGGGCCGCAGCACCCCTCTACACACGGCGTGCTGCGCGTGATCCTGAAACTCGACGGCGAGACGGTGATGGATCTCGATTGCGATATTGGCTATCTCCATCGTGGCATGGAGAAGATTGCCGAGAATCGCATGTACACGATGATCGCTCCTTACTGGGATCGCCTTGACTATATCGCCGCCGTCTCCAATGGCCTGGTCTGGGTGGAAACAGTCGAACAGATGATGGCGCTTGCCGTACCGCCGCGCGCTCACTACCTGCGAACTATTCTTACGGAACTCAACCGCATCGCTTCGCATCTGCTGTGGTTGGCAACACACGCGCTGGACATCGGCGCGGTGACAGTTCTGTTATGGGCGTTGCGCGAACGCGAGGAGATTCTGAAGGTTTTTGAAAGACAATTTGGCGCGCGTCTGACCTGCCATGCCTGGCGCGTCGGCGGGATGCCCAACGATGCCTACGACGATTTTGAAACGGACGTGCGCCGCTTCGTCAGCAATTTTCCCAAGCGGCTCGATGAGTATGAGACAGTGCTGTCGGAGAATCGCATCTGGTTGAGCCGCACGGTGGGCATCGGCGTGATATCTGGAGAAGATGCCGTGGCGATCGGATTGTCGGGTCCGGCTTTGCGCGGCTCCGGGGTGGCCTGGGACATTCGCAAGGCGAGACCCTACGCCGCTTATGCTGATATGGATTTTGATATTCCGCTCGGAGAAAACGGAGATACATACGATCGGTATCTCGTACGACTCGAAGAGATGAGACAGTCGCGGCGCATCATCGTTCAGGCGTTGGATAAGTTACCCGATGGTCCTGTGAATGCGAAGTTGCCGAAGATAGTTAAACCGCCGATTGGTGATTACTACCACTCGATCGAGGGACCAAAAGGTGAGATTGGCTGTTACCTGGTTTCTGATGGAACTGCGCAGCCCTGGCGCGTGCGCGTGAGGCCGCCGTCATTGATTAATCTTCAGGCCTTAAAAAAACTCTGTCTGGGCCACCTGGTGGCGGATGTGGTGGCGATTATTGGAACGCTGGATATTGTTTTGGGTGAGATCGACCGGTGATGCCTCTCTGTGTAATCTCAGTGTTCTCTGTGTCTTTGTGGTGAAGATTTTTAGTTGGAATGGCCACAGAGAACACAGAGGAAGCCCAGAGAAGAGCAGGAAGAATAAGGGATGTTCGTGCTTCTCTTAGCTCCAATAAATTTCATTGACCAGCTGTTGCTGAAGACTGGCTTGGGCCAGGAGACGATCAACAACGTCGTCTGGCCCTTCATTCAGATTGGGCTGGTCGTCACACTGGTTGCGGGCTGGGTGGCTTACGCGACTTATTTGGAACGCAAGATCTCCGCATTTATGCAGGCTCGATTGGGGCCGATGCGCGTGGGTCCCTGGGGATTGCTACAACCCATCGCGGACGGCATCAAGCTGCTTACCAAAGAAGACTTCATTCCCGAGAAAGCTGATCGCTGGATCTTTTTCTTTGCTCCCTATATCGCCGTTGCCGCGGCTTTTATTACATTTTCTGTGATTCCTTTTGGTCCTGATTGGGCCGTGATCACCGACGTTAACATTGGATTGCTGTTTGTACTGGCGGTCTCCAGCGTTGGTGTGCTGGCCCTGATTCTTGCCGGGTGGTCGTCGAATTCCAAGTATTCACTGCTGGGCGCTCTACGTTCGAGCGCGCAAATGATCTCTTACGAAGTGGCGATGGCTCTATCGTTAATCGGCGCGCTGATGTTTGCCCGTACGCTTTCGCTTTCCGGCATTGTTGGGGCACAAGAAAGCGATTCCATTTGGTATTTAGTCTATCAGCCGCTGGGGTTTCTGATCTTTCTGGTCAGCGGCATCGCTGAAAACAATCGCGCGCCGTTTGATTTGCCGGAAGCGGAATCGGAATTGGTGGCAGGTTTCCACACTGAGTATTCCGGATTTCGTTGG
>WNFZ01008393.1_pt1 | contig 10631 bp, 7 predicted proteins | sample 5400081 | NCBI WGS metagenome assembly WNFZ01 (sample SAMN13153365, study PRJNA577476) | soil metagenome | isolation source: 80 cm soil or saprolite under grassland replicate 1 | place: USA:California | collected 2016-06-15
AGTTGCTGCTTCTGAATGGCATAGGCCTCGTTGTAAAGTCCCTTCCAGTGAATCGCGATGGTACGGTCGTCGGGAGTTTCGATTTTCTCGATCAGGTCGGGCACCAGCCGATCGCGCAGGGGAAATTCCGGATGGCGGTGCACCTCCCAGCCGAACTTGAAGTCGTGGGAGGTGTGGGGTTTGCCATCGTGCCATCTCAAGCCCGATCGTAAACGATATATAGTCACCATCGTTTTCTTTTGTCTGTCGATCCTCCAGGTTCCCTTCTTGACGGACGGAAGTTCCTCGGCAAGCCACGGAAAGCGCTCCAACGTGACGGGGTCCTGTCCCGCCAGGCCTGCGTCCACTAAACCTGTAAGCTCGGTATCCGACCGTCCATGGTTGGCAAAGCCGGCGGTGCGCCGTCCACCCATTATGACAATTCCCTTCTGGCCAACCTGTGCTGCTGTTGATGGATTCGCCCAGGAAATCGCAAGGCCCATCGCTGCCGCTGCGGAATGCGACATGAACTGTCTTCTCGTGAGCGATTGAATCTTGCAACTCGCCATAATGACTTCCTTTTCAAATCCGCGACAGCACCACGGCTCGATTGATCGTTACGCTAACTTTATTTATTTCATTACGAAGGTTTTTCTTCCTGACTTTTTTGCGTTTTTGCCCGTCGACTCCCTCAGGGTGGTGAGTTTATCGAACCACGTTCTTTGCGGCGAAACGACTTTCCGTCTTTCGTTCTCCCCATGAGAGCGCGCTTCATCGCGCCCCTACTTTGTGACCTTTGCGTTTTTTGTGGTTAATCCTCTTTCTGTCCGCCAGCGAGGACTAACCCGAGACCGGCAAGACGATGCACGCATGGGGTTCGAATTGCAAGAACACTTGTTCTGCCTGGGCCAAGTCGCTGGTAGGCGGCAGCTTTGCGCGCACGATTTGCTCGCCCACGCGAATCTGACAGTCGATGAAATCGCCGAGAAAAACGCTCCACAACGAAAATCACCTTGGCCTGTTTTGACGACGCCGATTCCGTTGCGTGAGCTTTCTGAAACCGTGCCTTCAAAAAAATTCACCTGACCGATAAACTGGGCGACGAACTTAGCATTGGGTTTGAGATAAAGTTCCTTCGGGTTCGCCTCCTGAAGAATTTTCCCCCCGAACATCACGGCAACGCGATCCGACATGGCCAAAGCCTCGGCTTGATCATGGGTCACATAAACGGCGGTAATGTTTAATCGCTGGAGCAATTCTTTGATTTCCAGTCTGAGCTCCTCGCGCAGTTTGGCGTCCAAATTGCTCAGCGGCTCATCCAACAGCAATACCTGAGGCTCGGACACCAGCGCGCGCGCCAGAGCCACTCGCTGCTGTTGCCCGCCACTGAGATAGGGCGCCGGCCGGTGCGCTAGATCTTTCATTTGCACAAGCGCGAGCGCTTCCATGACCAGTCGCTCCCGCTCGTTCTTCCGCACCTTTTGCTGCTTCAACGGAAAGGCCACGTTGTTGAAAACCGTCATGTGAGGCCAAATCGCGTAGGATTGAAACACCATGCCGATGGGCCTTTCGTTTGGCGGCAGAAAAACCGTCGGAGACGATACGATTCGGTCGCCGATTCTGATCTCGCCCTGATCCGGGCGCTCCAGACCCGCAAGGCATCTAAGCGTCGTGCTCTTGCCGCATCCGCTCGGTCCGAGCAACGTGTAAAATTGACCCGGCTCGACCTCAAAACTAAGGTCCTGAATCGCGTTCTCATAAATCAGTCTTACCTTTCCTGAGCGCTTACACGGAGGATGAAACGGCGCATGATGAGCGTCAGAGGGATCAAAACCGCGATGAGCAAAACCCCGAGGGCGGATGCGGTGGATATCAGTCCTCGATCCCAAAATTCCCACAGCGATACGGCAAAAACCTCATTGTTCTTGCTCGATAGCATCAAGGGGATGGAAAACCCCCGTAACACATGGACCGCCACCCAAACCCAACCCGCGGCAAAGGCCGGGAAGAGCAGCGGCAAAGTGATCGCGAGCAAAGTGCGCGTGGGGGTAGCGCCGCAAACGTACGCGGCCTGTTCCAACTCTTTCTGCACCTGAATGATCGCGCTGTTCATCAGCCGGGTCGCAAAGGCGATGTAGCTTACGATGAACCCCATCGCGAGAATCCAAAGCGTACCATAGATGCCGAGATATTTTAGGGGCGGACTGAGATAGGCCATCATCAAGGCCAAGGCGATGACAATTCCCGGAACGGCATGGGGAAAGAATGTTACCGCATCGAGCGCGCCCCTGCCGCTCAATTCCGTGCGCACGATCACCCATGAAACAAAGAAGGCGAGTAGCATGGTCGCTGTCGCTGCGATGACCATCAGCAGGAGAGTGTTCCAGACAATCGAGCCGAGCTTGGGCATCGAAAAAATCTGCAGGTAGTTGGCGAGCGAAACCAGGCTCAAAGCCTCGTACGATGGAATTCGATAACTCGGCAGCAGAGACGCCCAGAACAAAATGACGAACGGCGCGCCGACCGTGACGATAAAGTAGCCGACAAACATGCCGAGAGCCGGATGGCGCCATTTGCCAATAGGAATGACCCGAGGCCGGAAACCTTTCCCAGTGATGGTCGAATAGCGCTCCGAATAGCGGACTATTCGTCGGTACCCAAAAAGCAAGACGAGCATCAAGACCATATAAACCACGCCAAACACAGCGCCCAGGCCGTAGTCCAGCGGCGCCTGAAGACGGGTGGTGAAATAGATCAAAGTGCTCAAAACAAAAATGCCCCCTGGAAGCCCGATGGCCAGCGGCCCTTCGAACGATTCCATGCTGGAGATGAAAGAATAGATGGCGGCGCTAAGAACGGCCGGCATCAAGGCAGGCAGCGTAACCTGAAAGAACGCGGCCCGTCCATTGGCCTTGGCGACTCGTGCTGCTTCTTCCATCGTGGGATCCATCATGCGAAAAGCGCCCACGACCATCAGAAAAACCGTTGTCACTCCGCGAAGACCGTCGAGAAAGATCAGTCCACCGATGGAGTAAATGTTTAGAGGCCCCTCGGTCAGCGGAAAACCGAGCGGTTCAAAGACGCTCCGTAGGATAATATTCAAAACCCCGGTCTTAGGGGCCAGCAGAAGTGCCCACCCGAGGGCAAAAAGGACGCCGGGAATCGCCATCGGAATAAGAATCAAAGCCCAAGCGAGGTTGCGTAGCGGCATATCCGTTCGCTCGATCAGCCACGCGAACAATACGGCGATCCCGAGAGTGAGCAGAGTACCGATGGCAGAGATTATGATTGTCGTCCCGAGGGCCTGATAAAAAAGCGGCATCGAGTAGGCCGCGACATAATTCTGCAGCGTCCAACCTTCCGGAATCGCCGGGTGACCAGACTGAAAACTGCTGATGAGCAACCGCGCAAGAGGGATGATGATCAGAAAAAGCAAGAAGCCCGTCAAGGCGAACGGAATAAAGTTTCCCCGGAAACGCCGGAGAATTTGGAGATTGAAACGAGGGATCGCAATCGTTCTGGTTGCGTTCATGGTTTATCCATTTTCAAATTGACTGGCGGCTTGCCACTGAGTAAATTCTCAGCGACGACGCTAGCCGAAGGGCTCAGGGCATGCCTTTGCGGCTAAACGATTTTCTGTCTTTCGCTTGTCCGTCCGAGGGCGCGATGAATCGCGCCCCTACTTTGTGACCTTTGTGCCCTCTGTAGCTAAATGTTTTTCCTGCTTCAATTCTTCGCCTTGGGGAATCCCCAGGCCGCGGTAATCTTCCGCGCCATATCGGCTTCGTGCTGCAGCGCGTCCCAACTTTCAAAAACAATTTTGGCATTATTTTTTTTCACCAGCTCCGCGGCCTCGGTTCCTGGGACAAAGGGAGAACTTCTACCCTCTAAGTCCATGTTTTTCTGCCCTTCCGGTGTCACCAACCAGCCGGTCAATACCAATGCCGCGTTCGGCGACTTGGCGCCTTTCATGATCGCCATCGCTTCGCCGATTTGGAACGGAAGATCGGAGGGCACAGCATAGGCGATCTTAGCCTTGGGGTCCCTCATCACCACACTTTTCAAGGAGTGGTAAGCCATCCCACAGATCATTGGATACTCGCCGATGGCCACCTGGGTGAGCGCTCCCGATTGGCTGCTTTTCCAGACCGGTTGATTATCTTTGAGCGCGCGGGCGAAGGCGAGAGCCTTTTCTTCACCCCAACCGGCGGCGAGGCCGGTGAACGTTCGGGGACGGGTTAAGACCACGAACTTTCCTTTCCAGTAAGGATCCAGACAGTCGTCCCATTTTTTGGGAACTTTCTCCTTCGGTACGAGCGACGGATTGTAGGCGATGATATAGGTGCTAAATCCACTGACCGCGAAGTAACCGTCGGGACTGAAATGCACATCCTTCACGTTCGGAAATAGTTTCCGCCAGGCGACGGGCCCGGTCATTACACCGGCTTTAACATAATTATTGCGCAATTCCCCCGATACATTGACCAGGTCGTGCTCGACAACTCCCGCCAAAGCTTCATTCAGGATGCGCTCGCGAGTTTCGATGCCGCTAATGCGGTCGGTGGTAACCTTGATCGCTGGATACTTTTGGTAGAAGCCTTTAAGGAGCGCCGCTTCATTTTCCGGCTCCCAAGAAGTGGCGACACGGACACTTCGTTCCTTATTGGCTAGCTGGACGATTTCATTAAGGTCTTTTCCCAGACGCTGGCCTGACGCGACCGAAGCAACACTGAGAACGGTGGTTACACTAACTCCGAGCAGCATTGCTTTGCGACGAGTTCTCATGAATAACCTCCTATCTTTCTTGGCGCCGCTTGCGTCCTTTGCGCGAGCCATACCTTCCTATGCGGCGGATTTCTGTCCCGCGGGTCCAGTATATTCTAGAATATCTAACCCGTTTAAACGGTCGATAAGATAGATCAGTCCTTGAGTGTCAACGAACACGTCGTTGGATTGCGGCGTCTTCTGATTCTTGCCCGGGGGCGGAATAAAGTAGCCGACTTCCTTGGGCTTTGCCGGGTCAGCGATATCGACAATCCGCAGCCCGCCTCTAAACCACGTTACGTAGACCAAACTGTCGGTCATGTGCTCGTGACACTGGTGCGCGCCAAAGCGCCCGCCGTGCTCTGCGCGCGTCCACGGTGTGTCCGCCTCAGACATGGCATACGCCGAGATCGGCTTCGGACTCTTTTCATCCGTCACATCGAAGAACCACATGAAGGCCGGCACCTGTTCCGGGCGCGGACGTGGCGGTTGCTCATCGACTGCCACGGCGATGTCTCTTCCACCTATCGCAAACGGGGCGCGAATATATGTGTGCGTCTTGAAGAACGGCGGATGATAGTTGTACCGGCTTACGAGTTTGGGATTGGCAATATCGCTGATATCGAGTATGACCAAGCCCGCCATGCAGTAGCTGACATAGAGCCGATCGCCAAAACGCATCGGATGATGGCATTCGTAGCGGTCGTATCCCCAGTAAGGTGTTTCTCCGCCCGCTACCCATTGTCCAGAGAGCCACCAGCGAGATACCTCTTCCGGGCGGCTCGGATTTTTCAGGTCGACAATCATGACAATATAGCCTTCGTACCCTTCCATTCTCGTCGAGAGATGCGCATACCGCCCGTCAAAATCGAAGCGGTGCACTCCGTTGCCACCGGTTTTAAAAAAGGATAGCTCACGTGGCTTTTGCGGATTGGCTACATCAAAGATGCGGATGCCACCTCCCTGATAGCCGCGCGCCGCCGACTCCACCAATGATTTTAGATCGGCGACGCTGTAGTTGAGAGCGCTGGCGAGCTCGGCATCTGTCGGCGGCCGTCCGAGTTCCCTTTCCAGCCGCGTGCGCTCGGCGGGAATCCTGCTGCCGCCGATTTGCTGATGCCGCGTGTAGTTTTCATTATTAATGACCATGATGTCGCCCGATACTCTGACCTTGTGCGAATGCGTTTCGGGCGGCACCTCCAAAGTCGAAAGAAGCCTCGGACGGGTCGGCTCCGATACATCTACGATTGAGGTTCCGTGCGGCGGATCAATATGACCCACGAACGCAGTTTTGCCTTGGACGAGAACTTGACCGCCCCCTGGAGTATCCAGATGGCCGATCCGCTTCACATTCAATGCGACCGCGCCATTGGCATCGACTTTCATCTTTTACCCTCGCTTCCACCTCAATAATTATTCACCACGAAGAGCATGACCCCGTGATAAATCTAAATTCTTGCCAGTTCTAAACCGCTTAATTGGTTCAACAGCTTCGCTCTTTCAAGCGGGTTAAACGATTCGAACGGCTTGAACGATTTGAACCGTTTGAACGGATATTTTCTCAAACCTTGTCCCACTTGTGCATGTTCCAGGTGCTCGAGTTTTGCCCGCCGGTCTCTTGTCGCGGGGTGATACCGGTTAGGCCTTTTTTAGTGACGAGGACCTCAGGGCCGTAATAAAGCGGGTGGACCGGCAAATATTCCGTAAATAGCTTGACGAATTCGAGCTGCAATTTTTCGGATCGGTCCGGTGTGATGATTTCGTTCAACTCGTCCAGGATCGCGTCCTTGCGGGGATCGTTCCAACCGGAAACGTTTTCCACCGCGTATTTGTTTTCCGCCGTCGGGATATTCTTGGTATGGAAGCGCTCCGCCCATTCCTCCACGGTGACGTTGTGGGTTCCGATATACGCACCGGGCCAACGATTGCGGTTTTCCGCCGAGTTGAGCAGACGGGTCGGTAGGTTCTTGATGTTGGTGCGCACGCCGATCTTCTTCCAGTAGTCGTTGATAATCGCCTGGGCCTGCTCATGCTCACGCCTGCCTGCCTGGCAACGAAACTCAAACTCCAAGCGCTCGCCCTTTTCATTGACCAGGACACCCTCCGGCCCGGGTTTCCAACCCGCCTCGACCAAAAGTTTTTTAGCCCTTTCGGGGTCATATTTGTAGATCGTCGCCACCGCCATAGCCTTCTTGAAGCTCTTGCGAATGCGCGACATGGAAAAATGCGACACGAGATTCTCACCTTTGAAAATACTCTTTACCATCGCCTCGCGGTCGATCGCATGCATCAACGCGCGCCGCACCCGCACGTCATTGAACCATGGATTGTCGCGGCTCAGGTTGAGCCAACTCCAAGAGGCCGGGCTGATATGAACCTTGCCTTTCCCGGTTTTTTCCCACTGCTCGCGCAGAATCATCGCGCCGTCGAAGGAGATCGTGCTGCGCATGCAGAAATCTACTTCCCCGGCGAGCACGGCCGCAAGGTTGGTATTGCTGTCTTCGACGAAGCGGACGCTGACTCGATCGATCTTGGGTCTTCCCAGCGCATAGTCATTGAAGGCCTCGAGCTCCATGCGGTTGCCGCCATCCCATTCGGCCACCCGATAGGGTCCGGCGCCCACGAAAGTCTTGTTCCACGCCGGCAGGTTGGCGAACGCCTTCATGTCGCCGGCGCTGAAAGCGTCTTGGAGCAGATGGCGCGGAAATGCGCGCACGTGAGTATATTGAACCGCGTAGGCCTCGTTGTAGAGATCGTTCCAGTGCATCACGATAGTGCGATCGTCTGGCGTCTCGATCTTAGAAATCATCTCTGGAACGAGGCGATCGGGCATGGGGAATTCGGGATGTTTGGCGATCTGCCAGCCGAACTCGAAATCCTTCGACGTGTACGGCTTGCCGTCGTGCCACTTGAGCCCGGGGCGAAGCTTGTACACCGTCACCATGGTTTTTTTCTGGTGGTCGATTTTCCAAGTGCCCTTTTTAATTGATGGCAACTCTTCAGCGAGAATGGGTACTCGTTCCAAAGTCACCGGATTCTGAAAAACCAATCCTGCATCAGCCATGGATACATGCTCGGTGTCGCGGCGGTTGTGGTAGCCCAGACTCGTAATCGGCCGCTCCGTATGGATAACAATTCGCTTTCTGGCCGCCTGCGCGGCAAACAGAAAACCTCGCGGCCAAGAGAGAGCGCCTAACGAAGCCGCCGATGTCGCGGTCAAGCGGATGAATTGACGTCGGCTTAACGTTGTTCCCGTCTGTCCGATCTTGGAGTTCTGCTTGTTCTTCGCCATAGTGTAGCCCCCCTTTATAACTGTGCGACAAGCCTGATTGGCGTTCATATAATTGTGGACCGATTGAGTCAATGGATGTTCAATGCTTTATAAATGCTTGATTCAACTTGGCGCAATGCAATAAGATGTGCGCAGATTTTGGTGGCGAAGGAGACAATTTATGCAGAGTTCGGCAGCGACCCGGACCTCGCCCATGTTGGCGACAGGCTCGGTCATTTATCAGGCAAAGTTTGTCGACGTAAACGGCATTAGGACGCGCTACTACGACGAAGGGCAAGGCGAGGTCATGTTAATGATCCATGGCTCGCGCTTCTCACCTTGGGGCAGCGCCAATACCTGGACCCGAAACATCGCCGGTTTGTCAAAAAAGTTTCGAGTTTTGGCTCCAGACAAGCTGTGCGCCGGGATGACAGACAATCCCAAGAGCCTCGACGATTTCACGCAGCACGCCATCGTCCAACATATCTACCAGTTCATCCAGATACTGGGCGTAAAGTCGTTCCACGTCGTGGGACAATCCAATGGCGGTTATACCGCGGCGCGTTTGGCGCTCGAGCATCCGGAAGTGTGTAAGAGCTTGGTCATCGTCGACAGCGCCACCTTGGGACCGCCGGTGGGCGACATGGCTGAGCGGCGCCACAAGCTCTTTGCGAACGGCCCGAAGGACTTGCGAGAGTACATTCGCTTCCATTGGGGAAAACTCTCGGTCAACACCGACAACATCAGCGATGATTATTTGGACGCCGCTGTTTTCATGGCCAACACGCCAAAGGCGCGGGAGACTCTGAGAATCTTAAACACCGACGGCAGAGAGGACGAAGGGGTCAATCCGGAGGCCAACGTTCGAACATTTCAACGCGATAAAGCCGAGACCCATCAGTGGATCCAAGAAGGACGAATGACCATGCCCGTCTTGATCACTTGGGGAGCCGACGATCCATCGGCGATCGTGCCGATCGGTATCAAACTGTTTGAAATGATCAGCGCCAAAACGAACAAGACGGAGATGCACATCTTCAATAACGTCGCCCATTTTCATTATCGGGAGATCCCGCAAGACTGGAATCAGGTAGTGATGAATTTTATCGAGAGGAATACCTGACGGCCGTACTTACCACGAAGGACTGGAAGTGCACGAAGTTTAAGAACCTAGATATCCGAAACCTTCGTGTCCCTTCGTACTCTACGCGGTAAATAAACCACTCACTGTTGAGGTGCGCGATGTCGTATAACCCCGTGGATCCATTTCAAACCGATGCACCTGGCAAGCGGAGCTTGCCGTCATTTTCCCTCGCTGAACGCGACCGCCGCTATGAGCGCGTGCGCCGGTTAATGCGTGAGCGGAACTTAGACTGCTTGCTGGCGCCGGCGGCGGATGTCGGCGAGCCCCAGGCCAACTCCCGTTACCTTTGCCAGATGGGAGGAGTCCAGGGCGGCGCCTGGGTGGTCTTCCCCGCTTCGGGCGAAGTTACTGCGATTCTCTCCTCGGAACGCGAGCGCCGCATGTGGGCGGCTAATCTCGAGTGGCCCTCGGATATCCGCTGGGGCGATTTTTCAAAGTTGGTTCCCGAACGGCTGCGTGAGCTGGCGTTCGCTAAAAGCCGCATCGGCGTCACCGGCTTGCTCGATCAGTATCGCATGCCGGAGGGCACAATCCCGCTTGAAACCTGGCGGCGCATTTCGACCGCCCTGCCGGAAGCTACCTTTGCTCCGGCGAGTGACGTCTTGGAATTCTCGCGCATCGTCAAAGGGCAGGAAGAAATCGCCGTGATCCAGCGAATCACCGACGCCAATGAAGCGGCAATCGCAAGGATGATGGAAATCGCCCGGCCCGGCGTGGAAGAGGGGGAACTCTGGATTGAAATGGCCAAAGTGTTGATCGCGCACACTGCCGATTATCCGGCGAGACTTTCCCTTGGCTCCAACAATAAAACCGCCAATGCCAGCAATAGCATGGGGCTTGCGATCGCAATGGAAGACGGCGGCGTGCTTTGCCAGGAAATCGACGCCCGACTACAAGGCTATCGGGCCCAATGCAACCATTCAATCTTAATTGGCAGCAAGAATGCGGACGCCTACCGCCAGGCAACGAACATCGCCATCGAATGTTTTCGGGGAATTTTAGATTGGGTAAAACCGGGCAATACCATTGGCGGCTTGATTGATGAATTCGTGCGGCTTGCCGAGGCGCGCGGAGCCAAGGGCGGCGGCGTGCTGGTCCATACCAACGGTCTCGGCGCCGACCGGCCGAGAGTAGGGCCCGGGCCAGCCGCCCACGACAGGGATATCGTCATCGAGCCTGGTTTTACTTTTACGGTCAAGACACAGATCGACTTCAAAGGCACGCCCGCCCTGATCGGCGAACCGATCACGGTGAATGAATCAGGCGCGCGCCGCCTCGGGCATAGAAGCTTGGTCCCCTTCGTGACCGGTTAAGAGCAAGCTTAACGCGACCGAACTCGAATTGTGAAATCAGCACAGAGGTGAACGATCGACGCCGGTAACAAAGCCTCGACCCACCAATTCTTGACACAATCGAATTCAAAAATGCCACCCTTAACCATCTCGAATTGAGAGACCGCATCCATCCTCATGG
>WNFZ01006428.1_pt1 | contig 10629 bp, 9 predicted proteins | sample 5400081 | NCBI WGS metagenome assembly WNFZ01 (sample SAMN13153365, study PRJNA577476) | soil metagenome | isolation source: 80 cm soil or saprolite under grassland replicate 1 | place: USA:California | collected 2016-06-15
CTCCCCACGGACCACCGGGCCGTCATGGACCTCGGTGTTCGCCCGAGAGGTCGTCGATATCGCCGCGGAACGGCCGGACGTGGTGGGGATCACGCTGGACCGGGCCGGCGTCACCGGTGACGCCGGGCCCAGCCACAACGGCATGTGGGACCTGTCGATGCTGCAGTTGGTGCCCGGCCTGCGGATCGCGGCTACACGCGACGCCGCCCAGCTACGGGCGCAGCTACGGGAAGCGGTAGCGGTACACGAATGCCCAACCGTGGTGCGATATCCCAAGGGGAACGCCGGTCCGGACATCGCCGCCATCGACCGCGTCGGCGGGATGGACGTGCTGGCGCGCACCGGGACGGGGGACACATCGGACGTCCTGCTGGTCCCGGTGGGGCGTGATGGCCGGGTCTGCCTGCAGGTGGCGGACAAGCTCGCCGATCAGGGCATCACCTCGACGGTGCTGGATCCTCGCTGGGTGAAGCCGGTCGACCCGGCACTGCCCGACCTCGCGGCGAGCCACCGGCTGGTGGTGACCGTGGAGGACAACCTCCGTGCCGGCGGGGTGGGCAGCGCGGTCGCCCAGGCACTGCGCGACGCCGAAGTCACCGTGCCACTGCAGGACTTCGGCATCCCCCCACCGGTTCCTCGGCCATGGCCAGCGCCAGCAGTTGCTGGACGAGACCGGCCTTCGGGCAGCGCACGTCAGTGCCAAGGTCGCGGCTCGGATGGCGCGCCTGTTCGCGGGGACGGCGACGCCATGACGACCACGGTGACCGCCGGGGTGAACGCCGGCAGCCTGGACGAACCGGCGAGCGTGAGTCCGATGACCACTCCGGTGCGACCGGGTCCCGGTGAGCTGACCGTCTCGGCCGAGCGTGCGCTGCTGGTGCTCGAAGTCCTCGCCTCGAGCACCGCACCGGTCCGGCTGTCCGATCCGGCCAGGAGCATCGGCTACTCCAAGGCCACCGTGCACCGGCTGTGAGCGCTCTGGTGTCGCGCGGATTCGTGACCAGAGCCGGTCGCAGCTACGCGGTCGGTCCCCGGCTGTTCGAGCTCGCCGGCCGGGCCGGGGCAGGTTATCCCGACCAGCTCTTCAGAATGCTGATGCCGTACCTGGTCGAACTGTACGAACGAACGAACGGCGCGGTCAGTATCGCGGTGCTGGGTCAGGACTTCGTGATGTATTCCGGCTCGGTGCACAACCACCGCAACGCCTGCGTGGCAAGGCGCGCGGGGGAATGCACGCCCGCCCAGGCGGCCGGGAGGCTCCTGCTGGCGTACGAACCGGGGGCGTGCTGCCTCGACTGGAAGCGTGCGCGCTGGTCGGAACGGTGGCCGGAGATGTGGAGCCGGAGGCGCTCCAGCACGAACTGCTGCTGCCCGGCGCCGCCGGATCGCCTACCCTCCGCGAGGACCGGGCCGGGCGGGTCGAGGTCGCCGCACCGCTGTTCCGGGTGGACTCCTGGCCGGTCGCCGGGATCACCGTCGGCGGGCGGCCGGACCGGCTCGACCCTGCCCTGGCCGCGGCCGAGGTGCGCCGGGTTGCCAGTACGGCGTCGCAGTACCTGCGCGCCAGCCTGCCGGACAGGGCCGGTGGCCGCTGTGCGGACGGCGGATACGCCGTTCCGCGTCGATCAGCGGCCGAAGTTGGGTGACGGTACGGCGGTTTGCCCGGTCAGGGTGGGCGCCATGCGGTGCAACTGCGCCCGCCGGGTAATGCCGAGCTTGCGGTAGATCTGGGTGAAGTGGAACTCGATGGCACGCCGGCTCACCGTAAAGCGCTGTGCGATCTCGCCGTTGGTCCGCCCAGCGACCGCCATGTCGATCAGGCGGCACTCGTGTGCACTCAGCCCGGCGTGACGGAGGGTAGCCCCGAACCTGTTCGCAGGGGTCTGCGCCAGTGCGCCGAGCCCACCGGCCAGTACCCGCCGACCGCACCGGCGCAGCAGCCGCAACGCGCCCGCGAGCCGACCGCCATCGGCCCAGCCCACGTCGCGTCCGCCGAGCAACTCCGCCGCCTCCATCAGGTTCGTCTCGCAGCCGCCGAGCACGGCCTCCGCGACGAGTGCGGCGCCGAGTGCGCCTCGGTTACCGGCGCGGCGGGCCAGCTCAACCTCGGCGCGGGCCAGGTCCAGGCCGACCGCGCCGTGGCCGAGCACAGCGGCGGCGACCGCGGCATAGGACCGCCACGGGAGCGCGCCGGGATTGGTCAATCCCCATTCCCTGGCCAGCCGGCCGCACTCCCGGAAGTCGGCCGATGCGCGCCCGGCATCGCCGGTGGCCAGCCGCAGCTTGCCGCGGCTGAACAGCAACAGGTAGTGGCACGGCATGGCCGACAGCCGGCCGTCCCACCATGGGTCCACCAGCAGTGCCGACGCCTGGTCGTACTCGCCGAGCTCCACGAGGCTGTCCAACAGTGCGGCGGTGCTCGACGCCGCCACGGCCCGGCCCACACCTTCCCCGGGATGCGCGATCATCTCCAGGGCGGTGCCGGGCGCTGGTCGCCGCGCTCGGGTGCTTCCCCAGGCCGCTTTCCGCCCGCGCCCGCATCACGTGCAGCCACGCCAGCCGGAGACGCGGGGGTCGGCCGATGGTCCATCCACGACCGGCAGTAGGAGATGACCCGTTCGTACTCCTCCACATTGAGCAACGCGACCAGCGCATGGCCCAGCCCGAGCGTCGCTTCGTACTGGCCCAGTACCCAGTCCACCGCCCGCTGGATCGCGTCAGCCGCGTCAAGGCGGGGTATCCGGGCCAACGCATGCACGCAACAGACCGTTGCGTAGTACCGGGATGCGTGCCACTTGTCCTGCCAGCTCCCGTCCGACTCCTGCCGGTCGAGCAACCAGCCGGCCGCGGTGTCGACCGCGTCATCGTGGCGGTGCCAGGCGTCGAGCGCCACGTCGTCGAGCAACGCGTCCAGGACGTGGGCGTTCGCGCTCGTCGATGGCGTCCGCTCGCCGATGAAGCAGCGGAAGTACCGACCAGCCCGGTAGCCACGCAGGCAGGCGGTCGAGCGCGGTCGGCCCATCAACGCGAGCGCGTGCAGCACGCCCGCCGTGTCGTCGGAGTCCGGTACGGGACCGTTGCCGGCAGGTGCGCCGTCCGGCCCCAGCGCGGTGCCCAGGTGCTCGATCAGTACCTCAGGCGTCGCGAGCCGCATTCCGCTGCCCGCCAGCGAGCAGAGCACCCAGGACCGTTCGAAGATGGTCATCGACGCGAGGCCCGCCACCGGTCCGCCGTGCCGCTGCTGGGCCGTGTGCAGGTACCGCACGGACGGGTCGTCCGCGGGCGGGCAGGTCCGAGCCAGGCCGCCGTCGCCGCGGCCGACCCACCCACCACACCGTTCCTCGGGTGCACGAACGGTGCCCGGTACGCCGCGGCTCCGAACGCCTCCAGGCCGTGCCAGTACTTCTCCGGCAGGCCGTTGCCACGCCGTACCGCCTCACGCAGGGCTGCCAGCGTCCGGTCGTCCAGACCGGCCGGCAGCGGCAGCGTCACGCCGGCCCACGCGTCCAGGCCGGCCATGGATCGATCGCCAGCCCGGCCAGCAGACCATTGATCTCACCGAGCAGCCACGACCCGAGGGTCTCCACTCCGATCGTGTCCGGTACCGGTACCGCCGGCCCGGCGCCGAGCCACCGGCGGAGGGCACGCAGCCCCGCGGTCGCCGAGGCGAGCAGCTCGCCGCGAGCCGGACCCTCCCGGGCCGGCTCGCCCAGCTCGGCCAGCAGCGCCTCGGTTGCCGCGAGGGTCGGCACCAGGGCGTAGCCGTCGGGCTGGCCGCCCCACGTGCCGTCGCTGTGCTGTTCGTCGATGAGGAACCGCAGCCTGGCCCCATGCCCGCGCAGCCACCGGGCGGTGCGCACCAGGCGGCTCGTCTCGTACACCGAGGGCGATACCGCTCCCTGGTCGTCCTCGGCAATCCGGGCCAGCAGCGCTCCCGCTTCGGCCGCCTCGTCGCGCAACCATTCGTCCATTGCCGCGATGGCCAGCGTCAGTGCCAATGTGGACTCCCATAGCCGAACCGTTCCGGCTCCCGAGCGGCAGCCGGAATCGTGCGCCCGCAGCGTAGGAACGCCATCGCCGGTCGACGAAGCAGTTGTTTCGGGGATCGAAACAACTGCTTCGCCACGAAAGGCGCGCGGCCGATCTACTCCCCGCGGACGGCCGAACCGGATTAGGCTCGACCGCCACCTCGGATCGGAGTCTTTCCGCCAGGGCGAGGCGGTGCTCGTGTCGCCGAACGGTCCCCGCGGGAGCATGTGTGGACCGCTGCCTCCGGCTGAACGGCGTCGACCTGGGCGCGCACGGCCCGGTGTGCGGTGGCGCGCCGGACACGGGAAACCGCTGAGCCGCTGGATGCGGTGGGGCGGCCGGCCACCGCTGGAGGACCACCGTTCGTCGCGGGGAACTATCCGATGGCTGGTGCGGCGGCGCGCAGTAAGGCTTCCTATCAATGTACGGGTGGTCAGGCCGCCCCTGAGAGTCCGGAGGGACCCGATGTCTCGGACGATTCTCGACCTCGCCCGCACGACAGCCCTGGCCGTGTCCGCGGTGTCCGCCGGCAAGCCGCTCGACCGCGCCTCGGCCGACGCCACGATCCGCCTGACGGTGCGCAGCCACGGCGGCACCCGGGGATGCGCCGCGGCGCTCGCCGAGCAGTACGGCGACTACCCCGAGCTTGCCGCGCCGCGTGTGCGGTGGGCCAGCCAGCGCGTCGCCGCCCTGTACCCGCCCGCCGACGCCGAGCGGTCCCACCGGCAGGCCTTCCCCAAGTCTGCCGAGCAGCCGCTGGTCGCTCGCACCTGCGGTCCCCCCCGGGACGCCGGCCTCCCCGGTGACTGGCCGATCCACCAACTCGCCGCCGCGTAGGGGCGGATCCACTCCAGTCAAACGTCGTCCGTTGCACCGTGGAATTGGGGTGACTCCTCCGCCACGGCCCCGGGAAAGCGAGAGTCGATCCTCTCGTACAGAACAGTGGACCACGTGGTGAGTCGGTCCAGGGCCATGGCGGATCCAAGGTGGGTCAGCGGTTGGAGTTTTTGACGGCTGTTGTCGGTGTGGCTGCGGATGCCCTGTTTCAGCTGCTGTGGTGTCATCCCGAGCGCCAGCGCGTTCAGGTCCCCGCAGATCTGCTCGCGCGAGTAGCTGCGCAGATCGTTACCCAATCGAACCGCGAGCGCGGAGTCGCGCAGCGGCGGCAGCAGCTCGTGCACGTCGGTGGGCAGATCGGTCTCGCTCATGGTCGACCACAGTGAGACCATGTACATAGGACACCTGCGTTGTCGCCTGTGGAAAGCACCCGAGGAGGCCGGCAACCCGTTGCCGACGACCACCCGGGCCTTGTCGTAGTGCACGCCCTTGTCGAAGTTGGCGGCATTGGCCACCAACATGGCGTGAAGGTGGTCCGGTCGTGTGAGGAAGTACGCCCGGTCAGGGCGCCGGACAGGGCGACAAACCGTCCGCCGCAGATGCGGCTCAGCCGCCCCGCGGTCAGCACCGCGGTCAGCACCGCGGTCGAGCCGTCCAGCCGGGTCGCCAGCACCCGCCGGGTCGCCCTTTTTGCGGTCCCCCTTTGAGGACTTGCCCCACCACTGGGGCCGCCGCCGGGACACGGAGGCGGACATCGCTGAATGACGTCCGGCGTCACGGAAGGGGGATCTGTCGGATTCCGCGGTGAACACCGAGGCTGGGCGTGCCGAGGGCCGGTCCGTCCACGGCGTCTGCCGTTTGCCACCTGGAGGCTTCCTTGCTCACGTTCCGCCGAACCGCCTCGGCCCTCGTAGCCGCCACCGCCGCCGGGCTCGCACTCGGGACGTGCAGCCATCACGCCACGCCCCCGGCGGCGGCCCCGGTCGTCGGCCAGGCGGTGACCGGGTCAGCCGGGGGCACGGCGCACGTGGCGCCCCCGTCCGTGGTGCGGTCCGCCGCCCACCCCGTCCCGGCAGCTCACACGTCGCCCGCAGCGCACCCCGCGGCCAATCCGGCGCCGCCGGCGAAGCCGGTCACCCGGCCCAGGTCGGTGAGCACCGCCCCGAAGCCCGCCCTGCCAGCCACGGCGAAGCCGGTGGTCAGCGACCCGCCGGCCGTCCGGCCCGTGCCGCCCGGGTACCGGCCGGTGTACGTCAGCGGCTTCGGCTCGATCGCGCCGAACAGCTGGACCCGAACCAGCTCCGGCTCCCGGCTTACCTTCACGCACGGCACGCTGGCGCTGACCATCGACGGCAGGCAACTCCAGGCCTCGCCGCACCGGACGTTGCAGGCGACGGCCGCGATGCTGAGCCGGACGGTCTCCGGCTTCCGCCTGGAGGACCTGGGCAGCTCCGGCCAGGCTGGCCGGCAGAACCCGCTGACGTACGAGACGATGCGCTTCAGTTACCTGGTGAAGGGCGTCCGGTACAACGGTGTGGTGGCGGCGTTCGCCGAGCGGTACCTCCCGTCGCGGACGGTCGGGATGGTTTGGTACACGGGCCCGCAGGTGCGGTTCGCAGGAGCTGTCGACGTCTTCGACAAGGCCGTCGCCTGGGCGTACGTCGGCCCGCCTGCCTATCAGCCATAGGGCCGGCCGCGCGCGACGATGTCAGGCGTTAACCGGGCGCACCACGCCGAGCGGCAACGGTGCCGGGCGGACCGCCTGGCCGGGCCACGTTCGTTTGTCCGATCTGCGTCGTTCATCGGAGGCGTCTAGGCTTGTGGCCGGACATGTCCGCGACAGCCATGGAGTTACCGATGCTTCGCGTTCGCGCTCTTCGTCCGGTTGCCGTCCTCGTCCTGGCCGCGGCAACGGTCGTGACCGCCACCCCGGCCTCAGGCAGCGAGACCCGGCCGGATGGCCACGGACCCACGATCGTGGTCGGCCGGGACGGCGTTCAATCCCGCAGCGTGCCCTTCCCGGCGCGGGCCGGTGGTGAGGCGCTGGTCCGGTTCACCGCGTCGGCGCCCGGCATCGACTGGGCCCGACCGGGTGCCGAGTCCGCGGTCGTCGAGCTCCTTGTCGACAACCGGTACGCCGGCGACCTGGTCGTGCCGACGGCGGACCCCACCCCGCGGGAGGTCGCGCTGGGGGCGGTCACCCCCGGGTGGCACCGGCTGACGGCGCGGTTCTCCGCCGACAAGTCGGCACCGGCCGCCCAGCAGGTGTGGCTGCGGGACGTCCGGGTCGAGGTCGTCGGCGCCGGCGTCGACCCGTACACCGTGCTGTCGCACGCGCCGGTCGTCGTTGGCCGGGTGCTACCCGACCTCGGGTCGCCGCTGCAGAACGCCACCACCGACACTCCGCTGCTGGCCTGGCACGAGCAGTTGCCCGCGGCCACCCCGGGCGACCGCATCCTGGAGTACTCGGTGGTGTGGAGCAACGAGGACGGCGGCACCAACACCCCGGCGCTGATGGCGCGCTGGGGCCGTACCACCGACATCGAGTGGATCTACCGGGTCGAGGTCGACGCCGCCGGCCGCCGGGTGCCCGGTACCGACGTGTTCCAGGCGCCGGCGCACCAGACGCTGCACTTCACCGGCGGCTACGAGGGGGAGCACCCGGTGCTGCAGACCTGCACGGCGAACAACAACATGTGCGACTCGGTGGTCGTCCCGCCGGGTGGGACCATGCGGTTCTTCCTCGCGGCCGACCAGACCCGCCCGGCCGACCGGGCCCGGGAGGAGTTGATGGACGCCAACCCGTGGACCTACCCGGTCATGGCCAAGGAGATGGTCCGGGAAGGCAAGGTGGAGGCGCCGTCCGACCCGGCCACGCCCGCAATGGGTGACCAGCGCAGCTACCTGTTCCTGGAGGTCGACAAGGACACCGGGGCCGGGAGCCAGCCCGGCACCCCGCCCGGCGTTGCCGTCGGCGTGCGACTGCGCGGCGACCCGACGTTGTACCGCTCCGACCACGCCCAGTTGAGCTGGGCGATCGCCAGGGACGACCCGGCCGCGACCACCGTCGAGCTGCCGCTGGGGACCACGCCTGCCGACATCGCCGAGGTCCTCGCGATCCGGCAGCCCATGGACGTCACCGACAACGGGGCGCCGGTCACCGTCACCAGCGTCAACCGGGCGTTCTTCCTCGGCGTGAACTACCTGCCCGCAGCCTCGTTCCTGGCGCTGCGGACCAACCAGGTCCTCACCGTCGAGCAGCCCACCGCGACGCTCTGGGCAGCCTGACCCCGCCCGCGCCCGACCCTGCGAGTCAGACACAGCGACCCTCGCACCCACACTGACCGTGGACCGAGGGTCGCCTTGTGCTGTGTAGGCTCAGGCAACCCCTAGACGGTGGGCGAAGCCGAGCAGATCCGCTCCGTCGGTGGACGTGCGCGCACCGCGCACCATGCCAGCGACCACATCACGGACCATCGGATTCGTGCGTACCTGCTGTGGGGCAACGTCCTCGGCACGGCGCAGTGCCTCCAGAGCTTGCGTGTCACGTCCGGCCTGAGCCAGCCCGCGTCCGATGTCGGTCCAGTAGGCAGCTTGCCGGCCACGCCGCAGACCGGCCACGGGCACGTCCCGCGCAATCTCGACGGCACGGCCACCCTCGCCGCGTTCAACGGCCATCGCCATACGCCACAGGGCAATGTTCGCCGTACCGAACGCCAGCCCGTAGGCGTTCGTGTCGTCCGTGTGCCGCGCCACCCGCTCCGCTTCCGCCACCCGGTCGCTGGCATCCTCGTGTCGGCCGGTTGAGACCAGAGTCAGCGCAGCGGCGAGGTCCAGCATGCCGAGCACCTCCAGCGCTGGCCCGGTAGCGTCTTGCAGCTCGCTGGCTGCCCGCTCTGCGGTCCGGAGCGCCCGTGGGTACCCACCGATGGGCAGCAAGGCGTGGGCGAGTAGAAACGCACCCAGCGCCTCAGCAGCACGGTCCTCGGCCAGCTCGCCAGCATGCCGGACCTGTTCGGCGGCAACGTAGCCTGCGCCAGGGTCGCCTAGATCCTTTACCACGTAGAACGCCGACTGACCGGCGGAGACCAGTAGCCGCAGCGCTTCTCGCCGTTGCTGCCGGTTGCCTCGCGTGGCGCTGACCTTCAACTCGGTGAGCAAGTCAGGCAGTAGTCCGGCCGCGCCGGCATAGTCCGAGTCCTGAGTGAGCCGGTCGGCCAGCTCGGTCTCCGCCCGAAGTTGCTTCAACGGTCGAGGCTCAGTGTCGGCAGGCTCGTCGAGTGTCGAGCCGAGCAGCGCCAGCCGAAGCGCGGGCAACGCCGAGTGAGCCAGCGCAAGCTGCTCATCTCCGGCAGGGATGACTTCGCCAGTCAGATCACTGACCGTGACACGAAGTGCCCTTGCGAGAGCGGCAACGCGGGAACGCCGGTCCAGCGGTCGCTCCCCCGACTCGATCATGGCTAGGTAGCTCCGGCTCATGCCGGCCTGGTCCGCGACGATCTGCTGGCTCAGGCGTCGTCGCATCCGCCAGTAGCGCGCCCGTGCGCCAATGCTGGCCGGCACCTCATCCGTGGGTCTGCCCACCTCAAGATCATACCTACCCTCGGGCTGGCGGACTCGAACACGTACCGGTCGTGTCACACGGAGTGACCAAAGGGGTGGCCGACCCTGCCCTAGGTTCAGCCACATGGAGCCGCCACGCTGCGACGCAGGGCACGGCCGAAGGGATGCCGCCCCGGTGATCACGTCGGAGCGTGGCGGCTCTCGAATCCCTCCGCCAGTCACGCAAGGGGGTCTGCCTGGTGGGGAAGACAGCGGGGGACCGCTCCGGCCTCGCCTGGTGCGGTGCCAAGCGGTACGTCGCCAGTGCAGGTTGAGTTGGACGGGCCGGTCGGGAGTGGGCATGCAACGCCGAGCATGCCGACGCTCCCGGCCGGTCTCACTTTGGAGATCGTGTGGGAGTTGGCGCGAACCGAGAGGTGGCCAGCGGCTCCCTGTCCAGAGCGATCGATGTGACTGGCGCCCACTGCTGATAGGAAACATTTCTATCTGTCCGTCGCTCCAGGGCGGTTCGACGAGCGGTCCGCTCATCGCGACGAACCGCCGTCCGGCTGCGGCCGACCACCGCTGGAAGGTGACCCGAGCCGGCCGGATGGGCCTGGTAATGCTGCTGAAACGGCGCACCGGCACCTCCGCCGTCAGCACCGACACGTCCGGAAGGCCGACGAGCTCTAGGTAGTTCGGAAAGTTTCCTTCGGGAAGCATTAAGCTGTGGGAATGCAGAACGAGCCGGCAGCACCCCACCCGCTCCGTGGCACGCCCAGCCTGCTGCGCGCCATCAACGACCGTACGGCGCTGGAGTTGCTGCTGGAGCACGGTCCGATGTCGCGAGCCGACATCGGAGCGCTGACCGGACTGTCCAAACCCACCACGTCGCACCTGCTGTTGCGGTTGAAGGAGGCCGGCCTCGTCGTGCTGGAAGGCCGGCGAGCCGCACGCGGGCCGGCCGCGGAGCTGTACGCCGTGAACCCGCGTTCGGCTTACGTGGCAGGCATGGACGTGACGCCCGAGCGGATCATGGCCGCGGTGGCCGACGTGACCGGCCGGGTGCTGGCCGAGTTCGAGCTGCCGACGCCGGGCCGGGGCGGCGGCAATGCCGCGGTGCGGACCCGGAGGGCCCTCCAGGGCGCGACCGCGGCCGCCGGGCTGGCGATCAGCGACCTACGACACGTGGTACTCGGCACACCTGGCGCGCTCGACCCG
>WNFZ01010665.1_pt1 | contig 10623 bp, 10 predicted proteins | sample 5400081 | NCBI WGS metagenome assembly WNFZ01 (sample SAMN13153365, study PRJNA577476) | soil metagenome | isolation source: 80 cm soil or saprolite under grassland replicate 1 | place: USA:California | collected 2016-06-15
CCAACGTCGAATTCCTGAAGGGCTACATCGAGGACGTCCCGCTGCCCGCAGCAACGATCGACGTGATCATCTCCAACTGCGTGATCAATCTTTCCACCGACAAGCCCCGCGTCTTCGCCGAGATGGCACGCGTGTTGCGGCCCGGTGGTCGGCTCGGTATCAGCGACGTCGTGGCCGACGGCGACCTCACGCCGGCGCAGCGCGCTGAGCGGGGAAGTTACGTGGGCTGCATCGCTGGGGCGCTTTCGTTCTCGGAGTACGAACAGGGGCTGGCCGAGGCAGGGTTCGGCAATGTGACCGTGACCACGACCAATGACATCGCGGATGGGATGCACTCGGCGATAATCCAGGCAGTCAAGCTCAGTCGACCCGATGGCGTAACACCGGCCCACACGTCGGAGCTCCCACTCAGGTCGACCCAATCCTGCTGCTGAATCAACGCCTCTCCACTCCAATTTGCCGTGGGCCCGCCGCGGGCGGACCCTCATCATCCGGATGGTGAAGCACTTCTTCGGCGAGGAGAAGCCGGTGGCTCAGCAGTGCCACGCCCCGCTCGCTCTGGCCTCCGCCGGCGTGCTCAACGGCCGGGAGACCGCAGCCTATCCGGCCCTCGCTCCCGATGTAAGAGCGGCCGCGGTCGAATACGTCGACTCGGATTCTTCTCGAGCCTAGGCTCTTGACCAGGTCCGGCGGCCGCTGTGCGACCCGGCGCCCCCGGTGCATAGGGCGGCGCAGGCGTTGTCACCGCAGCAAGTCGTGACGCAGAGCTCTCCCGCCCCGCAGTCTGAGCTCGACGCACAAGGATTTCCGCAGACGGGGATGAAGCAGGCGCAGCCGCCCTCCACGGGGTGGGCGCACAGGCACCCCGCCCCTGGGGGGCCGCACTCGTTGAGGCAAGGGTCCGAGATGCAGTCACAGGGCGGAGGAGACTGGGCGAACGCAGGACGCGCCGTGAGACTGACGATGGCGGGCGCGGTCCAGGCCACCGCGGCTCCGGTGCCGATGCGCTTCAGCATCCGGCGCCGGCTAAGGCGTTCTTCTGACATCTCCAACCCCCTTCTTCAGATGCAGAACCGAGGCTTGACAGGAACACAGCGGGAAAGCAAGCGGAACGGACCGTATCTTTCGTACGCAAGCCCCCGGCCCACCGGCGCGTCTGGACCTCACGGAATCCACTGAACCCGGTGGGACCATTCTGTTTGAGAGCGCGTCGTAGATGGAATTGCCAAGGAGTCGCCTCGTCAAGTCGCCCACTGAAAGGAAAGGGAATGGACCCGATCACGCTGTTGAAGAACGACCACAAGACCGTCGAGGAGCTCTTCAAGAAGTTCGAGCAAGCAGGTGACAGGGCCAACAAGACGAAGCGCCGCCTGGTGGACGAGATCATGACGGAGCTCTCCATCCATGCGGCCATCGAGGAGCAGGTCTTCTACCCGGCAACGCGCGAGGCGCGCCAGGAGACCGAGGAGATGGTTCTGGAGGCCCTCGAGGAGCATCACCTGGTGAAGCTCGCCCTGTCAGAGCTCGAGAAGATGGACCCTGAGGACGAGCGGTTCACGCCGAAGGTGACGGTCCTCATCGAGAACGTGAGGCACCATGTCAAGGAAGAGGAAGGGGAGATGTTCCCCAAGGTGCGCAAGGCAATGAAGCCCAAACAGCTGGAGGCGCTCGGCGAGCAGCTCGAAGAGGCCAAGAAGAGCGCTCCCACCCGGCCCCATCCCGCGGCGCCGGACGAGCCTCCGGGGAACATGATTGCAGGCGGGGTGGCTGCGGTGATGGACGCCGGCAAGGACGCCATCCGGGGCGTCAAGGAGGAGATCGGGCGCCGAAGAAGCTAGATCTCTACCTGGGGTTGCTGCGCGCCGGCCGCATCGTGCAGCCGGGTCAGAGTGCGATCCGGTCCCAACAGCTCGATCGACTCGAACAGCGGCGGCGAAATCAGCGTGCCGGTGACAGCTGCCCGAATCGGCTGGAACGCCTGCTTGGAGGGAAGCCCGCGTTCTGCCTGGAGCTCGCGAAGCGCCTTCTCGATCTCCTGGTGGTTCCACTCCTTCAGCGACTCCAGCCTGGTAGTCACCTCACGGAGATATTCGGCTCGCTCGGGCCCGAGCATCTTCCGAGCTTTCTCGTCGGGCTCGATCTCGTAGAGAAAGAGGAACCGGATCAGGGCGACTCCTTCCTTCAACGTGTGCATCCGCGTCTTGACCAGAGGGACAGCCGCAGCCACGGTCTGAAGGTCCCCCTCCAGGCCCTCCTGGAACAGGGCCTGGAGCAGGAGCTCGGCGAGCCGCGCGTCATCCATCTCCCTGATGTAGTGGCCGTTCATCCAGCGAAGCTTCTCGTCGTCGAACGCGGCCGGGTTCCGTGAGACCCGGGAGAGGTCGAACCTTTCCACCAGGTCCTCGCGGGTGAAGAACGTGGTGGTCTCGTCGTAGGACCACCCCAGGAGTGCCAGGTAGTTGACCAGCGCCTCGGGGAGGTACCCTTGCTCGCGGAACCACTCCACCGCCACTGACCCGTGGCGCTTGGAAAGGGGCTGCCGGTCCGGGCCCACGATCAGGGGCAGGTGAGCATAAGCGGGTGGGTTCGCCCCCATGGCCTCGATGATCTCGAGCTGGCGAGGCGTCGAGGGCAGCAGGTCTTCGCCCCGGATGACGTGGGTCAACTCCATCTTGACGTCGTCGACGGCCGCGGCAAGCAGATACGTCGGCGTGCCGTCGCTCCTCATGATCACGAAGTCCCGGAGGTCGTTCGCGGGAAAGAGGGCCTCCCCCCGGATCAGGTCGTGGACCGTCATGTCCTGCCCCGACATGGCGAACCGGACGGCTCTCGGACGGCCCTCCGCTTCGAAGACCCTTCGCTCCGCGGCGGTCAGATTCCTGCATCGGCCGTCGTATCCGGGAGTCTCTCCTCGCTTCAGGGCGGCCCGCCGACGATCCTCGAGCTCCTCGGGCGTGCAATAGCAGAAGTAAGCCCGGCCTTCCTGCAGGAACCGATCGGTGGTCTCTTCGTACAGGGCCATTCGCTCGGTCTGCCGGTACGGCCCGTAGTCCCCGCCTACTTCCGGGCCCTCGTTCCACTCGATGGCCAGCCACCGGAGTGATTCCGTCAGGATCCCGATGGCCTCCTCGGTGGAGCGCTGCCGGTCGGTGTCTTCGACCCGCAGGACGAAAACCCCTCCGTGATGGCGGGCGAAGAGCCAGTTGTACAGCGCTGTGCGGGCGCCGCCGACGTGGATGTAGCCGGTGGGGGCGGGAGCGAACCGGCACCGAACGGGACGCTCTCCCCCGGCGGGCTCAGTCACCCTCCACCACCTCGTTCTCGAGGATACCGATGCCCTCCACTTCGACTTCGACCCTGTCCCCTGGCTTCATCGGCCCCACGCCAGCAGGAGTGCCGGTGAGGATCACGTCGCCGGGGAGGAGCGTCATGACCTGGGTGATGAACTCGATCAGCACGTTCGGACCGAAGGCGAGCTGTGACGTCTGGGCCGCCTGGCGGATCTCCCCGTTCACCCGGCACTCCACGGCGAGGTCGGTGGGCTCCAGTTCCGTCTCGATCCACGGGCCGAGCGGGCAGAAGCCGTCGAAACCCTTCCCCCTCGTCCACTGGCCGTCCTTGCGCTGGAGGTCCCGGGCCGTCACGTCGTTGCCGCAGGCGAATCCCAGGATGTAGTCGCCGGCGTCCTCCGCCCGCACTCGGCGAGCCAAGCGACCGATGACCACAGCGAGCTCGCCCTCGTGATCGACCTGTTGGGAGATCCTCGGGTACGGGATCGGGTCACCAGGTCCGACCACCGACGTAGACGGCTTGATGAAGATGATGGGCTCCTCCGGCACGTCGGCTCCCATCTCCTGGGCATGCTCCAGGTAGTTCCGGCCGATACACACCACCTTGGATGGAAGAACCGGAGCGAGCAGCCTGACCGTGGCCAGCGGAACCTCCTCGCCGGTAGGCAGCGGATTCTCGAAGAACGTGCCCTGGAGCGGCCTGACGAACTCGCCGTCGAGCGTACCCGTGGCGATCCTGTCGCCGTGCCTGAACCTCACCAGCCTCACGCGCACGAGGCTAGCCGGTCGAGGCGCAGGCCGTCACCCGCCGCTCCATTAGGGCGACCGGACAACCGCGTCAGCGGGTGACATGCTTGCGGCGTGAGCATTCCGCCCGGTAGCGGTCCCTCGGTGACCGGCTTCGACTTCGACCGGGTGAGTGCCGATGACTACGAACGGTTCCGACCGGACTATTCGCCAGCGGCCGTGGACTGGTTGGTCGAGGTGGCCCGTCTTCCCTCGGGGTCGCCGGTCCTCGATCTCGGCGCCGGAACCGGGAAGCTCACCCGCCTCCTGGTGGCAAAGGGAACCGACGCCGTGGCCGTGGAGCCATCGCCGCTGATGCGGGCCAGGCTCGCCGAAACAGTCCCGATCGCCCGGGTCCTGGAGGGTACGGCCGAGTCCATCCCGCTCCCGGATTCGTCCGTGGATTGCGTGACGGTCGCTCAGGCGTTCCATCATTTCCGCTCCGACACCGCCCTGGCGGAGATCCACCGGGTTCTGCGGGCGGGCGGCAGCCTGGCCCTGTTCTGGACCGTCTACGCCGACGGCGGGCCGAGCAAGGTCGAGCTCGACCGGATCATCGACCGCCACATGGATCCGGAGTCGGCGGTGTGGGCCGCCTTCGAAGCCTGGCCCAAAGCGTTCGAGAGGACCCAGCTCTTCTCCTCGGCCGGTCGGCGCAGCTTCCCCCATACCCACGCCCTGCCCTCGGAGCACCTTGCCACGGTGATGGCGACGTCCAGTGACGTGGCCTCCCTACAGGAGGATCGCCGCGATGCCCTTCTCCAGGAGATCCGAGCGCTGGCCCGACGGCTCCCAGGAGATCTGGAGATGCCGGCAGAGACCCGGGTTGATCTGTTCGTCCGTACCTGATCGCGACGCTACTTCAGGACTTCTTCCTTCCGCCTGACTTCTTGCCGCCCTTCTTCGAGGCGTTCGGTGTGTTGGCGATCTTGGCGGCGCGTTCCTTCGACATGCCCTTCTTGCGCAGCCCTTCGTACTGCTTTTCGTTCTTCACGCTCGCGCGCTTGCCCGGCATGGCGTCCTCCTTCACGGGACTGGGGCGCCTATCGAGATGAGTCATTCCCCAAACGGTGCGCAGGGAAAAGTGATCGAGGTGTGTAAGGGTCAGTCTTCCACGATTGACAGCCAGCTCTGGTACTTCTCGATCTCGCCGCGGGCGGCGGCGAAGAAGATCCCCTGCAGCTCCTTGGTCACCGGCCCCCGGCCGTTGGACCCGAGCGATCTATCATCGATCTCACGGATCGGAGCGACCTCGGCCGCGGTGCCGGTGTAGAACGCCTCGTCGGCGGTGTAGAGATCGAACCGCGAGAGGTTCCGCTCGATCACCTCGTAGCCCTGGTCGTGGGCGATGGTGACGATGGAATCGCGGGTGATGCCGTCCAGGCACCCGGCAGAGAACGGCGGCGTGTACAGGATCCCGTCCTTGACGATGAAGATGTTCTCGCCCGGACCATCGGTGACGTGCCCGGCCATGTTGAGCATGATGCCTTCGTCGTAGCCGCCATTGAGCGCCTCCACCTTGGCCAGGCCCGAGTTGATGTATTGGCCGGTGGCCTTGGCCCCGGGGGGGAGGATGTTGTGGTCGCTGCGCTTCCACGACGAGATCTTCGCCCGTACACCTGTCTCCAGGGACTCTTCACCGAGGTACGTGCCCCACGGCCACACTGCGATGGAAACGTTCACAGGGGCGTGGACGGGGTTCAAGCCCATCTCGCCGTATCCCCGGTAGACGAGCGGGCGGATGTAACAGGACTTGAGACCGTTCACCCGGACGGTCTCCCCGACCGCCTGGACCAGCTCCTCCTGCTCATATGGAATGCGCATCTGATAGACGTGGGCCGAGCGGAACAGCCTCCGGATGTGGTCCTGGAGGCGAAAGACCGCACCGCCCCGCTTGGTCTCGTAGGCTCGAACACCCTCGAACACGCCGCTTCCGTAGTGAAGAGCGTGGGTCAGAACGTGCACCGTCGCCTTCTCCCAGTCCACGAGCTTCCCGTCCATCCAGATCTTCTCGACAGGCGTGATCGGCACCTCGATCCTCCTTCGGTCGGCTGGGAGAACCCGGGCCGTTGGGATGCGACCGCGGGGCTACCTGGTCAAGGATACCTGCGCATCGAGGGCCTCAGCACTATCCGATGTTTGACTGCCCGCCGCGGGACCTCCTAGGGTGGCTGGCCTCGATGCGAAACGGAACCAGGGTCCTCTTCGTCGTGACCTCGGCCGCAGTCCTGGCTGGGGCGTGCGGAAGCAAGTCCCCGCTGATGAAGGCGCAGTACGAACAGAAGGTCAACCAGATCGGGAAGCAGCTTTCCACGACGCTGGACAACACCTTCTCATCGCCGAAGCTTCAGCATGCCGGCTCGCTCAAGGAAGCGGCAGAGGTCTTCCGGGTTGCCCAGAAGAACCTGGAGGACGCAGCGAACCGCTTGGACAGCCTGCGTCCCCCTGAGCAGGTAACAAACACCCACGACCTGCTCGTCAAAGGGTTCAGGGATTTCGCTCACGCGTTCGGCAGGTTCGCCCGGGCAACGGAGAACGGCGACCTGTCGGCCATTCAGAAGTTCAACCAGCAGGTATCCGATCAGACCCTGCCGGCCATGATCGAGATCCAGAGGGCCATCGACCAGTTGAAGGCGAAGGGCTTCGACATCTCCAGGGGCTAGCGCTCGATCCGGACGATCAGCGAAGCGGCGATCAGGCCGGAACCACGATCGAGTGAGCCTGCTTGGCCCCCACGGCCTGCTCGATCGCAGCGAGGACCTCGGACGGGATGGGGCTGTCGACGGTCAGGCCCATCAGCGCGGCACCGCCGGCTTCCTTCCGCCCGACCTCCATGCTGGCGATGTTGATACCCGCGCTTCCGAGCATCGAGCCGACCGTGCCGATCACGCCCGGCCGATCCTCGTAGAGGAAGAAGGCCATGTGCCTGGCCGGCGCCATGTCGATGTCGAAGTCGTACACCTGGACCAGGCGCTCGCCGTCCCGCTTGCCCACGAGGGTCCCGGCCACGGCCACCTCGCCGCCTTCGGTATCCGCGCGAAGGGTCATCAGGTTCACGTAGTCGCGGGAGGCCGTCGACTTCCGCTCCGAGACGCCGATCCCCCGCTCACGGGCGATCATGGAGGCATTCACGAAAGAGACCGGCTCATGGACCACACGCGCCAGGGCTCCCTTCAGCGCAGCCAGCGTCAGGACGCGGGTGTCGTGCTCGGCGAGGCGGCCCAGGTAGTCGGCCTCGAGTGATCGCACGGGGGCCTCGGCCAGCCCCGTGAGGATGGCCCCCAGCTTCTCGGCCAGGGGAAGGAATGGCCGGACCTGCTCGCTCACCTCCCCGGCTGCGGGGACGTTCACCGCGTAGGGCACGAACTCTCCTCGGAGGGCAAGGCGGACCATCTCGGCGATGGCCGCCCCGGCCTTGTCCTGGGCCTCCTGGGTGGACGCGCCCAGGTGCGGGGTGGCCACCACCTGGTCCAGGACCAACAACGGGTGGGACTTGGGGACGGGCTCTTCGGAGAACACGTCCAGAGCGGCGCCGCCGAGCCTTCCGTCGCGAAGCGCATTCACCAGCGCCCGTTCATCCACGATCCCGCCCCGAGAAGTGTTGACGATCCGGGCCCCCTCTCTCATGAGGGCGATCTCCCGCTCCCCGATCAGACCCTCGGTCTCCGGGGTGCGGGGTAGATGGATCGTGATGACATCCGATTGGACGAGCAGGGCCTCGAGGTTCGGCATCAGGTCCACCCCGAGCTGCCTCGCTCGGTCCTTGGACACGTAGGGGTCGTATCCCACCATACACCTCCACGCCCTGGAAGCGCTCCCGCTCCCACCGCCCGGCCTTCAGCGCCGAGTTGGCCTGAGGGATATTTCGGGCCTGGGCCAGCATGAGAGCGATGGTGTGCTCGGCTGCGGAGACGATGTTCGATTGCGGAGCGTTCACCACCAGGACCCCCCGCCGGGTGGCAGCCTCCACATCGATGTTGTCCAGGCCGATCCCCGCGCGCCCGATCACCTTCAGCCACTCGGCCCTGTCCAGCACTTCCTCGGTGACCTTCGTCTGCGATCTGACGATCAAGCCCGAGTACGGCGCGATAGCGTCGGCCAGCCCTTCCTTCGCCAGCTCCGGCTTGACGTCGACGTCGTAGTCCTGGCGAAGGAGCGCCAGGCCGCTCTCCGACAGCGGCTCGGTGACCAGGACCTTCATGGCCCGCGGGTTTCTACTTTCCTCGCAAGGCGGAAGAGTGCCGAGACGGTGTCGCGGCGAACACACCCTCCGCCGCCGCCACAGCCGACCCCCGCTTCACGGGATACCCCATCTCTTCCAGGGTGAGCTCGAGGGCGGCCAGGCACCGAATGATGTCGAATCGGTCGTAGTTGCCGAGGTGGCCGATGCGAAACACCTGGCCCTTCATCGGCCCCTGGCCCGGCGCCAGGATGATCCCGTGGTCGCGACGGACCTTGGCCACGAGCTCGTCGCCGTCGATGCCCTCCGGAGCCCGGATGGCGGTGACCGCCCACGCTCGCTCCAGATGCTCACCGGAGAGGTCGAGTCCGAGCGCCCGGACGCCCTCTTTCACGGCCGCCGACAGGATTCGATGCCGCTCCAGGACGGCAGCGGGTCCCTCCTCGAAGTATCGGCGCAGCGCAGCCCGCATCCCGAGCATCAGGGAGATGGCCGGGGTGAACGGGTTCTCGGGGCTCGCCAGCTCGTAGGACTTCTTGTACTGGGCCCAGTCGAAGTAGAAGCGGGGGTTCTTGGCCTTCTTCGTCGCCTCCCAGGCGGCACCCGAGATGGAGACGAACGACAGGCCGGGCGTGGCGCTGAAGGCTTTCTGCGATCCGCCCACCGCCACATCGATGCCCCAGGCGTCTCCCTCGAACGGGACCGCTCCGAGGCTGGAGATCACGTCGACCACCAGAAGGGCGCTTGCTTCGCGAGTCACCCTGCCGATCGCCTCGATGTCGTTGACCACGCCCGTGGACGTCTCGCTGTGCTGGACCAGGACGCCCCTGACGCCAGGAGTTTCGGCCAGCGCAGCCTCCACGTCTTCGGGCCGGATGGCCAGCCCCCACTCGTAGTCGAGGCGCCGGACGTCCTGGCCGAAAGCCTGGGCGATCCTGGCGAACCGGTCGCCGAAGTAACCGGCCACCGGAACGATCACGGTGTCCCCCGGCGAGAAGAGGTTCGCCACGGCGGATTCCAGACCACCTGTTCCGGACGAAGCGAAGATCACGACGTCGTTGTACGTCCGGAAGATCTTCTTCAGGCTCTCGGTGACCTCGCGCAGCAGGTCCCCGTAGCCAGGCCCTCGGTGGTAAACGAGCGGGCTGCCCTGGGCGAGGAGCACTTCGGGCGGTACCGGGGTAGGTCCCGGCGCCATGATGATCTCTGGCCTCTCCACGCCGCACTCACTCCCTCGCGTGCGGCCGATCCCGGCCGCGACTCCTGTGGCGGGTTGGCCTAGGGTATCACCGGCGACTCTGCGGCCCGAGGGATTGTCGAGCGCAGGCGATCACAGGATGGGATCGGAGGACGGTCAGCCGGTCAGACGCCGACGCAGCAGCTCACCGGCCAGCCCGGGATTGGCCGCGCCCTTCGTCTTCTTCATCACTTGGCCGACCAGCGCGTTGAGCGCTCCTGCTTTCCCCTTCCGGAACTGCTCGGCAGGGCCGGGATTCTCCGCGATGACCTCGTCGACGACGCCCTCCAGCGCCGAGGCGTCCGAGACCTGCCGGAGCCCCCTGGCCTCGACGATCTCCTCGATGAGCTCGCCCGTGTCGAAAGCCACCTGGAGAGCGGTCTTCGCCCCGGCCGAAGAGATCGTTCCCCCTGCGAACAGTCGAACCAGGTCGGCCAGGTGCTGCGGGGTGAGCTTGGACTCCTCGAGCGCTTGCCCGTGCTCTCGAAGCAGCGCCGCCAGGTCTCCGGTCATCCAGTTCGCCGCAGCCTTCGGATCGGCCCCCAGTGACACAGCCTGCTCGAAGAAGTCCGCCCACGCTCCCGTCCCCCCGACCTGCACGGCCTGGCGCAGTTCCAGGCCGTACTCCTGCTCGAAGCGGCGACGCCTGGCCGCCGGCAACTCGGGGAGCTCGGCCCGGAGTTTCTCGATCCATTCCGGATCGGGCTCGATGGGCGCGAGATCGGGTTCTGGGAAGTATCGATAGTCGAACGCGTATTCCTTCGATCTGCCGTGGGTGGTGACGCCGCGGTTCTCCTCCCAGTGCCGGATCTCCTGGATCAGTTTCTCCCCTCGCTTGATCGCCTCGATCTGCCGGTCCTGCTCGTACCTGAGCGCCTGATAGATCGACCGGATCGAGTTCAGATTCTTGATTTCCACCTTCGTGCCGAGTTCGGCTTTTCCCGCCGCGCGAACGCTTATGTTGGCGTCGCACCGGAGCGAGCCTTCCTCCATGCGAACGTCGGAAACGCCGAGCGCTTCCAGCGTGCCCCGCAGCTCGGTGAAGTACGCTCGAGCCTCCTCGGGGGTTCGCATGTCCGGCTCGGACACCACTTCGACCAGGGGCACACCTGCCCGGTTGTAGTCTTCCA
>WNFZ01019326.1_pt1 | contig 10621 bp, 10 predicted proteins | sample 5400081 | NCBI WGS metagenome assembly WNFZ01 (sample SAMN13153365, study PRJNA577476) | soil metagenome | isolation source: 80 cm soil or saprolite under grassland replicate 1 | place: USA:California | collected 2016-06-15
TTGCAGTGGGATCACTCGTGTTCATGATGGTTTTTTATTTTGTCAGTCAGAAGAATATGTTCCAGCAGAAATCTGAAACGCTGTTATTAAATATCCTGCCGAAGGAAATCGCTGCGATCCTAAAAAACGAGAGTCGCACGATTGCCGATCATTACGATGAGGCGAGTGTCTTATTTGCCGACATGGTGGGATTTACTCCGCTTTCTGCACAATTACCGCCGGTGGAAATGGTCGAACTACTTAATGAGGTTTTCTCTTTTTTCGATTCACTGTTGGATAAATACGATGTGGAGAAAATTCGCACGATCGGCGATAGTTATATGGTAGCTTCCGGGGTGCCACGGGATCGTCCTGATCATGCCCAGTCACTCGTGCGGATGGCGCTTGAGATGCGCGATTACATTTCTACGCACACGTTTCGCAACGGTCATCACGTGAGCTTTCGAATCGGTATCAACTCAGGTTCGATGATCGCGGGCGTGATTGGTCGCCGTAAGTTTGTCTATGACGTATGGGGCGATGCGGTAAACATTGCAAGCCGAATGGAGTCACATGGTCTGGGCGGCGCTGTTCAAATTACACGAGCTACGTACGAATTAATCAAGGATGAGTTTGTATGCGAGCCACGCGGTGCTGTGAACGTAAAGGGCAAAGGCGATATGGAAGTATGGTTGGTCATCTCGGCGAAGGCGAGCGACCAGAAGGTAACAAATGCCCTTCTATAAAGACTACATCTATCCTTACCTTGTGAATACCCTGGGCGATCCATCTCCCATCCTAAAAGTTCGTCAACAGATCATTCCTCAGGCACGGGGGAAGGTTCTCGAAATTGGCGCAGGTTCCGGCGCAAATTTCATTCATTACGATTTCACCAAAGTAAGCAAACTGTATGCGCTTGAACCCAACTCAGGAATGATTCGGCTGGCAGAAAGTAAACAACGCAAAACAAAGCTGAACATCGAATTTCTTGATCTGCCCGGTGAGCGCATCCCTTTGGAAGATGACATGATTGATACGGTGGTAAGCACCTTTACTTTGTGTACGATTGCCGCCGTCACGGATGCTGTTCGAGAGATTGCACGCGTATTGAAACCAAATGGCAAACTCATCTTCTTTGAACTTGGACTTTCACCCGACGCTGCGGTACAACGTTGGCAAAAGCGATGGGAACCAATTCACCACCGGCTGTTTCAGGGCTTGTACCTGACACGGGATATTCCATCGCTACTCATTAAGGGCGGCTTTCAGATCGAAAAAATGGAGGCGGGCTATTTAGCACAGTTTCCAAAGTCGTCATCCTATTGCTGGTGGGGCACGGCAGTTCCGCGAGCGGGAAAAACAATACAGTAGTTAATCAATAGGGATAAATTCAATGTAATGCCATACTTGATGTGTGATCTATCTGGACACGGCCGATAACGAACTCACTGCTCCCACTGTCGCATCAATAATCAAACTCTTATAAACCTTGCCCATCTGTGCTGGTACAGGTTTCCGATTATTGTCCAGCCACCATTCGATGAGAGCAAGCAGGGACGTCGCTATATGATTCGATAGAATGGCGGTTGTCACCGGATTGCCGGATCTCGCTAATGGGATGCATGATTTTTGAAAAATAACAGCGATGTTCCGCACGACTTTCTTGCGGACTCGTGTCACGCTTTGGCTCTTAAACAGAATAAGAAAGAGATCGGCTTTTTGCTCGATGTATTCAAAGATGAGCCGTCCCTCTGTTTCCAAGGTGGAAGTTTCAGACTGCTTTGCCAGCGTCTCGATATGACCCAGCAACTCAGACAAACCTTCGTCCAGAACCTCCATCAACAACTGATCGAGGCTCTCAAAATGTCTGAAAAAGGTGATGTAAGCTACTTCGGCGCGCTCGGTGACTTCCTTGATCGAAATGGAAGCGTAATCCTTTTCCAGAATCAAGGAAACCAAAGCATCTCGCAACATGCGCCGTGTCCGACGTACACGTGGGTCAACTTTTAGGGAGGGAGTTTTTTGGGGCATGGCCATCCAGATTTGTTACAAAATGCAGTTTTTTATAACTTTTGTTACATGATAGCGGGATTGATGATTGACTTGAAATTCAACTTTGCTACAATGCTGAACATAAGTTACATAGTATAACACTAGAAGGAGAACACATGAAAACCACACTCAATGCAGGAAATAAAGGAAAGAGTTGCAAGCCTCATCGTATACCCCTTAATAAAAAGATGACGTCGCAGACCCTGCAAACTGCATATGATAAGATCGCCGATCAATACGAGAAAAAGATCTGGTTCGACCAATATATTCTGGGCGTCGCACGGCTCAAGAAGAAGTTGCTGTCGAAAGCAAGTGGCAGAATTCTGGATGTGGCCTGTGGAACGGGGCAGAACTTTGCTCTATTTGCGCCCGATAGTGAAATCACGGGAATTGATTTGAGTCCAAAAATGTTGGACTTCGCCCGCGAGAATGCAAATAGACATAACCTGAATGTGAATCTTGCTGTGATGGATGCGGAGAAGCTTGAATTTCCAGATGGCAGTTTTGATACGGTGGTCTCCACTTTATCTACGTGTACTTTTCCAAACCCAATCCGGGCGTTGCAGGAAATAAAACGCGTCTGTCGACCCAACGGGCGGATCCTGCTTCTCGAACATGGTCACAGCAATGTGTCGTGGCTGGCAAGGTTTCAAGATCGTCATGAATATCAACATTATCAAGAACATGCCGGATGCCGCTGGAATCAAGATCCGCTAGATTTGGTTCAATCAGCAGGTATAAAGGTTTTGAAAAGTAAGCGAAACATACTCGGGATGTTCCATTCAGTGGAAGCAGTGCCGTTCGAATGATCTCTAGGACAACATGACCTTATCAGCCAAACGCCGACATGGCCTCGATTGACTGTGCGTGCCTTTGGTAATATCTTTTCAAGAATATTGAGTGTTAATGGCAATGACTAATCAATCCAAAAGTCCAATCCGTACATAGCCGACTTATAATTGGCTCATGCGATCGCTCAAAGAATATTTTCTCCTTGATCCAAATGTCGTTTTCCTTAATCATGGTTCGTTTGGTGCAACACCCAAACCAGTTTTTGAAGCGTATCAGAATTGGCAACTGCGCTTGGAACGCCAGCCAGTACTTTTTCTTGGGCGCGAACTGGATGGACTCTTGCTCGAGTCGCGAATTGCTTTGGGTAAATACCTGAACGCGGATGCAAACGATTTGGTATACATTCCCAATGCCACACATGGGGCGAACATCATCGCTCATTCCTTGAATCTCCAAAGGGGAGATGAGATTCTGACAACCGATCATGAATATGGCGCGTGTGATTACACATGGGAATTCGTTTGTAATGAAGTCGGGGCAAACTATGTGCATCAGTCAATTTCTCTGCCTGTTCATTCACGCGCTGAGGTTGTGGAGGAATTCCTGAATGGGATCACCTCCCGCACAAAGGCTGTTTACGTGAGCCATATCACTTCACCGACTGCGCTGTGTTTGCCAGTGGAAGAGATTTGCCGCCGCGTTCGTGAGTTAGGCTTGCTATCCATTGTTGACGCGGCCCATTCACCTGCCCAAATGCCGGTGGATCTTGAGCAATTAGGTGCTGATATCGTTTTTGGAAATTGCCATAAGTGGATGCTAGCTCCCAAAGGAGCAGCATTTTTATTTGTAAGACGAGATGTCCAGCACCTGATTGAGCCATTGATTGTGAGTTGGGGTTCTCATCCCACACTTGAGACGACCACTGGCTCGCGTTATATTGATCTTCTGCAGTGGACCGGAACGAAAGATCCCACTGCCGCGCTAACTGTTCCCACAGCTATTCAATTCATGGAAGATCATCATTGGGAGAATGTGCGTTGCCAGTGTCACCTATTACTTCATGAAGCGATTGAGCGTGTTTGTGAATTGAGCCATATGCCGCCACTCTATCCCTTGGATTCTGATTTTTATTATCAAATGGGAATAGCTCCGCTTCCTCCATCGAATCTTCTAGAACTCAAACGTCGCTTGTATGATGAATACAAGGTGGAAGTCCCACTTATCCAATGGCAGGACAAACAGTTTATCCGCATTTCTATACAGGGTTATAACAACGAGAACGACGTGGATTCCTTGATTCGAGCCCTGGAAGTGCTCTTGCCGCAGGTTGCTTTGTAAGCCGGGAGCGATTCCCAACGTAAATTCCTTAATAGAATGAGAAAACCTGATGAGGGTTTATCCGTGGTTTAAGTGGTGATTAGACTTGCTATGAGATTAACCATTCCCATTGTTTTGGCGGTGTTGACCGCCGTGCTGATAAACGCGGGTTCATCACATGTTCCTTCAACAAAAAGTTTAAATGCCGATGAGAATTATCCGCTGGGTGAATACACACTCATTTTGTCCCGTTGCCCAATCAACCGTTTGTTTCCCTACGGCCCGCTCACAATGGAATTGCCAGGGTGGATTACCTGCTCGATTCCTCGCCTAAATCCTTGAAAAGGGGCATGGAACCTGATGCTTCGGAAGTAATAATTGTCCCGGAAATCCGTTAAACATAGTAAATCTTATACGTTACTGGATTGGAATTTAGAAATATGGATATTACACTTGCACTTGGAGGCGGAGGAGCCAAAGGAAATGCTCATATTGGCGTAATCCGCCGGCTGGAACAGGAAGGTTTTCGTATTAAAGGAATTGCTGGAACAAGCTTTGGCGGTCTCGTTGCAGTTCTTTATGCGTTAGGGTACCGACCGAATGATCTCGAAGAAATGTTTGCAGCTATGGATCAAAAGCAGCTTTACGGTCATGGTCCAAATGACGGTCCTTCCTTAATCGGTTTTGCGGGAATCACATTATGGCTTGAAAATATTCTTGGTGATCGTACATTTGATGATTTAAGAATCCCCTGTGCCCTCACTGCAACGGATCTAAAGAGTGGTAGTGAAGTTGTGCTATCGAGCGGGAGACTCGTGGATGCAATTATCGCCAGCAGCGCGATGCCAGCCGTTTTCCCGGTTCGCTACATGGGTGAGTTTGAGCTTGTGGACGGTGGTACACTCGACCCCGTTCCAGTGGCACTGGCGCGTGCCCTTATTCCCCGGCTGCCCGTTGTGGCTGTCCCGCTCAATATACCGATTGGAAGTGCGGCGCGAACTTGGTCTATTCCTATGCCCGCGTTTGTGCCGCGTGCGATTGTGCAGCGCTTCAGCAGGATGCGCTATGGACTCATGCTGGATGTCTTCGTGCGCTGGCTTGATATTGTTGGCCGGGCACTGGCAGAATATCGTCTCGAGGTGGATAAGCCAGATATCATCGTTCGTCCGCGGGTGGGAAATATTGATACACTTGACATCGTCAATGTACATGAAGTCGTGCGAATCGGTGAAGAGGCGGTTGATGAAATCCTGCCTCAATTAAAACAGAAATTTACATTGCGCAAACGCATTCGTCGCGCATTAGGAGCAAAGGCTTGAGCAAAGATCTACGCAAATACTCTGGAGAAACCAACATGCGTCCAATCATTCTCATCCTAGCTGTCTTTCTCGCCATAGAATGGATCCTCAAACATGCCAGACCCAAGTAATACGACTCTCATCGAATTCAACAATTGGACTCTGCGGATTCGAGAAGCTTCAAATCAATCTCCCCGCTTTCTACTTTTGATCCATGGACTCACTGGCGATGAGAATTCCATGTGGGTTTTCACGCGCAATCTTCCTGCTAATTATTGGATCGTTGCGCCACGCGCACCTTATCAGGCAGAACCAAGCGGATATTCCTGGCGTCCGCCTCAATTCGGGAACATGAACCTTGTCGGCCTCGAATTGCTTCGCACTGCCGTTCAGGAGTTGATCCGCTTAGTGGATGAGTATTCCGCGTCAACTGAGATTGATACGAGTACTTTTGATGTGATGGGATTCAGTCAAGGCGCGGCGATATGCAATGCGCTGGCATTCCTGTATCCGCAGCGCATCCGCAAAACGGGAATCCTCGCAGGCTTCGTCCCAAGCGGGCTCGAAGAGCTTGTTGTACAACGTCCATTAGTGGGAAAACCTTTTTTTGTGACTCATGGAACTAAAGATGAAATGGTGAGCGTGGAGCAGGCACGCGCCTCCGTTACAATCCTTGAACAGGCCGGTGCAGACGTAACCTATTGTGAAGACAATGTTGCTCACAAGGTGAGTGTTAATTGCCTGCACGCGCTGAAGGATTTTTTTGCAGATTACTGAGTGCCGCCGAATTGACTAAACTTGAAATTTGAATTTAGTCTAAAAGGGCATTCCAGGATTAATTACGCATGAAGAAAATGCGTGAGACAAGCGGTAAACCTTTCTCAGTCCGGCGTTGACTAGGCTTTTATTTGCAGGTATCCTTAGATAGCGCTGAACAGAGGGTCGTGAATTCCGATCCGGAAACACAACGCGTACATTATAGATTTCGGTGAATCAATGAATCAAAACCTTTCTCGTCGTGACTTTCTCAAAATTGCAGGGGCAGGTTTGGGGGCACTCACTTCGTTCGCCTTCAATCCCTTTAAACCTTCAGAACATGCACTCGCATTACCCCAATTTCCAACAGGTGATCATCTTGGTCGTGTATTTTCCCGCATCGATGTGCGCAGTGAGCCGAATCTAAGTGCACCATCGCTAAAGGTGTTATACGATGATGAAATTGTCGTATGTCAGCAGGAAGTGATCACGCGTGGTGCCATCGACCCGAACGTTATTGCCCAACGTTGGATGTTGACTCCCGACGGCTATATTTATGCTCCTCATCTGCAGCCAGTAAAAAATATCTCTAACGTTCCACTGACAGCAATCCCTAACGGGCTGTCTGGCTTTTGGGCAGAAGTCACCGTACCCTATGTAGATATGAATCTTGAAGGACCGGCGCTCTCGCCTCGTGTTAAATATCTACTCCAGAACAATATGCCTATCCGTCTCTATTACAGTCAGGTCGCATGGATTGACCAAATTGCCCAGGGAAGTGGCGGTGTGATTATGTATCGCTTTAATGAGAATGGTGGACGTCCCGCGGGAAGTACCGGAGGCAGTTATGGAGATCTTCTGTGGGCTGAAGCGTCGGCGTTCCGGCCGTTAACTCCCGATGATGTTGCTCCGATCCATCCCGACGTTGACTCTGCTACGAAGAAAGTTGTTGTAGATCGCACAGAAAATTATCAAATGCTTTCCTGCTTTGAAGGCAATGACGAAGTGTATTTCTGCCGCGTTTCCACCGGGCAGTATCGTGATGAGTTTGGAAACCCTGTGACAGAGTATTTGACTCCCTTGGGAGAGCATGCCACCTGGCGCAAAGCAATTTCCATTCATATGAGCGGCGGTACAACCGGTACCGGGTATGATACTCCTGCTGTTTCCTGGTCAACGCTGTTCAGTGGTGATGGATACGCAGTTCATGCGGCGTTCTGGCATAATAATTTTGGGGTACCGCGTTCGCATGGATGCGTGAACTGCATGCCTGAAGACGCAAAATGGATCTTCCGCTGGGCGAACCCGGTCAATTCATTACAGCAGGGCGACGTTGTGGTCCAGGGACTCGACAACGGTACGCACGTCATCGTCAAGGAGCTAACGGTCTAACATGGATTTTGCCCACATAACGATTGGGCTTGCTTTCTTAGCGGGTCTTGCGTCGTTCCTTTCCCCCTGTGTGTTTTCACTCGTCCCCGCCTATATTGGATATTTGGGTGGGCGCGCCGCTGGCGGTGAAGCGAGTCAAAGCAACCGCTTCATTACCTTCACTCACGGTTTGGCGTTTGTCCTGGGATTTAGTTTTATCTTCATCACCCTCGGTGTTGCCTCCTCCGCGTTTGGACGATTGCTCTTCGATACCCGTTTTATTCTTGCCAAAATAGGCGGGATTGTAGTTATCATTTTTGGTCTGCACATGATCGGTGTGTTCCGCATTCCATTTCTGGAATACGATGCGCGTGTTCACCAATTGCCCAATCGCAAATGGGGCTATCTCTCCTCGGGATTGATGGGGATTTTCTTTTCCGCGGGCTGGGCTCCCTGTGTAGGACCAGTCCTTGGTGCAATCCTCACACTTGCAATGAATGGTGGTTCCGTTTCGACGGGCGTTTCGCTGCTTTCTGCGTATTCAGCAGGGCTCGCGATTCCGTTCCTGATCGCGGCCCTCGGCGTGGGTTGGGTTTCGATGACCTTGAAGAAGTATGGCAAAGTAATGCATTATGTTGAGATGGTAATGGGAGTCATTCTGGTGGGTGTCGGGATAATGCTTTTCTCTGGTATTTTTGAACGCATTGCACAGGCAGGTCAGTTTTTCTGGATAGACTTTGGGTTATAAAGGATTTATTATTTCATAATGCTTACTGTTACCTTATATACGAGCAAGGATTGTCACCTGTGCGAACAGACAAAAGCGGATTTGGAATCTTTACAGGCGAAGTATCCGCATCGTTTAGTGGAAATTGATATCGATTCCGATCCCGCGCTTCAAAAAGCGTATCTTGTTGAGATTCCTGTCATTGAGGTGGGACCCTATGTCCTTAAGTCTCCTTTCGATAAACAGAAGCTGGCGATGACTCTCGGGGCGGCAGGTGACCGCCGCGGCCAACTCGATAAATTGGGACGCGAAGACCATCATGATCGCGTCCGACGCGGGCAGATGATCAGTGGCGGTGACCGTGCTATGTTTTGGGTATCGCGGCATTATCTTGCGCTCGTAAATGCTTTTATGTTCCTCTATTTTGGTTTGGCAATGTTTGCGCCCGTATTGATGAAGATTGGCGCGACTGTTCCCGCCAACATCATTTACACCACTTATAAACCATTGTGCCATCAATTCGGATTCCGGTCGTTCTTTTTGTTTGGTGAGCAACCTTATTATCCGTTGAAAGAGGCGGGCATTTCCAACGTTCTGACGTTCGATCAAATAACAGGGTTTCAAGATCTACGCAATCCAGTAGCATATTCACGATTGCAGGCCCGCCAATTTACTGGCAATACAGTAGTCGGCTACAAAATGGCATTGTGTGAACGCGATATCGCCATCTATAGCGGGATGTTTTTGTTTGGAGTAATCTACTCGTTAACGAAGCGCCGCATCAAGCCATTGCATTGGATGTTGTGGGTGTTAATCGGTATGGGCCCCATTGGGCTGGATGGCTTCTCACAATTATTCAGCCAAATGGATTGGTCATTTCTGGCCAGTATTCTTCCATACCGCGAAAGCACGCCCTTCCTGCGTGTGTTCACAGGTCTCCTGTTCGGTTTCACGACAGCCTGGTTCGCCTACCCTTACATGGAAGAGTCATTTAACGAGACACGTCAGTTATTTATCAAAAAGTTTGCGGCGATCAATAAGTTGAATGCCCAACCTCAGTGACATATTTACTTGGTTATAAGATGCCTCTGATTCACCACAATGGACTTCGGTATTTCCAGTTCGATTCCCTACGGACCAAACATGCAGTCTTCACACGCCATGGCGGAGTGAGCCCCGAACCGTGGGGTTCGCTCAATGTTGGTGGGACTGTTGGGGACGATCTGGCCCGCGTCCAAAAGAATCGTATGCTGTCGTTTGAGGCAATGAAATGCGCCCCCGAATCCATTTTCGATGTGTGGCAAATTCATAGTGCGGACGTGGTCTGTGCGCGTGCCCCACGTCCTCCGGGAGAATCCTATCGTCAGGCAGACGTCATCCTTACAGATAAGCCGGAAGTTACTTTGTTTATGCGTTTTGCGGATTGTGTTCCCATCCTGATACATGACCCCCGAAAGGGAGTGATTGGTATTTCCCACGCTGGTTGGATGGGAACGCTTCGTGATGTGGCTACGATCACCATTACTGCGATGCAGAAAAATTATGGCTCGAACCCTGCGGATATTATCGCCTGTATCGGTCCCTCCATCGGTCCCGATCATTACGAGATTGGTGCCGATGTGATCTTGCAGGTCATGCAAAAGTTTGGCGATGAATCGGAATCGATTCTTGCTTCGCACAATGGAAAGATTCACTTCAATTTGTGGGAGACCAATCGTCTGCTTCTGGAACGGGCTGGTGTGGAGCACGTTGAAATCTCCGGAATTTGCACTGCTTGTCACACACAGGATTGGTTTTCGCATCGCGCGGAAAAGGGACGCACTGGTCGATTCGGCGCATTGGTTTCTTTGTAATAATCCCAATGGTGCTGAAGGCCCGCCACGAGAATCACGTTCCTGCTGACGTTTCACATTTACTTTTTACTCTCCGTTCTTGCATCTTTTATCCTTCCATAGGCGCGGATTATAATTATTCTATGACAGACCTCGTTGCCTCCATTCGGGAAAACCATCAACGTGTCCTCGATCAAATAGCCGACGCGGCCCATAGATCGAATCGCAACGCGCAGGAAATCCACCTTGTGGTTGTCACGAAAACACAGCCTATAGAGATCGTCCAAGCCGCCATTGAAGCGGGAGTGCGCATCTTCGGTGAGAATTATCCCGAGGAGGGTGTTATGAAAATTCAATCCCTCTCCGAACAAAGTGGTGTAGAATGGCACATGATCGGTCATGTGCAAAGCCGCAAAGCTCGCCTCGTGGCTGATCATTTTGCACTTTTACATTCGCTCGACAGCCTCAAACTTGCGCATCGTCTGGATCGTTATGCT
>WNFZ01018294.1_pt1 | contig 10618 bp, 9 predicted proteins | sample 5400081 | NCBI WGS metagenome assembly WNFZ01 (sample SAMN13153365, study PRJNA577476) | soil metagenome | isolation source: 80 cm soil or saprolite under grassland replicate 1 | place: USA:California | collected 2016-06-15
TGGACGCCCCGTATGCTTCCGGTGAACGCACCGCGGCAGTTAAGGTAAAGCAAATCCGGACCGCTGATTGTGTCGTTGGTGGATTTCGTTACGCCCAAGGCAAGCGCGTAATAGGTTCTCTTTTGGTCGGCCTGTACGGGGACGACCGGCTGCTCCATCACGTCGGATTCACCGGCAACGCGCCCGGAGGACCGAGCCGTTGGAGCACGGACCGCACCGGCGAATGGGAACCAGTTGATCCGAAAGTTGTCGTGGAAGTTGCCTACGACCATTTTACCGGCGGCCGGTTTCGGCATGGCACAAAATTTCTTCGGTGGCGTCCTGACAAAGACCCGCGCCAGTGCACAATGGATCAAGTGGAGCATCGCGAAGGCAAATCGCTCGCGCTTTTGCCGCGCTAAGAGCCGGGAATCTCGACGTGTTCGAGATCGGAAACGGCCGGGCCGTTGACCACGCAGCCCAACGCATCAAAGCGCGAGCCGTGACACGGGCAGTCCCAGGTCTTTTCGCACGCGTCCCAACGCACCACGCACCCCAAGTGCGGACAAACCGCTGAAAACGCGTGCAGGTTTCCATTCTCATCGCGATACGCTGCGATTTTTTTCAAGCCGTCGCGCAATACTGCACCTTCACCCGGCTTGATCTCACCCAGTGATTTCACTGAACCCGGCGTAATGTAATCGCGAAATTGGGCGGCGACGTTGGCGTTTTCCGCGATGTAGTCCACCAGCACTCGCGGCTTCAAAGTCTTCCGCGACGGATCGTACAATTTCGCCCACGGATTTTCCCGGCCCACGATGAGATCGGGAATCAACATACCGGCGAGTATTCCGTGCGTGATGCCGTTGCCAGAATCACCAGTAACGACATAGACATTTTTGTCGCCCGGGTTACGGCCGATATACGCCACGCCATCAATCGATTCCATCACCTGCCCGGACCAATGGTCAGTGATCTTGCCGACAAATGGAAATCGCTCGCGGGCCCATCGTTCCAGTTTTGCGAAACGCTGCGCGCAATCCTCGGCCTGTCCGCTCTTGTGATCTTCGCCGCCGACGATAAGCACATCGCCTTGCTCGTCGGGCGCAAATCGCACGTAGTGATAAGACGCCGGCCCGATCTCCTGCTTCTCACCTTCCGCAGTCTGCGCCGTGTCCCAAAAAAGCGCGTGCTCCACCGGGCGGGTTACGCGCAAACAAATTGCGTACGTCGCATACGGCGCCTGCTTTGAGTGGATCACGACCCGGTCATTGATCGGGCAGTTCGTCGCCACCACAGCAGCTCCCGCTGTGATCGTGTGGCCATCCGCGGTTTGGATTTTGACATGGTCACCGTCCTCAACTGATACGACATGTGTGCCGGTAAAAATCTTGCCGCCGCCATCGATGATCACTCCCGCCACGCCATTGAGATATTTCAGCGGATGAAACTGCGCTTGTCTCGGAAAACGCAGCACCGCATCGGAATTGATTTTTGTATTCGGCACGGACTCGACTCGCTCGACACCAACAAGCCCGGCGCGGTGAATCGCCGCCAGTTCGTCCATCAATTCTGTGACCGAGCCGCCGGGCGGTAGAAACAGATAACCGTCTACCCGCTCGAAGTCGCAGTCGATGTTGTGCTCGCGAGCAATTCGTTCCGCGCAATCAATTGCGGCAGTGTGACTCTCGGCGGTCAGACGGGCGCATTCTTCCCCGAGGAATTTTTCAACATCGAGGTAACGATCGTCGATCGCGTTCACCAGGTGCGCGGTCGTTCGGCCGGTCATTCCGCCGCCGACTGGGCCGTCATCGACAACAACAACAGATCGATTTTCGCGCGCGACGCCATAGGCCGTAGTCACACCAGCAATGCCTGCGCCGATCACGCACACATCCACTGTGATGTCCTGCTGAAGAGGCGCGGTTGAAAATTTCTGTGCCGTGCGCTCCCAGAACGAGGCGTTGGCGCCGGCGCGTTCTCCTCGATTCAGCATTTCGAGTGCTCAGGTCGCGGCGCTGAACAAGACAACGATGAGAATAATGAAGGCGACCACCGCGATGAGAGCGTGAATAACCATGGTCGGGATCGGCAGCGGCCGGCCTTTGAGGTGGTGATAAAACAGCGCAAAACCCACGAGTGCGGCGACAACAAACAGCAGCAAGGCAATTTGGATCGAAGTAGCAGCGGCCGTTCCAAATACCACTGTGAGTAACATGACCAGACCGGCGGCAGCAAATAGCCCGTGGACGATGGCAATCCACATAGGCGGGTAATCACGTCCACTCAACCGGATCATTGCCATGATAATCCCGCCGAGCGCGGCGATCGCGAAGAGAATGGCAGCAGTATTCATAGGATGGTAGTTAATCAAATAATCTTGAAGTAATTACGCACCGCGCGACTCCAGTGGATGGCAATTAGCAAGAATTTTAGCCAGGCAGGATTCGACGGTAAACGGGGCGAAGCAGAGATCCCGCGAATTGCCCAAGACGACGCGATGCGCCTGCGCTATTACCGCGAGGTCTGTGCCGAAGTATTGGCTGAAGCGAAACCGTTCGGCTGTGGGAATCGGATTCGTATATGTGGAAGCGCTGTTCGCGATTTCCAAATTGCCGCCCGGCGTGTCAGGGGCTTTACAAGGGTTCTTCTGCGTGCTTGAGCGGCTGATAATCGCCGCCGGTATTTACATGTTCCGAAAGCGCGAAAAGCTCTTCGCGTATAAAGGCAAAGAAGGTGACACTTACGCCTCGGCAAACCCTTCGATTGGCAATGGTGGTTCTCATTTGGGTCCACGCCGTGATTTTCACTGCGATCATGGTTTTTCAGGTTTGAATGGGCGCGGTGATTCGGCGGTTGAAAACCATTCGGCTGTTACGCAGCGAATGCATTACTGAAGGAGAGACTCGCCAATGAAATCAAAAGCAACCTTACTTGGTCACCCGATTCACCCGATGTTGATTGTCTTCCCGTTGGGACTGCTCCCAGTGGCATCCATTTTCGACATTATCTATTTGTCCACCCACAACGGGCATTGGGCTGATGTGTCTTATTGGCTTATTGCGGCCGGAATCATCGGCGCACTCATCGCGGCAGTGTTTGGGTTTGTTGACTGGCTCGGAATTCCGGAAGGCACACGCGCGAAATCCATCGGGCTGATTCACGGCGTCGCGAATTTCATCGTCGCGTTGCTGTTCATTGTGAGTTGGTTTATGCGCCGACCTGATCCCGCTGCACCCAGCCTGCTCGCAATCGTGCTCGGGTGGATTGGCATCGTCATTGCCATTTTCGCGGGCTGGCTTGGCGGCGAACTGGTTTATCGATTGAACATGGGGGTCGATGAAGGCGCGAACCTCGACGCGCCGAACTCGCTTTCCGGCCGCCCGACGACCGAACGACTCAGCGGCTCGATGCGCGTGTAGCACGCGGCCAACCTTATTAACGCGAACGCTCCGCTGACCTGCATTGGTTACGCCAGCGCGGCAACCATGACGCGTTGGGTGCGCTCTGATTACGGGCGCAAACATACGCTCCACCCGTTCCGGCATGGGCATTTTCTCGGAAGTGGTCCAGGTGCAATGGTGATGGCAGAAGCAGGCCTCGATGGGGGCGAGTCAATTTGAAGGGATCCGGGCTTACGTTCGCAACCGCTAAGGCCATCATGTCTGCGATGCTGAAGACTGCAAGGGAAGCCGTTGGCTTCCCACGAGGACGATCCAATCGCGCTTTTTCAAGATTGGTTTCGAGATGCGTTTGATTCTGGGATGAAAGAGCCGTCAGCCATGACCGTGGCGACAGTTGATCCCAGCGGTTATCCGGATGCGCGAATGATGTTGCTCAAGGGCGTAGACGATCGCGGGTTCGTATTTTACACGAACGTGCGAAGCGCGAAAGCGCGGGCGCTGATGCACGATCCGCGCGTGGCGCTCTGTTTCTATTGGGTCGAGATCGGCAAACAGGTGCGGGTTCGTGGGCAAGCCAACATTGTCACCGACGAAGAGGCCGATGCTTATTTTGCGACGCGACCGCGGCTGAGTCAGATCAGTGCCTGGGCTTCGAAACAATCCCAACCGATGCGCGTCTACTATGAACTTGAAGCGCAAGTTGCCAAAGCGGCTCTCCATTTTGGTCTGCGAGAAGTACCCCGCCGTTCTGGTCAGGATTTCGACTCGTGCCGGAAGCGATGGAATTTTGGATTCAGAAAGCATTTCGCCGTCATCAGCGCATTCTCTACGGACGTGCGTCCGACGGTTGGCAAAAGCGCTGGCTGTATCCGTAATCTCCAAACAGGCCGCGCAATAACTGCACAGCAAAACGCAACGGACGTACATCGACCGGACACGGCAGCGAATAGGTTCGCAGCACTGTGAAGACCGGCTATAAAATGTTAGATGCGAATGAGGCGGTGGCGCGCGTCGCTTACGCGCTTAATGAGGTCATCGCGATTTATCCGATTACGCCGGCCTCGCCCATGGGCGAATGGGCGGATGCGTGGGCCGCAGGCGGCGTGAAGAATCTGTGGCGCACCGTGCCCTCTGTGATTGAGATGCAGAGCGAAGGCGGCGCTGCCGGAGTCATCCACGGCGCGCTTCAGACCGGCGCGCTGAGCACCACCTTTACTTCGTCGCAAGGTCTGCTGCTCATGATTCCAAACATGTACAAAATCGCGGGCGAGCTGACGCCCACCGTGTTTCACGTCGCGGCGCGCTCGCTCGCTGCGCAGGCGCTATCGATCTTCGGTGATCACAGCGATGTCATGGCTGCGCGCGCGACGGGCTGGGCAATGCTCTGCTCGGCGTCGGTGCAGGAGGCGCAGGACTTGGCGCTCATCGCGCACGCGGCAACGCTGGAATCGCGCATTCCGTTTCTGCATTTCTTCGATGGCTTTCGCACTTCGCACGAAATTTCCAAGATTGTAACGCTGCCGGAAGAGGCGCTGCGCCAGATGATCAACGAGGAACGCGTGCACGAGCATCGCGCACGAGCGCTTTCACCCGATCATCCGGTGATCCGCGGCACGGCGCAAAATCCGGATGTTTACTTCCAGGCGCGCGAGACCGTGAACCCTTTCTATGCTGCTTGTCCGAACATCGTGCAGCGGACGATGGACCAATTCGCCGAGCTAACTGGACGGCGGTACGGTCTCTTTGAATATTACGGCGCAACCGACGCGGAACGCGTGATCGTGTTGATGGGCTCGGGCTGTGAGGCCGTGCATGAAACGGTCGATTTTCTGAGCGCGCAAAACGAGAAAGTGGGCGTCCTGAAGGTCCGTCTGTATCGGCCGTTCGATGCCGCGGCGTTTGTAAACATGTTGCCATCGAACGTGCGCAGCATTGCGGTCCTCGATCGAACGAAGGAGCCCGGCTCTGGAGGTGAGCCGCTTTACCTCGATTGTGTAAACGCGCTTTACGAGCAAGGCCGCAGCGACGTGCGGGCAGTCGGCGGCCGCTACGGTTTATCGTCCAAGGAATTCACACCGGCGATGATCAAAACCGTATTCGACAATCTTGCGCGGCCCTCTCCAAAGAATCATTTCAATGTCGGCATCGACGACGATCTCTCGCACACGAGCCTCGATGTCGATCACAATTTCTCGATCGAGCCGGACGATGTTGTGCGCGCGCAGTTCTTCGGGCTCGGATCCGACGGCACCGTGGGAGCGAACAAGGAATCGATCAAAATCATCGGGGAGAACACCGATTATTTCGCCTTATCACCAAAGCGAACTTCGTTGCCTGCCACCAACCGCTCCTGCTTGAGACTTGTGACGTGCTGAAGGACCTCGCACCCGGGGGAACGTTCCTGTTGAATTCGCCGTTGGGACCGGACCGCGTGTGGGATCGTCTGCCAGAAGGTGTGCAGCGCCGGCTGATCGAGCAGCGCGCGAAGTTCTTTGTCATCGACGGCAACAAGGTGGCCCGCGACGCGGGAATGGGTGGCCGCATTAATACCGTGATGCAGACCTGTTTCTTCGCGATCGCTGGCGTCCTGCCGGCGCAGAACGCGATCGAGGCGATCAAGAATTCCATTCGCAAAACGTACGCGAAGAAAGGCGATGAGATCGTGGGGATGAACCTGCGCGCGGTTGAAGAAACGCTCGCCCATTTATATGAAGTGGAAGTTCCGGACGCTGTAGCCGGCGTCGTTGACGCCGGCCGCAGGGATCAACGATCCCGGCTACAACCGAATGGGGAGCTCAAGCGCGCGCCGCAGTTTGTGTGCAATGTGCTGGGCGAGATCATGGCGGGTCGCGGCGATCGTGTGCCGGTGAGCGCGTTGCCTAACGATGGCACATATCCGACCGGCACAACGCAATTCGAAAAACGAAATCTCGCGAGCGAAGCTCCGGTTTGGGACCCGGCAGTCTGCATCCAATGCGGCAAATGCGTGATGGTGTGCCCGCACGCTGTCATTCGCAGCAAAGTGTATGAAGCGACTGTTCTCCATGCTGCGCCTTCGTCGTTCAAATCGGCGGAGGCGCGGTTACCGGACTGGAAAGGACTCCGGTACACGCTGCAAGTGTCAGTGGAAGATTGCACCGGCTGTGGGATCTGCGTCGATGTTTGCCCGGCGCGCAACAAATCCGAAGCGCGCTTGAAGGCCATCAACATGCAGCCGCAGTTACCCCTACGCGAAAGCGAGCGCGAGAACTGGAATTTCTTCCTTTCAATTCCGGAGATGGATCGCCGCAAGGTGCCAACTGACTATGTGCGCAAAATGCAGATACAACAGCCGCTCTTTGAGTTCTCGGGAGCATGCGCTGGTTGCGGTGAGACGCCTTACATCAAGTTGCTTACACAACTCTTTGGCGATCGCTTGATCATCGCGAACGCGACCGGTTGCTCTTCCATTTACGGCGGCAATTTGCCAACCACGCCCTACACGAGAGATCAAAACGGACGCGGCCCAGCGTGGTCGAATTCGTTATTTGAAGATAACGCGGAGTTTGGGCTTGGGTTCCGTGTGTCTATCGACAAACAGCAAGAGTTCGCGGGCGAACTGCTTCAGCGACTTTCGCCGCAAATCGGGCGAAGGTTAACGACGGAAATCCTGAACGCGCGGCAACGTGACGAAGCGGACATCTTCGACCAGCGCGAGCGCGTCATTGATAAAAGATCGGCGGTCGGAGACCGCCGCTACAGCGCGACGTCTGCTCGCGCTGGCCGACACGCTTGTGCGCAAGAGCGTTTGGATTGTCGGCGGTGACGGCTGGGGCTACGACATCGGTTACGGCGGACTCGACCACGTTCTGGCCAGCGGCCGCAATGTGAAGGTCTTGCTGCTCGACACCGAAGTTTATTCCAATACCGGCGGCCAATGTTCTAAATCGACGCCCCGCGCCGCAGTTGCGAAGTTCGCCTCCGGGGGGAAACGCGCTCCGAAGAAAGATCTCGGATTAATGGCAATGACTTACGGCACGATCTACGTCGCCTCGGTGGCGATGGGCGCCAAGGACGAGCACACGTTGAAAACGTTTCTCGAAGCCGAGGCATACGACGGCCCAGCCCTCATCATTGCCTACAGCCATTGCATCGCGCACGGCATCAACATGACCACGGCCATGCAAAATCAAAAAGCGGCTGTCAACTCAGGTCAGTGGTTACTTTATCGATATAACCCTGAGCGGGCCGTACTCGGAGAAAATCCGCTCCGACTCGATTCTGCCGCCGGGCCGCGCATGAAAGTCGCTGATTATTTCAAGCTCGAGCAGCGGTTCAAGATGCTCGAAAAAAGCGAACCGCGCGTCGCAAAAGAGCTGCTGGCTCAAGCACAGGCTGACGTAAACGCGCGCCGCACATTCTACGAATTTCTCGCCACCAGAAAGTTCAACCCCACACCGAATCAATGAACCTGACGACCACATATCTCGGCTTTAAGTTGCGCACGCCGCTTGTGCCATCGGCATCGCCGCTTTCGGAAAAAATCGACAATATCAAGCGAATGGAAGACGCCGGCGCGTCGGCGGTCGTGTTCCATTCACTCTTCGAAGAGCAGATTCGTCGCGATCACCACGACCTGGAGTTTTATCTTGAACAGGGCACGGAAAGTTTCGCTGAATCGCTGACCTATTTTCCTGTTCGTCCCGAGTTCAAGGTTGGGCCGGAAGCGTATCTTGAGCACATTGCCCAGGCGAAGGCGGTGGTTGATATACCGATCATCGGAAGCCTCAACGGCTCAACGTTTGGCGGTTGGATAGCCTACGCCCGGCAAATTGAGGAAGCAGGCGCTGATGCGCTCGAGCTGAACATTTACTCCATTCCAAGTGATCCGGACATCAGCGGGGAAGATATCGAAACGAGCTATCTCAGCATTCTCGCGGCGATCAAAGCGCAATTGAAAATACCGGTTGCCGTTAAGCTCAGCCCATTCTTCACGAACTTCTCGCGGTTCGCGCGGCGCGCCGACCACGAGGGCGCCAATGCGCTAGTGCTCTTTAATCGTTTCTATCAGCCGGATATTGAACTGGAGACTTTGGAGATTTCACCCAACGTGCTGCTCAGCACGCCGATGGCAATGCGCTTGCCGATGCGCTGGATTGCGATGCTCTACGGGCGTGTTGGTGCGAGCCTGGGGGCGACCAGCGGAATCCACCGCGCGACCGACGCCCTGAAAATGTTAATGGCGGGCGCCGACGTGACGATGCTTTGCTCAATCCTGTTGCGCCGCGGGATCGATCACATTCGCGTGATCGAACGCGAGATGCGCGAATGGATGGAAGAACACGAATACGAATCGATCGAGCAACTCAAAGGCAACATGAGCCAGAAAAATTGTCCGGACCCAGGCGCGTTCGAACGCGCGCAATATATGCGTGCACTCGAGACGTATCCCGCGGCGGAGATTTAGGGCGACAAGGGTTCGTTCAATCAAATTGTGGCGACGGAAATCAAAACACAATCAGGGCAAGCGTTGCTCACTGCTGAGGATCCGATCGCACTGTTCCAAATGTGGTTAGAAGAAGCAGGCGCTTCCGGCTTGGAAGAACCAACAGCAATGACAGTTGCGACCGTTGATCGCGATGGCTCTCCGGATGCGCGACTTCTCTTACTGAAAGGCGTGGACGAGCGCGGATTTGTTTTTTTCACAAACATGGAGAGTCCGAAAGCGCAGTCGCTGTTGCGCGATCCGCGCGCAGCGCTCTGCTTTTATTGGATGCCGCTCGACGAGCAGGTCCGCGTGCGCGGCCGCGCCGAAGTAGTAAGTGACGAAGAAGCTGACGCGTATTTTGCAACAAGGCCGCGGTTGAGCCAGATCAGCGCGTGGGCGTCGAAACAATCACAACCGATGCGAGGCTATTTCGAGCTGGAAGCCGCAGTGGCCAAAGCCGCCCTCCGATTTGGAATCGGAAAAATCCCGCGCCCGCAATTCTGGTCGGGGTTTCGTGTCGTGCCGGAGCGAATTGAGTTCTGGACGGGAAAACCATTTCGCCGTCATCACCGGATCGTTTACGAACGCACTCGGGACGTCTGGCGAAAGCAGTGGCTCTACCCATAGTCGTCAAAACCCTGCGCAATAACTGCACAGCAAAACGCAACGGAGGTACATCGGCGCACGCGGCCGCGACTGTAAATTCGACAATCAATAAGCCTTTTGGAATTAGCCCACCGAAAACAATCCTATGAAATTGGCCACTACTTATCTCGGTTTTAAACTGCGGACGCCGCTTGTGCCGTCGGCGTCACCACTTTCGGAAAATCTCGATAATATTAAGCGGATGGAGGATGCCGGCGCTTCGGCCGTCGTTTTCCATTCACTTTTTGAAGAACAACTTCGCCCGGGAAATTATCCGGTGCGCCGTGGTTCTGGAAATGGTGGCGAATTTTCGTCCGACGCGCTGACGGATTTTTCCGGCGAGCCGGACTTCAAGGTGGATCCGGAGGCGTATGTGAATCATATCGCAAAAGCCAAGGCTGCTGTGCACATTCCGATCATCGGCAGCCTGAATTGCTCGACGTTCGGCGGCTGGCAACGGTACGCGCGTCAAATTGAACAAGCTGGCGCCGATGCGTTGGAACTAAATATTTACAATGTGCCGACCGATCCCAATCGTACCGCTGAGGACATCGAGACTGATTACTTGACGATTGTCGCGTCAGTAAAGGGACTATTGAAAATCCCGGTGGCGGTGAAGCTCAGCCCTTTTTTCACGAATCTTTCCCGGTTTGCGCGACGTCTCGATGAAAATGGGGCCAATGCGCTGGTATTGTTCAACCGCTTTTATCAACCCGACATCGAACTGGAGACGCTCGAAGTCAGCCCCAACCTGCTTCTCAGCACGCCGATGGCGATGCGGCTGCCGATGCGCTGGATTGCACTTTTGTATGGCCGGATTGGCGCAAATCTGGCCGCTACCAGTGGGATTCATCACGGAGTGGATGCGCTGAAAATGCTCATGGCGGGCGCCGATGTCGCGATGCTTTGCTCAGTCCTGCTGCGGCGCGGCATCGATCATATTCGCGTGATCGAACACGAGATGCGGGAATGGATGGACGAACACGAGTACGAATCGGTCGAGCAAATCAAAGGCATCATGAGCCAGAAAAACTGTCCAGACCCGACTGTGTTCGAGCGTGCCCAATACATGCGCGCGCTCTCGACCTATCCCATCAGTTAGCTCTCAAATCTACTGCTCTGA
>WNFZ01018788.1_pt1 | contig 10616 bp, 11 predicted proteins | sample 5400081 | NCBI WGS metagenome assembly WNFZ01 (sample SAMN13153365, study PRJNA577476) | soil metagenome | isolation source: 80 cm soil or saprolite under grassland replicate 1 | place: USA:California | collected 2016-06-15
CCGCCGACATCGACCGACTCGTCCAGGCGCTCCGGCTGGCGCACGTCGATCCCGAGCCGCTCGGCTGCCTCCTTTGCCGGCGGTGCGCCGACCTTCCGGCCTCGACCGCGCGGCCGGTCCGGGCGCGTGAGCAGGAACGCGACCTCATGTTCCTGCGCCAACCGTTCCAAAACGTCGGCGCCGAGCGGCGCGCTGGCCGCGACACCGACTCTGGGCATTAAGGCACCGCTTGCGGTGCCGACTTCAGGACGTCCGCGCTTCGCGCGGGCGTCCGTCGGAACTGACCGGTCGAACCCTCTGAACATGTTCTCGACACCGCTCTAGCTCACCGCTGATTGTCGCAGCACCGCGAGCGCCTCGCGCCGGCCTTCAGGCGTCGTGCGATCGACGATGAGCACGCCGTCGAGGTGGTCGACCTCGTGCTGAGCAACCCGCGCACCCAGGCCTTCGAGCTCGAGCTCGACCGGCTCTCCCTCGGCGTCGCGCGCCTGGAGCCGGATCCGCAGCGCCCGCTCGACGGGGACGAGCACGCCCTGCAGTGACAGGCACCCCTCGTCCTCGAGCTCCACCTCGTCGGAGCGCTCGACGATCGACGGGTTGACGAGCGCACGCGGCTCCGCTTCCTCGTCGGCCTGGAAGATGAACACACGGCGGAGGATGCCGACCTGGTTGGCGGCGAGCCCGACCCCCCGCGCATCCCCCATCAGCCGCATCATCCGCTCGACGAGCTGGGCCAGGTCGCCGTCGAAAGCCTCGACCTCCTGGGCCTGGAGCCGGAGCACCGGGTCGGGGTACTGGCGGATCTGGGCAAGCGCGAGCCGCCGCTTGGCCTCGGCCTGCGCATCGAGCTCTCCGGTCCTGACTTGTCCCTGTTCGGGCATTTCTTCGAGTGTAGTCAGAGGCTTTGGGGGTCGACGTCGACGACCGCCGAGAGGTCGGCGTTCCGCATCGCCGGGGCGGCCGCCGCGAGCAGGCGGGCCGCCTGCGAGGCAACTTCCCGAGGGCTCGACGTCTTGACGACGAGCTGTGCCCGGTGGCGGCCGCGCAAGCGGAAGAGCTCCGCCGGGCCGAGCAGGTCGCCTGGTGTGCCCGCGAGGCCCTCGGCGAGCTCGCCCCCGACCCGCATCGCATCCTCCCGCACCGGGCCCGAGATGAGTACCCGGACGAGATGGCGAAAGGGTGGGTAGCCGAGCTCCCTGCGCCGGGCGAGCTCCCCTGCGAGGAAGCCGTTTGCCTCGTGGCGGGCGGCCAAGGCGACCGCGCGCGATTCGGGCTGGAAGGTCTGCACGAGCACGCGGCCCGGCGCATCACGTCCGCTGCGCCCGGCGAGCTGGGTCACGAGCTGAAAGGTCCGTTCTTCAGCGCGAAAATCCGGCAGGGCCAGCCCCGTGTCCGCGTCGATCACCGCCGCAAGCGACACCCCGGCGAAGTGGTGCCCCTTCGCCACGATCTGCGTTCCCACCAACACTGCGCGGTCGGCAGCTGCGAACCGGCGCAGCGTCCGAGCGAGCTCTCCTCTCTTGGCGACAGAATCGGCGTCGAGGCGAAAGCGCTCGAGCTCCGGCACGTGGGCCTCGAGCTCGTGTTCGAGCCGCTGCGTCCCGGCTCCGATCCGGGCGACTTCGACCGAGCCGCATTCGGGGCACGCCTTCGGGGCCGGCTCGGCAAAGCCGCAGTGATGGCAGTGCAGGAGCTCGTCGCGGTGGAGGACGAGGGCGACGTCACAATTCGGACAGCGCCGCGTCTCGCCGCAGGCTCGGCAGTGGAGCGCCGTCGCGACCCCGCGCCGGTTCAGGAGCAGGATCGCTTTCCCTCCTCCCTCGGCGAGCTTCCCGAGCTCCGCGAGCAGCGGCGCCGAGAGCGGATAGCCGGCCTCGCCGCGGAGGTCGACGACTCGAACCGAAGGACGAGGCGCGCCGACCCGTTCGCCGAGCTCGAGCCGCTCCAGCCGCTCCCAGCTCTCCGGGCGCGGCGTCGCGCTTCCGTACACGGCGACCGCTCCCTCGAGCGAGGCTCGCTTCGCGGTCACCGTGCGCGCGTCGTAGCGCGGGTCGGACTCCTGCTTGTAGGCGGCGTCGTGCTCCTCGTCGACGCAGACGAGCCCGAGGCGCGGCAGCGGAGCAAAGATCGCGGAACGCGCTCCGATCACGATCGGCGCGGCGCCGGTGGAAATCCGCTCGCGCTCGTCTCGCCGCTCAGCCTCGGTCAGTGACGAGTGGAGGATCGCCACGCGCTCGCCGAACCGTGCCCGGAAGCGGCCGAGGGTCTGCGGCGCGAGCGCGATCTCCGGCACCAGAACGATGACGCCGAGCCCGCGCTCGAGCGCCGCGGCCGCAGCCTGGAGGTAGACCTCGGTCTTGCCGCTCCCGGTCGCCCCGTAGAGAAGGAAGTGCCCGCTACCGCTCTCGAGAGCCTTTCGCAGCCTGCCCACGGCACTCTGCTGCGGAGCGGTGAGCGCGGCCGGCTCCGGCTCTCCGGGCAGCGAGTCGCGCTCGGCTGCCGAGACCTGCTCCTTGCGGCGCTCTCGTTTCAGCGGAGCGATGAGCGCGAGTGCCCGCCCGGGGGTCGAGCCGTAGTACTCGGCGACCCAGAGCGCGAGCTCCACGAGCTTGGAGGGCAACGTCTCCAGCACGCGCTCGATCGGAGCAACGTTCACCCCGCTCGGCGGAGCCTCGTCCAGGCCGACGACGACGCCCCGCCTGCGTCCGCCGCCCAGGCGCACCGAGACGACCGCGCCCCGCTGGACGTCGTCGGGAGCCTCGTAGGTGAACGGACGAGCCAACGCGCGCGTCGTCACGAGCGGGTAGACGGAGGCGTAGCGGCTCATGCCGCCAGCCTACGTTTACGCGGAGACGGGCTCTTTCGCCGGACGGAGGTAGAAAAAGAGCGTCGGCGCTGCGAGCGCGAGGAATCCGCCGGCGAGCAGCGCTTCGCTCTCGGGCAGGACGCCGCCCTCGCCGAGCTCGTGTAGGCCCTGCGCGAGTAGCCAACCGGCGAACAGGAGCAGCAGCACGCTGGTCACGGTGAAGAAGCGTCGCAGGTTCAGGCGGCCGGCTCCGCGATAGAACAGATAGCCGAGCATGACGGCGCCGGCGAGGCCGATCGTGGCGCTGGTACTCGCGACGAGCTTGTTCGAGCCCTCGATCGTCCCGAAGAGGAAGAGCGCAGTCTCGACGCCCTCGCGCAGGACGCCCACGAAGGCGACGAGTGCCAGTGCGAAGGCCGATCCGCGGGCGAGTGCGTGCTCGACCTGCTCCTCGAGCTCGCGCTTGAGCCCCCGAGCCTGGCGCCGCATCCAGAAGATCATCCAGGTCAGGAGCGCGGCGGCGAAGAGCATCGCCCCGCCCTCGAACGCGGCTTCCGCTCGCCCCTCGAGCTCGGCGCCGACGGCAAACAGGAGCGCTCCCACGGAGACGCTGATGATGAGCGCGGCGATCGTGCCCGCCCAGACCGCGGCGAAGCCTTGACGGCGCCCCGTCCGGTTCAGGAACGCCAGGACGATGCCGACGATCAGCGAGGCCTCGAAGCCTTCCCGCAACATCAGAACTCCCGCGCCCACCGGTCCTCCTTCGAATCGTTGTAAGGGCCACCTTACAGTGAGCCGCCCACTATATTCGATCGCATGGCACAGCGTCACTCGATCGACGAGTACCTCGAGACGATCTACTTCCTCGCTTTCCCGATCGGCGAGTACAGCCCGCTTTCGGGCGGTTCCCCCACGCTCGCTTCGCGCGTCGCCGAGATGCTCAGGGTCTCGCGCGCCTCGGGAGATGTTGAAGCGACTCGAGAAGGAGGGCCTGATCCTCCGCGGCGAGCACAAAGAGGCGCTGCTCACCCCGGCCGGCCGCAAGCGGGCCGAGCGCGTCGTGCGCAAGCACCGGATCGTCGAGCGCCTGCTCACGGACTTCATGGGCTACACCGCCGCCGAGGCGCACGTGTACGCCGACGACATCGGCGAGACCTTCTCCGACGACATGGTCGAGCGCATGGAGGAGCGGCTCGGCCACCCCGACCGTTGCCCCCACGGCTGGCCTGTCGACCCGGCGTTCGAGCAGGCCGAGAACGCTGAGCTCGCTTCCCTCGCCGAGCTCCAGCCGGGCAAGCGCGCGACGATCGTCCGCCTCGCCGAGCACGACGGCGAGCTGCTGCACTGGTTCTACGACGAGGGCTTCGTTCCCGGGACGAAGATCCAGCTCCGCGAGGCGCAGCCGGCGGCCGGGCAGTTCACTGTCAAGGTGAATGGCCGAGAGCAGGCGATCGGCGAGAAGGCCGCAGCCGGGCTCTTCGTCAAGCCGGCCGCGTAGCGGCCTGTCCGCGCTGCCGCGGCAGCGCGGACCAGTGGAGGGGGTTTGGGGGAACCGGGAGGTTCCCCCAGGAAACAAGGAGGCGTTTGGCGGGAGTGGCCAGGGTGACCATGGTGCGGCCTCGGTATTAGCCAAGAGGTCGACTGGGTATTGGTTGAGCATGGATCGCTCGGGCCTCACCGTCGAGGCCAGGCGCTTCCGTGACCGCGCGGAAGCGGGGCGCCTCCTTGCCGAGCGCCTGCGGGACTACGCCGGCCGGGACGATGTCGTTGTCCTCGGCCTGCCGCGCGGCGGCGTGCCCGTCGCGTACGAGCTGGCGAAGGCGCTCGGCGCGCCGCTCGATGTCTTCGTGGTGCGCAAGCTCGGCCTTCCCGGACACGAGGAGCTCGCGATGGGAGCGATCGCTACCGGAGGCGTGCTCGTCCTCGACGAGAACCTCCTGCAGCGGCTCGGCGTCCAGGAGGAGCAGCTCGCGCGCACAGTTGCCGCCGAGGTCGAGGAGCTCCGGCGTCGGGAGGCTGCATACCGCGGAGATCGCGCGCCGCCCGACCTGACCGGGAAGACGCTCATCCTCGTCGACGACGGCCTCGCCACGGGCTCGACGATGCGGGCGGCCGCGGAGGCGGTTCGCCGGTACGACCCGGCCCGGATCGTGGTCGCCGTGCCGGTGGCCGCCGAGGAGACCTGCGACCAGTTCCGCGACTTGGTCGACGAGATCGAGTGCGCCGTCACGCCGCACCCCTTCCACGCGGTCGGGCTCTGGTACCAGGATTTCGCCCCCACGACCGACGAGGAAGTGCGCGAGTTGCTGGCGCGGCGAGCTCGAGAGGAATGAGCGCGCTCGCCGAAGCCGTTCGGCAGTTGAGCCGGCCCGGGGACTACGACCCGCTCGTCGAGCGCGCCGCGGGGGCCCGCTTCGTGCTCTTCGGCGAGGCCTCGCACGGAGGCGCTCGCCGACTTCCGTCGCTTCCCGGCCTGGATGTGGCGGAACACCGACGTCGTCGCCTTCCTCGGCTGGCTGCGGAAGTGGAACGGCGAGCTGCCGCCGAGCGCGCCCAAGGTCGGCTTCTACGGCCTCGACCTCTACAGCCTGCACACCTCGATGAACGCGGTCGTCGAGTACCTCGAGGGAGTCGATCCCGAGGCCGCGCAGCGCGCACGTGCCCGGTACTCCTGCTTCGACCACTTTCGGCCCCGATCCGCAGGAGTACTCGCGACACCGGCGGGCTTTCCGGCCGCGGGCTCGAGCGCGCGCGATCGGGGTCATCTACCTGCCGCAGACTGAGCGCCAGTCGCACTAGCGAGCATCTCCCGGCAGTTCGACGCAGTCATCCATCTCGACGAGACGCACGCCGTCGAGCCGCTCGAGCGCACGAGCAGCTGGGACGAGGGTGAGCTGCCGGAGACCTACCCGTGGGCCGTCTAGCCGGGGTCAGACCCCGTTGAAAGTTGTTACAACCGGCCACGCGGCCGATCGTGTGACGAAACTGATCGGGGTCTGACCCCTAGACGCGAGCCGGCTCGTTCAGGCCGGCGGCTGCCCTCAGCGGCTCGGCCTTGTCCGTCCGCTCCCACGTGAAGTCGTGGTCGTCGCGGCCGAAGTGCCCGTAGGCGGCCGTCTTCGAGTAGATCGGGCGTTGCAGGTCGAGGTCGCGGAGGATCGCCGCGGGCCGCAGGTCGAAGTGCTCCTCGACGAGCTCCTCGATCCGCGTGACCGGGATGCGCTCGCTGCCGAAGGTCTGCACCGCGATCGAGACCGGATGGGCAACCCCGATCGCGTAGGCGACGTTGACTTCGGCGCGGTCGGCCAGTTCGGCGGCGACGATGTTCTTCGCCACATAGCGCGCCGCATAGGCGGCCGAGCGGTCGACCTTCGTCGGATCCTTGCCGGAGAACGCACCACCGCCGTGCCTCGCCGCGCCGCCGTAGGTGTCCACGATGATCTTGCGGCCGGTCAGGCCCGTGTCGCCCATCGGGCCCCCGAGCACGAACTTCCCCGTCGGATTGACATAGACGAACTCACGATCGGAGAGCAGACGGCTCTTGTCGTAGAGGTCGGGCGGCAGGATCGGATGGAGGACGCGCTCGACGATGTCGGGCTTGATCAGATCCTCGGAGCTGATCCCGTCGGAGTGCTGCGTCGAGACGAGCACGCGCACGATCTCCACCGGCCGCTGGATTCCGTGCTCGTCGACCTCGTAGCGCACCGTCACCTGTGCCTTGCCGTCCGGCCGCAGGTACGGGAGCTCCCCAGCCTTGCGAACCTCCGCGAGGCGCTTGCAGATCTTGTGCGCGAGCATGATCGGCAGCGGCATCAGCTCCGGCGTCTCACGTGTCGCGTAGCCGAACATCATTCCCTGGTCGCCGGCGCCGAGCCGATCGAGTGGATCGTCGTCGCCCGGGTCGTGCTGCACCTCGTACGAGGAGTCGACCCCCTGAGCGATGTCGGGGGACTGCTCGTCGATGGCGACGATGACCCCGCAGGTGATCGCGTCGAAGCCCCATTCCGAGTGCGTGTAGCCGATCTCCTCGAGCTTCGTCCGCGCCGTTCGGGCGATGTCGACATAGGTGTCCGTCGTGATTTCCCCGGCGACGACGACGAGGCCGGTCGTGATCAACGTCTCGCAGGCGACGCGGCCGTTGACGTCGTCGCGAAGCACGGCGTCGAGCACCGAATCCGAGATCTGATCGGCGATCTTGTCCGGATGACCTTCGGTCACCGACTCCGAGGTGAAGAGAAACTCGCGCTTAGCCACGAGGCGAAAAGCTACTTGATCGTCAGGAAGCCCGAAAGGCTCGTCCGCTTGCCGTCTTGCTCGGCGTAGAAAACCGCCGACCTGAGCGGCTTGGTGTTCGCACGGACGTCAGGGGTGATCGACCCGGGCTCATCCTTCTCGGCGAAATCGAAGACGTAGGGAAGGCCCGTCTCGAGGTTCGTGTAGACGAAGCTCGCCGTCTCGTCGGGTCCGCCGGCGACATCCCGGGCCTCCTGGTACACCGGATCGTCGGCCAGCTTCTTCTTGTCGCCCAGCGCCTGCTCCAGCTCGGCTTTGCTGTTTGTGACGAATGCCTTCCCGTCGGAGACTGCCGCAAGAACGGAGACGCCCGCCTCGGCGATCGTGATCTCCGTTGCCTCGACGCCGTGCACCCTGATCGTCCGGGAGGTCTCGCCGCCGAGTGAGGCGAGCGCCGCGAAACGGTCGACCACGCGCTGCGCCTTCGCCTCGTCGGGGACGCGGAGCACGAAGAGCACGTTTGGGGTCAGCTCACCGCCTCGGTAGACGGCAATCGCGCCCTCCTTCGAGAAGAGAGGGAAGAGATCACTCTTGAGCTCGAAGCCGAGCGCGGCCTCGATCCGGCTGCGCTGAGCCTTGAACTGCGGGAAGCTCTGATCTGCCGAGGTCAGAACGCTGTTGAAGACGTCCTCCAGGTTTCCGAACGAGAGGTAGAACAACGCTCCGGACGGCAGCGCATCGTCGAGCTCGGGCTTGTAGTTGCCGATCTTGTATTCCTTCGTGTTGGTGTAGGCAGCCTCGACGGCGACGCCGTCGTCCTCGGCAGCCGTCGAGAACGAGACGGATTCGAGCTTCCCGAAGCTCCGCGAAAAGCGCTCGAACGTCTTCGCATCGGGATCGGTGGCCGCCTCTTTCCCGAGCGCCGCATAGATGCTCTCGCCGCCCACGTAGCCCCGCAGCGTGGTTTCCTCGGACAAGCTCCCCATCGCGTCGCGAAACTCGTCCTTGTCCGACAACGAGTCGCCCGACGATCGAGCCTGCTCGAAGTTGTCGAGCGACAGCTTGTTGTCGGCGAAGACCGTCCAGCCGTCGATCTTGCGATGAACCTGAGGGTCGTCGCCGGCTTCGATGAACTTGTCGAATTTCGCCTCGTCCTTCGGTTTCGTGAAGAAGACGTAGTTGTGCTCAGCGTCCTCGAAGTCGAGCAGGACGAGGTTGAGCTCGTCGCCGAGGGCCGGCTTGATGTCGCGCTCCCAGCTCAGGCCCTCCTTCTGCAGGTCCTTCCGGAAGCTCGCAAGGAGCTCGTCCCGACCCGGGAAGCGCCCGAGCAGCGTGTCCGCCTTCTCCCACTGACTCGAGCTCGGGTCGGTGACGCCCGAGATGTAGACCGCCGAGCTCGCGGGCGCAAAGTCGGCTCCGGCCGGGACCGTGCCCGCCTGCTTGTCCGAACCGCAGCCCGAGACCGCGAGCGCGATCGCAACCAGGACCCCGATTTGGAGGAAGCGCATCACGAAAATGTTATTCGGCCGTCGGTCTCCTACCCATGAGCCTGGCGATCAATTCATCCAGGCTGCGGCCGCCGAGGATGAATCCGATCGAGAAGGTCACGAGCGCCTGACGAAGTCGATTGCCACCGGGACGCCCTCGAGCTCGAAGCGCTCTCGCAGCTTGTTCTCGACCCAGTAGCCGTAGTCGCGCGTGATCAGGCCGGGGTCGTTGACGAAGAAGCGGAAGCGCGGCGGGCGCACGGTCGTCTGCGTCCCGTAGAGGAGATTCAGCCGCTTCCCGTTTCGCGAGGGCGGCTCGCGCACCTCCCGCAGCTCGCCGAGGAAGCGATTGAGCTCGCCGGTCGAGACCCGCGCCGTGTACTTGGCGTAGAGCTCCTCGACTCGGTCGAGGATCTTGCCCACGCCACGGTGGGTCTGCGCGGACGCCGCCACGACAGGCGGCCGCTGACGCAGGCGCGGCGCGAGGCGCTCGCGCGCGTCCTCGATCCCGACCTCGGCGATGTCCCACTTCGAGAGCACGACGAGCGTCGAGCACTGGGCCTTGCGGGCGACGTCTGCGATCGTCAGGTCCTGCTCGACGACCCCCTCGCTCGCATCGACGAGGACGAGCGCGATGTCCGCCCGCTCTGCCGCCTGCAGCGCCCGCAGCTCCGAGTAGTACTCGATCCCCTGGCGCTCCGTGTCGATCGAGTCGCGGGTCGTTCCCGGCTGTTCGGAGACGATCACCCGCTCCTCGCCGAGGAAGGCATTCAAAAGGCTCGACTTGCCGACGTTCGGACGCCCCAGGATCGCAACCCGGATCGCCTCCTCGCCCGCCTGGTTGGGCCCGCCGCCGGGCAGCCCCGCGACGATCGCGTCGAGCAGATCGCCGGTCCCGTGCCCGTGGACAGCCGAGAGGGGAATCGGGTCGCCGAGCCCGAGCCGGTGGAACTCGAACGCCTCCGCCTCGCGCCCCGGCTCGTCGATCTTGTTCGCGATCAGGAAGACGGGCTTGCGTGATCGCCGCAGGATCGCGGCGAGCTCCTCGTCGCCGGGCGTGATCCCGGTCCGTGTGTCGACGACGAAGAGGACGAGGTCGGCCTCGGCGATCGCGGTCCGGGCCTGGTCCACGATCGAGCGGGTGACCGGCGAGGGATCGACGACGTCCACGCCGCCGGTGTCGATCAGGCGAAAGCGCCGCCCGTTCCACTCGGCCACGAGCTCCTTGCGGTCACGCGTGACCCCCGGCGTCTCGTGGACGACCGCCGCGCGCGTCTCCGTCAGCCGGTTGACGAGCGTCGACTTGCCCACGTTCGGAAAGCCGACAATCGCCACTGTGCCCGCCAGCTCCTCCGGCATCGGCTCAGGCCGGTTGGCGGGCTCGCACGAGGTCTTCGATCTGGGCGACCACGTCCTCGACGTCGAGCTCGGTCGTGTCGATCCGAATCGCGTCCTCGGCTGCCTGCATGCGGGCGGCGTCGCTCTCGTCGCGCAGGCGCAGGTCGGTCGCGAGCGCATCGGCGCCGATCTCGGGCCGCTCGGCGAGGCGGCGTTGCGCGCGGATGTCCCGCTCGGCGTTCAGGTAGACCTTGACCTCGGCCTGGGGCGCGACGACGGTGCCGATGTCGCGGCCCTCGATCACGACGTTGCCGTCGTCAGCGAGCTCCTGCTGGCGTGCGCGCATCACCTTTCGCACCTCCGGGTGGCGCGCGACTACCGGCACGAGCCGGTCGATGTCCGACTTCCGGATCGAGAAGGTGACGTCGGTGTCGGCGATCCAGACGCGCCGCTGCTCGTCGAGGGTGACCGGATTGTCCGCCGCCAGCTCGCCGAGCTGCGCTCCGTGCGCGAGCGGAACGCTACGGCTGATCGCAAGCCACGTGAGCGCCCGGTACATGGCGCCCGTGTCGAGGTAGCGGAAGCCGAGCCGCTCGGCGAGCCGCCGGGCGACCGTGCTCTTGCCGGCCCCGGCCGGCCCGTCGATGGCGACGATCATCGTTGTGTGACCGAGTCGAGCAGCTCGAAGAACCCGGGGAAGCTTACCGCGACCGCTTCCGCGCCCTGGTGATCGACGCCCTCGCGCGAGACCA
>WNFZ01017321.1_pt1 | contig 10609 bp, 9 predicted proteins | sample 5400081 | NCBI WGS metagenome assembly WNFZ01 (sample SAMN13153365, study PRJNA577476) | soil metagenome | isolation source: 80 cm soil or saprolite under grassland replicate 1 | place: USA:California | collected 2016-06-15
GGAATCGGGAAGTAGTTGACCAGCCAGTAGCGGACTTGCCCGGGCTTGCCCGGCAGCTCGGCTGAAATTTCCCGGTCCAACAATGGAGTACCGGTTTTCAAAACGTTGCGGAGCACGGCTTCCGTGCGCTCACCGCGAATGCCGAATACTTGCGGCACGGATTTGCCGAGCATATCTTCCGGCCTGAGAGCGGCCATTCTGGGTAGTACGTCGTTGACCCGGGTGTAGCGAAGCTGGGAATCGAGAATGCCAAAGCCTACAGTGGAAGACGAAAAGAACGCGTTCACGATCTCTCGGCTCTGCTTGGCTGCCTCTTCCGTCCAACGGTACTGGTTGTAAGAGTAGTTCAGCAGGAACATCTGCAGGACAAGCAATACCAGCGCCACGCCAAACGAAATCGCGATCATGCTAAGGGTGTGGCGATAGTTAGCGCGGGACTCTGCCTGGCGCGCGTTGAGTAGTTGGTCCTCATCGTCGCGGATCTGCTGCAATCGTTGCTCGACTCGCCCTTGCAGTTCGGCGGTTTCGCGCGCCATCTGCGCATCGGCATCGATATTGGAGACGCCTTTCTGGTGCGCTTTGATAAATCCTGCGAGCAGCGCAAGTTCGCTTCGAATGTCGGCCTCGAGGATATCCACTTGCGGGCTGCGGGTCGGGGTGTCGGAAGTCAAGCTGCGGAGCTGGTTAAGGTCTCCGGGAATTTTCGCCACCGTGGCGTTGTAGCCTGCCAATAGAGTCAGGTCTCCGGTAAGAACGAATGCCTCGGCGGAGTTGCTCGCCTGAAAGACTTCGCCTCCCATGTTCTCGACCAGTGTCTGGACTTCACGGGTATGTCCTACTAGAGCTTCGCTCGAAGACAGCCTGTTGGTCGCGCGCACCAGATAGATACTGCAGCCAACCAGCAGCGCCACTGCTGCTGCAAATGCGGTCCAGGCGATACTTCGGAGGGAAAGACTCATTCCTACGCCCTGCGGGAGAGTTCCACGTCTCACTATAATATCCCGCGCGGGCCTGCTAAATACCCGCGCCCTGTAGAATGGAGCTGATGGCTAGTGCATCGCAATTCGTCCAGATTGAATTGGGGACGCCGGTCAGGCAGCCCAAACCGTCGTGGCTGCGCGCCAAGGCCCCAGGGGGAGAAAACTTCCACAACCTGAAGAAACTCGCTCGCGGGCTTGGCCTTCACACGGTCTGTGAGTCGGCGCAGTGCCCTAACATCGGCGAATGCTGGAACCATCGCACCGCAACCTTCATGCTGCTGGGCGACATCTGTACGCGCAGGTGCGGATTTTGTGCGGTCCCGAAAGGACGCCCGCTGGCCATCGACTGGGATGAACCCAAGCGCGTCGCGGAAGCGGTGGCCACGCTCGGCCTGAAGCACGCTGTCATCACCAGCGTGAACCGCGATGACGACAACATCGGCGGAGCGCGCATTTTTGCGGAGACCATCAACGAAGTGCGACGGGCCGCACCCGATTGCCGCGTAGAAGTGCTGATCCCGGACTTTCAAGGCCTCGACGAGGCGTTGCGCATTGTCCTCGATGCACGGCCCAGCGTCCTGAACCACAACACAGAAACAGTGCCTCGGCTGTATCGCGCAGTGCGTTCAGGAGCGCGTTACGAACGCACGTTGCGGTTGCTGGAAAGGTCGAAGGAGATCTCGCCGGCAATCGCCACCAAGTCAGGCGTCATGGTTGGTCTCGGCGAGGACATTACAGAACTGGTGAATGTGTTTCGCGACCTCGCCGGGCGGGGCGTGGACATTCTCACCGTCGGACAATACCTCAGGCCCTCCCACGATCATCTGCCGATTGCGCGTTTCTATACACCGCAGGAATTCTCGTTCTTGAAGGAAGAAGCCTTGCGCCTGGGTTTTCGCCACGTTGAGTCAGGGCCGCTGGTGCGATCCAGCTATCACGCTCACGAGCAGGCGGACAGCGTGGTTCCACACAGGACGGCGTAGAAAAAGCGTTCTCCAAGACAACCGGAGACGTTGCAAGGGACCTCTCTATCTCCTACTTGGTGGTTCTCTCGGGGGCCTGATCGCCGGGAGTTGCGAGAGCGGCAGCATGGGGAGTCGCCAAAGGCGTGACCCGTTCCTTCATCGAGTCAAATCCGAAACGGTTTTCCTCGATAGGGATGGACTGAATGATCTCGCGGCGAAAGACTTTGTAACAGGTTTCCATGTCGCTGAGGTTGATGTTGGTCAGGCAGTTCGAAAGCAGGGTCAGAATCGAATTGCCCACCGAATGCCAGAAGTAAAGCACCCGGTGCGGTCCAGCCCCGAGAAAGCGGGAACCATAGACGACGTCGGCTTTCCCGTCAAGCAGCGGCTCCAACAGCACGGGATACTCCCCGGGGTCATACTCCAGATCGGCATCCTGAATAATCACGAAATCGCCGGTGGCTTCCTGAATTCCGCGGCGCAACGCTGCGCCTTTACCCATGTTGTACGGCTGAAGAAAGACACGCACGCGCGGGTACTCGGATTGCAGCTCCGCCAGAATGTCGCGCGAGCCGTCTTGCGAACCGTCGTCCACGCACAACAACTCGATTTCCAGCGGCACCGCGAGTACGCGCTCGACCACCGTACGCAGCGTAGCGCGTTCGTTATAGACGGGCATCACTACCGAAAGCTTCATAGGATCGTCGGACTCGTCATCCGGTGCGGGGCTTGCCTCAGCTGAAACGTGAGAGCCATTGTAGAAGACGCCTCCGTGTGCCACAAACTATCGGTTACTATGTGAACCCTTTGTAAAAATGTTTCGGAAGTATGTACTTTACGCAAGACAGAAAACCGACAAATGTCCTGTGCCCTCCAGCAAAGGGCTTTACTTCGGCCAGCCCTCGGCTGGTTTCTTCTTGGCTAGAGATTTCTTTACAGCCTGACGCCAATCACCCTCTAGCTTGAGAGTGTCCGGTTTAGGGCCAGTAGCCTTGCGCTCGGATTTTGGTTTCTTCTTGCTCACCTTCCTCGCCATGCGGTCAGTGTACCAGTGGCTCTTTGTACATCAATCGCTTGCCTTCAGAAGCCTTGATCGCCGCGACGGTTCTCTCTCCATCATTCATCTCGCGGTTGTTCCAAAGAAAATCATAGTGCCACAAATATCTATGCAAGTACTCTTTGCTGACGTTGTGGTGTATTCCCATAATCCCGCGTTTCACCAGTGAATGACTGCTTTCCACAGTGTTGGTGTGAATGTCGCCGCGTGCATATTCCTTGGTTGCATGGCAAACCGTATGGTGACCACCTTCCCATGTTTTCTTGAGGCCGCGATAGGCGGAATATTCATCCGTCATCAGACGGGCGCGGCTGTCCACTTCCTCTCGAATTGCAGTTTGCAACGTTGCCGCTGTTACGTCAGCCACCACGCGACGCCGCAATTGGCCGCCCCTTTCTACGGCACAGAACACCGGGGTCTTATCCGTATTGCGCCCCTTCTTGCCGCTGCCAGCATAACGCGGCTTTCGGGCACCTACATACATCTCATCGCATTCAACCGTCCCTGTTAGTTTCGGATGGTCGGCATCTGGTGCCATTGCGAAACGGATACGATTCATTAGAAACAACGCTGATTTGTAGCTGATCTGGCAATGTCGCTTGATCTCTAGCGCCGACACGCCTTTTTTGGAAGTGCATGAACGCCAGAACGCATAGCACCAGTGACGCAACTCGATTCGCGATTCTTCGTAAACCGTGCGAATGCGAACTGTGTACTGCTCCTTACAATCGCGGCAGCGCCATAGGAATCTACGATTTCTTTCGCCAGTCTTTGCGTCAGTCATCTTGTAAACCTCGACCGACCCACACTTGACGCAGGCGGGCATATTGCCCCATCGCTGCTGTTCGAGAAATTCAACCGCTGCGATTTCATCACAACAAGCGAGTGGGATTTGCCCAACAAGAGATGATTTTGAAAGGCTGTGCTTTGCCATAACTAAACTTTATACTTAACGCAATGGTTGCGTCAAGTATAAAAATGCTGCAAAAAAGGTAAGCGCTTGTGACCAAAGAGAATAAAAAATAGCTCAAGAATGGACTTGACTGGCGTACAATTAAACATGTACGGTTGGTGCGGCAGGCGGGAATTGCACCCGCACGGGGCGTAACCTTCTGAGGGGGAACCCCACCAGAGTCCAAGTCTGGCGCGTCTGCTTATTTCGCCACTGCCGCGTTTCCGATCAATTAGCCAGCGAGAGTATCGCCTCCAAGCCTGCTCTCGCTGGTTGTTTTTAGTGCACAGTCGAATTCTCTTTATCTTCCTCCAAAGTGGACGCAACCTGTAGCAGGAAGTACTTCCCACGCCTGACAGAAACCTGCTTTTTGTCTTTGAACCGCTTAAGAACGGAATAGACATAGGCCCGTCCAACGTTATCTTTCACTTCTTTCCACACGTCAACCGGAGTAATCCCTTCCGGATGCTGTCGAAGAACCTCTCGAATGGCATCCGTTTTACTCCCAAGATCGGCCGGAGATTCCGGTTGTACGGCAATAGGGGTCTCCGGATTCGCAGGCGCGGCGGGAGTGGGTGATTGCGTGGTAATTGTGGCTGGCGGAGCTTCCACGTGACGATTTAACTCCTGCACTCGCTGTTGAACGAACTGTTGTCTTTGCAGTTCAAGCTGTCTCTGGGATTCTTGCAGTTGCTCCCTGCGGGACTCAGCATTGATCGCATTTTGCCAACTAACGAACTCCTGCGTCACTGCCTGGTGCTCCGCTTGAATCTGCTGAAGGCGTGTCTGTGCTATTTGCAGGCGTCGTTGGGCGTCAGCGAAACGCTCTTTGAGCGTATCTAAGAATTGACTCATGTGGCCTCCAAGCCTTGAGTCCCTATTTTACTGTCCTATGGGTGTGATATGCAAGCATGTTGCTGGCCCCAGCAGCCTTGTGGCGCTGGGTTTTGTTTTTTATGGCGAAAGTGTACGCCTTCATCGACGGTTTCAACTTCTACCATGCCGTTGATGTTCCCGCCTATCGGAAGTTCAAATGGATGAATCTAAAGAAGCTGGTATCGTCCTATCTGTTAGGGTCTGACACGCTTGAGGGCGTCGAATATTTCACGACGTTGGCAACGTGGGATGCGGGCAAGGTCGCTCGACACCGACTTTTCATCCGCGCAAACGAGGAGCAGGGGATCGTTGTTACCTATGGGGAGTTCAAGCGTAAGGACAGGTTTTGCACGCTGTGCAAAAAGAAGTTCCTAAGCAGAGAAGAAAAGCAGACAGACGTTAATATCGCTCTGAGGCTTTTGGAATTAGCCGTTCAGGACAGGTATGAAAAGGCAATCATCATCTCTGGAGACACCGATCTAATACCAGCCATCAAAGCGGTGCATCGAACCTTCCCAAACAAAAAGATCGGAGTCGTAATTCCCATTGGCCGCGCTTCGGAAGACTTTAAAAATCAGGCCGATTTCCATCATAAAATGAAGCAGAAACACCTGACATCAAGTCGATTTGACGACGAGCATACGATGTCTGACGGAACTGTTATCGAGTGCCCAATCTCTTGGCGTTAGTCCGCCCCTTGCGTAAAGTACATACTTCCGAAATGTTTTTACGCCTTTATGCGTCGGAACGGCTTGGGAATACATCTTTCCGGTAGTACTCTGAATCTATTCCAAGAACCAGCTCTGCTCTAACCGTTGGTAATTCAAAGGTAATCTGAGGCTTCTCGATGCGAACCGTAACGCGTATTGCAGTCGCGCTGATCACCGTCCTCAGCATTGGCGGCTCAGGGGACAGTCAAGTTGCTTCCAGAGACCGCATTCTGCGCTCGGTCGATTCAGCCCAAGTCTCGCGACTCCGCGGCACGGCCCACCCCAGGGCGCAGGCGCGATTTGACCAGGGACGCTCCAATCCCGGCCAAATGATCAGCGGCGCAATTACGTTCCGCCTTTCGGCCGCTCAACAGGCCGACCTTGACCAACTTCTGCGCGAGCAACAGGACCGCACGTCTCCGAACTACCACCGTTGGATTACTCCCGACCTGTACGCCGCACGATTCGGAATGAGTTCGAATGACCTGGCGAAGGTCAGCGCATGGCTGCAGTCGCAAGGTCTTACCGTGGATTCGATCTCGCGCAATCGTAATGAAATCGCATTCAGCGGATCGGTGGGACAGGTTGAGTACGCATTAAAGACCGAACTCCACAACTATTTCATCCACGGTGAGCAGCATTTCGCAAATGCGATGGATGTTTCGTTGCCGGCGGCGTTTTCAGCGCAAGTACTGGGGGTTAGAGGGCTCGATAACTTCGCCCCGAAGCCACGGATACGTGCACTCTCTCCAAAGTTCACCTCGAATCAATCTGGAATTCACAACTTGATCCCTGGCGATTTCGCCACTATCTACGACGTGAATCCGCTCTACAGTTCTGGAATCGACGGGGCTGGGCAAACCATCGCAGTCGTGGGTCAAACATTGATCAGCAATACTGATATCGATGCCTTCCGTGCTGCTTCGGGTCTTCCAGCGCGTACGAGCAGCAACTTTTCCGCGATTCAAGCGAACGGGACTGGTACCGCGGTGCACTGTACAGGCGATGAACTTGAAGCTGATCTGGACTTGGAATGGTCGGAGGCTGTGGCGACCAATGCCAAAATCATTTATGTGTACGCGGGCCTAGGAACGGGAACTACGTGTGGTCAAACAACTAATCGAACGAAGAACGTGTTCGATGCGTTGAGGTATACGATCACTCAGAACATCGCGCCGATCATCAGCATCAGTTACGGGAATTGCGAAGCGAACCTTGGCTCTTTCGTGTTGACTTTCCAGCAGTGGGCGCAGGAAGCCAATGCTCAGGGGCAGACCATCAGCGGTCCCGCGGGAGACGATGGGGCGGCAGATTGTGATAACAACGTCGCCTCAGCCACGCAGGGATTTGCCGTCGATGTGCCAGCCAGCATTCCTGAGGTCACAGGTGTCGGCGGAACGGAGTTTGATCCCAGCGTCGACCCGAAGGCAACTCTCGATCCGAACAACAGCTCATGCTATCTGGCTACTACATACTGGAGCGGTTCGTGCAGCCTGACCAGTCCTGCCTCGGCGCTCAGCTACATTCCGGAGAAAGCGTGGAACGATACCGCACTTGATGGAACTCTGTCGGCGGGCGGAGGCGGGGCCAGTAAGATCTTTGGCAAACCTTCCTGGCAAACTGGTACTGGGGTCCCAGCAGACGGGAAGAGAGATGTGCCGGATATCGCTCTTAGTGCCGGTGTTGATGAAGACGCCTACCTGGTTTGCTCGCAAGATCAAGTCAATCAGTTTGACAGCGGAAACACAGCTTGTTCCGTCGGCTTCCGGGATAGCACATCCCTTGACCTCGTACGCATAGGCGGCACCTCAGCAGGCGCCCCGACCTTCGCAGGAATCCTCGCTCTGATTAATCAGGCTACATCCTCCAACGGATTGGGGAATGTCAACCCGATGCTGTACAGTCTCGCCGCTAACAACAGTCAAAACCATGCATTCCACGACATCACTTCCGGTAATAACAAGGTTCCTTGCACGACCGGAACAACCAATTGTCCAAGTGGGACGACGACGATCGGCTTTACTGCAGGCGCGGGTTATGACCAAGTCACCGGCATCGGATCGCTGGATGTCGCGAAGCTAATCACGGCGTGGGTTGCGGCGACTCCATCCGCCGACTTCACTATTGAAGGCCTTACTTCAACGGTTTCAGCCCCTGGGGGCTCCGGAACTTCGACAGTCACAGTTACCGCACTCAGCGGCTTCACTGAAATTGTTGCCTTGACCTGTTCGCCGAGTTCTTCTTCTGCTCAGATTTCCTGTTCGCTCAATCCCACCAGCCTCGACATGAGCACCGGCACATCGAACAACACCAAGGCTGCTACTCTGAGCATTACCACGATGGCTCAACTCCAGAGCCCGGGCCCGTGGCAACGGCGCGGAACACTGTTTGCAGCCACAGGCGGACTCTTTGCAGCGGTTCTCCTTGGTGGAGGGTCGTCGCGGCGCCGCTGGCTGAGCATTCTCGGCCTCCTGATTGTGGTTGCGATACTCGCCGGGGTCGCTTGTGGCGGCGGAAGCGGAAGCACGCAGCAGAAGCACCAAGGCACACCCGCAGGGACGTACACGATCACAGTCACGGGCACCAGTGGTTCTACAACTCACAGTGCGAACGTGAGCCTGACGGTGCAGTGATTAGGGTTGTGCTGTTCTGAACTTGGCCGGCAGTGATACAAAACCCATGCGGGCAGGCCTCCTGCTGCCTAAAGCCCCTCGTCGGGATTGCCGATGTCCCAATAGTGAGTGCCACGAAGGCTTTTCCCGCCCCTGTCAAATCGGAAGCTCCCAAGGGTCGCTACAGTTTTGTGGCGCGCCAGCCTGTGTTCACCGCCGACGAGAAGGTATTTGGCTACGAGCTGCTGTTCCGCGACGGGGTGGAGGATTACTTCCGTGAAAAGGACGCCGATGCCGCGTCTCGGAAAACTCTCGACAGCTCACTGCAGATGGGTCTGCAAACGCTTTGCGATGGGCGCCGCGCGTTCGTGAACTGTACTCGCGAGGTTCTGCTCAAAGACTACATCACGCTTTTGCCCTCTCCCCACACCGTTGTTGAGGTGCTCGAATCCGTCCCGCCCGATGACCTGGTCAAAGCGGCTTTGCAGAGGCTCAAGGAAGCCGGGTACATGATCGCGTTTGACGATTTCACGGTGGACGATCCACGCGCAACGATCGCCGACCTGGCCGACATCTTGAAAGTTGACATTCAGGCCACCACCGCGGAGCAACGGACGGTGCTCGTCGGCCGCTATGGGCCGTGGCGATGCCGCCTGCTGGCGGAAAAGGTGGAGACGCGAGAGCAATTCGCCGAAGTAAAAAAGCGGGCTTCGTTTACTTTCAAGGCTACTTCTTCCGGCGGCCGGAACTTATGCAGGCCAAGGAAGTCCCGGCCAACCGCCTGAACTACATGCGCCTGCTACAGGCGATCTCGCAGCCCGAACTCAACATTCGCGACCTCGAAACTCTGATTAAGCACGAGGCCTCCGTCTGCTATCGCCTTCTGCGCTATTTGAACTCGGCGGCGTTTGGCATCCGCAATGAAGTACACTCGATCCGGCATGCGATCACCATGCTGGGCGAGCGCGAGGTGCGCAGGTGGATTCGCCTGGTCGCCACCCTGACTGTCGGCGAAAACACGCCGAGCGAACTGGTAAACACAGCGATGACGCGCGCACGATTTTGCGAACTGCTTGCAGAGCGCGTGCCGCATGGCGATTCAGACTTGTTTCTGATGGGACTGCTCTCGATGATTGACACGATTCTCGAAATGCCAATGGTCTCCATCCTCGAAAACGTCCCCGTCGATTTTGAGACCAAGGCGGTGCTCCTTGGAGGGACCGGCAAACTCAGCCCCATGTACCAACTGATGCTGGCGCGGGAATCCGGCGACTGGCAAGGGACGGCGGACCACGCGCAAAAACTTGGGCTGAGCGACAGCGAGGTTGCCGAAGCCTACTGGCAGGCTATGCAGTGGGTGAGGCAACTGACCAGTGTTTGAAAAACACGAGTCGAACAACTAGTTCGAGAAGCTGAAACCCGACCAGGTCTTCCGACAGTCGCCCACGATCACCGGTTCGCTTGACACTCCGAGGAGAGAACTGGCGAAGGCCACCTTTTGCGCGGCGGCAATCTCGGGATCGGGAATTTCGGCGATGATCTCTTCCGCGAAAGCAGGAGAGATTTTCGCCGCGGCCTGCACGCACTTCCGCCATAGGTCCGCCGATGGCCACGTCCCCTTGAACGACTTGTTGGGATCGTCGGCGTCGACGTCGTGGGCGTAGAGCTTTTCCGCAGCTTTCAGAAGAGCTTTAAACTGCCTTCTTCGCGCCGTCTTCATCTCCGAGATCCAGATATATTGTTGGCACATTCGCAAGCCCCACTACTTCAGCCGGAGTCATCTGGTCCTGAATCTTAATGAGCTCATCCAACGCCGACTTGGAGACGGACGGCCTCTTTTTGACCGCACCTTCGGCAATTCGGAGAAGGACTTCGGCGCGAGGCGAGCCATGCTCCCCTTGTATCGGCAACCCGAGCGCATCCGTCAACGCCTGTGTCGGGTCTTCTTGGGACTCCGCTACGACCTGGTCCATCCGTTGTTGTATTTGCGCCTGATCTTTGGCGGCGCGTTCCGCTGCCTGAGGCGAATCTCCATCGGTGATGCCGGACGAATAATAGGAATGGGTTTGCCCCGGCGGTATCAGCGACTGCATGCCCTGCGGATACTTTGCAAGCTTTGCCTTGGTCTCAGCGTTGTCGCGGAGCAATTCCTCAGCCTTGCCCTTGTCCAGTTCTTGCAAAACCGGCAAGAGCTGGAAGAGACGGTACTCGTAAGTCGAATTCAGCACGACGCCACCCTTCCCCGTTGTTAATGAAAAATGCGAGCGCGAGTCATCGGACTTCGCCTGCTCCAGAATCTTGTTCACGGCTTCGAGCACGATCGCTGAGGGAACCTTTGTCCAAGTGCGTTCGATGAAGTTGCCGATGTCATCCTCACCAATGACCTTTTTGTCGCTGTGCTGCTCGAAATTGTCGAGCGCCTGATTGAAAATCGTCATTCGATTCGCAGACAACTCC
>WNFZ01006442.1_pt1 | contig 10608 bp, 7 predicted proteins | sample 5400081 | NCBI WGS metagenome assembly WNFZ01 (sample SAMN13153365, study PRJNA577476) | soil metagenome | isolation source: 80 cm soil or saprolite under grassland replicate 1 | place: USA:California | collected 2016-06-15
ATGCAGTCAAGACGGCCTGCGACACGATGAATAAGGCGAACAGCAAGTAAACTGATTTACGCATAACAAAAAGGAGCGCTATCCTCAGATAGCGCTCCTCCCTTTTCATTGAAACGAACTTTGGCAGGATCTCCGCCAAGCGAATCAAAGATTGGAAGAGACAGATATGGCTACTCTAACGGAAACTGCTTCAACACCAAGAAGAGCAACTCGTGGAAAGTCCTTCTTGAGAACGCTCAATCCTTATTTTTATCTGATCCCAGCTTTCATTGTGATGAGCGTGATTACTTATTATCCAATGATCTATCAGGTCTGGATGTCATTCACCAATTATGGATTGAAAAATCTCCGCTTCGACGCGCCTCTTCCAGATTACATCGGCCTGACCAACTACATCAACATCCTGAACAACGGCCTCGGGTTGTCGTACTACGACTTCGCCAAGATGCTGACATTCAACCTGTTCTGGACCTTCTCGAACGTCATTTTCCACGTTTCGATGGGCATTCTTATCGCTGTGCTCCTCAATCGACAGGGCCTGTGGTTCCGGGGGATTTATCGCGCCATCTACATCCTGCCGATCGTGATTCCGCAAATCATCGTTGCCAGCATTTTCCGGAATATGTTCGATCCGCAGTATGGAGCGATCAACCAGGGTCTGGCTGCGCTCGGCAAGCTATTTTTTGGGCTGCCTCCCAGCATGTTCCAAATCCATTGGATCGACCAGGTCGCGAATCCAGTCAGTTGGATCCCTCTCCCCCTCTCGTATTTCGCGCTGCTGATCACAAACATATGGCTGGGATGGCCATTCATGACGATCGTCGCCAGCGGCGCGCTGCAGAGTATACCCAAGGACCTGTACGAGGCCGCCCGCATCGACGGTGCGAGCGAGCCGCAACAGTTCTGGCGCATCACGCTGCCGCTACTGCGCCCGGCGATGGTGCCGGCCGCGGTGTACGGCATCGTTACAACGTTCAACTTATTCAGTCTGATCTACTTCCTGTCAGGCGGCGGTCCGCTACGCAAGACCGAAATCCTGGTTACGACTGCTTACCGTCTGATCAACGAGCAACGGCTCTATGGGGTGGCAGCCGCGTTCTGCGTATATATCTTCTTCATCCTACTGAGCCTCACGCTCATCACAAACTCGATCACGCGTGCCACGGAGAGCTACGATGCTTAATCAACCTGTTCCCCCAACCTCACTTAATTCCCGCCTGCGCGCCATGACGGCTGCGCGCGTGTCAAAAACCGGGGAGCGCGGCATGTCGTTGCTCTCCCAGTTGATCAGCCAATTCCTCCTACTACTTATCGCGGCGACTGTGCTCTATCCAATCCTGTGGGTGGTGAGTATGTCCCTTGATCCACGTGACATCTCCCGCCCGACTGAACTGCGGCTAAATCCGCTCGAGGGAGGCTTGTCACTCAAAGCGTACCAGCAGGTTATGAAGCAGCCGACAGCCAACCCAGTGAGCCTGGGACAACTTATGTTCAACAGCTTCCGACTGGCAACCACTACCGGCATCGCATCGATCATCGTGGGAGTGTTCGCCTCTTACTCCTTCTCGCGGCTGCGGTTCAAGGGGAGACAGGTGCTGATGATCGCGGTGCTCGGGGTATTGATGCTCCCATCGATTGCCACGCTTCCGGCTCTATTCGTGTTGCTCAACAAAGTGCAACTCCCGGTGGGTGGATCGGTGTTCAATCTGCGGAATTCTCTAATTGGCGTTGGCTTGGCGGTCCTCTCCGGCTCTCTCCCCTTCGCCATCTGGAACATGAAAGGCTATCTTGACACTATTCCCAGAGAACTGGAGGAAGCCGCATTAATTGATGGGTGTACGCCCAATTCAGCCTTCTTCCGAGTCACATTACCGCTTTCCATCCCGGTTCTGGCAGTGACGTTCTTTCTTGGGTTCATGAGCACTTGGACGGAATTTGCCACATCATGGCTCTTCCTAACAAATCCTAAAGATTTCACGCTAATGATGGCGCTTTACAACATGATTGGGCAATATTCCGACAGTACACCATGGTCGCGGTTTGCCGCCATGTCCGTCATGATCGCACTACCGGTTACAATCGTTTATCTATTTGTTCAAAGATACTTCGTTGGTGGACTTGCCATCGGTGGCGTCAAAGGCTAATTCGTAGTAAACAATTTTGGGCGGTCGCCAAACGACCGCCCTTTTTTCATATGACCAAGCGACTCTGTCTTATCCTCCTTCTTTTGGTTGTCATTTCCGCCTGCGTTCAAACTCAGCCAACACCTCTTCCCACTCAAACCACAATCCCTACGCTCGTATCGAAGCCAGCCACACCCTGGTGGCGCGAGGCAGTTTTCTATGAGATATTTGTCCGTTCGTTCTATGATACCAATAGTGATGGCATTGGCGATTTCAATGGCATCACTTCTAAACTTGATTATCTTCAACATTTGGGCATTACTGCCATCTGGCTCATGCCTATTCATCCTTCGCCTTCATATTATGGTTATGATGTGTTGAATTACTATGCCGTTAATCCTGAATACGGAACCATGACCGATTTTAAACGCTTGCTCAGCGAAGCCCATAAGCGAAATATGCACATCATTATTGATCTTGTTCTAAACCATACCTCAGACCAGCACCCATTTTTTAAGGACGCTTTGCGCGGTCCACATTCAAAATATCATGAGTGGTATGTTTGGTCAGATTCGGACCAAGGCAGAGGTTGGCATGCTGTGACGGACGATCAACAAACATACTACTTTGGGCAATTCTGCGAATGTATGCCTGACTTGAATTATCGCAATCCGGCAGTCACAGCACAAATGGAAAACGTTGTCAAATACTGGCTCGAAGATGTTGGTGTGGATGGTTTTCGAGTAGACGCGGCCAAGCATCTTATTGAAGAAGGTCAGAAGATTGAACATACCAAAGCCACACACGAATGGCTCAAAGGTTTTTTTCAAGTATACAAGGCTGACCAGCCTAACGCTTATACGGTTGGCGAAGTATATGGTGCAGATGCATCTCTCGCCAAAACCTATACTGGCAATCAATTGGATGAAGTGTTCAATTTCGAGGTCGCTAGTGGAATCCTCAATAGTGTCAATGGCGGCTCTAACGCGGGTGTGAATAGTGCGCTCACGTTCGCGATCCAAGGCTTCCCGGATGGGGATTATGCAACTTTCCTCACCAATCACGATCAGAACCGCGTCATGAGTGTATTGAACGGCGACCTAGCCAAAGCGAAGTTAGTGGCTTTCCTTCTCCTTACGTCACCCGGAGTTCCTTTCATTTATTATGGGGAAGAAATTGGCATGCAAGGGGAAAAACCGGATGAACTTATCCGCACACCGATGCAATGGATAAGCGACAAAGGTGCAGGCTTTACCAGTGGCACACCATGGGAACAGATCAATTCAGACTTCACCACTGTAAATGTCGCAAAACAAACAGGTGATAGCACTTCCCTACTTGAACACTATCGCAAGCTGATTCAACTCCGTAACGCGCATTCTGCATTAAGTGTTGGCACGACCTATGTTGTAGACTCGAAATCGAATAAACTAGCGTCCTATTTGCGTGCTAGCCAAGATGAAATTATTCTTACGGTGACTAACCTGGGTGATCAGCCAGTGACGGATTACGGACTTGACCTTGAAAAGGGACCGCTTTCTGGTAACTATACTGCAAAGTCTTTGCTAGATGACGTAGCAATCAGTCCATTGCAAGCAAATAAAACTGGCGGGTTTAATGCATACACTCCCTTACCAGAAATTCCTCCTTATGGGACACTCATCGCACAGCTCACACGCAAATAATGTGGAGGAGGCACGGTAACGCGCGTAGAAATTCCATTGTCGTTTTTGCTCTCTTAATTGAAATGCAGTAGAATCTGACCCAATGTAGGACAAGATGACATCTTGTCCTACGTCATCTTATGATGAGGTTTTTCAATGACAACACCAGACTGGGTCCAGGATGCAATTTTTTATCAAATTTTTCCCGATCGTTTTGCAAAAAGTACGCGCAACCTCGCAGGGAACCTGCCGTTCGAGCCGTGGGGTTCTCCTCCCACCACGCACGGATTCAAAGGCGGAGATTTGTATGGTATTGGTGAAAAGCTAGATTATCTCAAAGACCTGGGGATCACAGCTCTTTATCTTAACCCGATCTTTGCCTCAGCTTCCAATCATCGCTACCACACTTATGATTATTTTCACGTTGACCCTCTCCTTGGTGGGAACGATGCCTTTCGCGAATTACTTGATAAAGCGCACGAGAAAAATATCCGCATCATTCTCGATGGCGTGTTCAATCACGCTTCGCGCGGTTTCTGGCAATTCCATCATGTTCTCGAGAACGGGATTGCATCACCTTACAAGGATTGGTTCTTTTTCGATACCGCGCGCCTGTACGGACGCCGTCGCTGGGGAGCTTATCCCACGCCAGAAGAACTACAAGCCCTGCAAAGCGGAGAAGACAGCCTGAAAGCGATTGGTTATCGCGGTTGGTGGAATTTGCCAGCCTTACCAAAGTTCAACACCAATACACCTGCCGTGCGAAAGTTCTTGTTTGAGGTTGCAGAATATTGGATCAAGTTTGGCATTGACGGCTGGCGGCTGGACGTGCCTGGTGATATTGACGATGATTCCTTCTGGCAGGAATTCCGTTACCGTGTGAGGCGGGTAAACTCACAGGCTTACATCGTTGGCGAAATATGGCATGAGGCGCAGCGCTGGCTACAAGGCGATCAATTTGATGCAGTGATGAATTACGAGGTTACAAAACCAATCCTTGGATTTTTCCCAGGCAAACATCTCGACCTGAGAGTTTTGCATCAGCAGTCAAACTATCGCGGCATTGATCAGGCTATTGATGCTCACGAATTCGCAAATCGTATTGATCATAATCTTCAGCTCTATAGGCAGGATATCACTTGCGCTCAATTGAATTTGTTGGATAGCCACGATACGCCGCGCTTTCTCTCCTGCGCAAGTGGAGATAAGAACGCGCTTGAGTTAGCCTGGCTCTTTATGTTTTCTTATCCGGGCGCGCCCTGTGTTTATTATGGTGATGAGATTGGCATTGACGGAGAGCATGACCCGGGCAGTAGAAAGTCTTTCCCGTGGGATGAAAACAAATGGGATCAGAATTTGCTTTCCTATGTCAAAGAAGTGATTGCGTTGCGGAGGCAGAATCCTGCCTTGCGCAGAGGCGACTTCAAGCGATTATGGTCAGCAGAGGGCACATACGCTTTCTCGCGTTCATTTGAGGACAATACATTCATTATTGCGTTGAACGCCTCAGATTCGATTCAGCAGATTGAGGTCACGCACGATGCGCAGAAGAATCCAAAGATAGTGCTTGGTGAGGCATCCGATATTTCGGTTGGCGACGGGCGCGTGAAGTTCAAAATCCCTGCCAGGTGCGGTGTGGTATTGAAATAAATCGGTCAATGGGACGAGGAAACCTCGTCCCGTTCTTTTATTACCACAACGAAAATGGATGAAGCGGGTTTATCTTTTCATAGGGCAAAGGAGCATTGCTATGGCGACCAACGATGTGCAGGAAACCCTGGATCGGATTCTGGAGGAATTGAGAAGCAACGACACAGCGCGTTGTTTGCGTGCTCTTCAGGAACTAAACACTCTTAATTTCAGCAGTCCCGCAATTTTGAGAGAACTTGAAAGACTTGCGATTCATCAGGCTGACGGGGAAGTACGAAAGAGCGCGAGCCAAACATTAGGCAACTCTGTTCATCAATTTATCCGCTCGAATATGAACAAATTGAATCGCGGCGATCGTGCATTATTATTGAAACAGCTCGAGCAGTGGGAAGAAGATGGATTGCTTGATTCAAATATCGCGAATGTGATCAAACAACGCTATAACTTTAACATCGCTACGCCTCATACTGTACTCGAACCAGTTTCCGTTGTCGAAAAAGAATTTTCGTTGCCGAGTGCTTCTCAACAACCCGTCCTTCCTGCGGGTCCGCGCCCATCATTGATGCAAACCTTGCTTAGTGAAGCGAGCATCAGAATTTATTTGTATCTGGGGGCGTTCTTTGTGATCGCGTCAGCGCTCATTTTGGCGGCATTGGTTCAAGCGGCGCGTCTGCCTATTTTGGCGGTGGCAACTCTGGCATTCGCTGGAGGCGCACTCATCATCCACAAACGTTTGCCTCAACCCAGCTTCGCTCTCTTTATTGTTTTCTCCTTCCTTTTACCGATTGACGCGAATGTGCTCGAAGAAACGGTTGGCCTCAGCGAACCTTCCCTCAGCATGTATTGGACGCTCGTCTTTTTGATGATGACAGTCATTTGGGGCTTTAGCGTTTGGTTTTATGAGTCAAGATTTTTCAGCGTAGTCGCATTTGTTGCGTTGAGCCTTGCGTTCTATCGTGCAGGAGTGATTTTTCATACTGAAACAGAATTGCAAATTTTCCTGGGCATGCTTGCTTCATTAATGGGATTAGCGGGAACCTTTGTATTGAGAAAATGGAAAGATAATAAATTTTCTGTGTTTATCTTTTTGCTCGCGCAATTGCAAACCTTCGGATTGTTGTTCATATCACTGACACTCTCAGCAGTACACACATTTGATTCAGGTCTTTCAAATCCATGGTGGCTTCTGATCATATTGACATGGCTAGCCGCCGCTTCATTCTACGCTTTGAGCGACCTCCTTACTCCAACTTTTGTCTTTCCGTGGATGGTTGCCGCGACACTCCTTCCGCTGCCGTGGTTCTTCCTTAATGTATTCGATGGTACACAACCTATGTACGCGTTTGGATTTTGGACGTGGGGTACGGTATTTGCAGTGGTAAGTGAAGTCGCTTTTCGAGCATTTGAAAAAATCAAGAAATACTATTGGGCACTGCTGGCAAGTTCGGCGCTATTATTCCTGACATCATTCTCCATTGCACTCATTTGGGATAAGCCGAGTCTTACATTCGCGATCTTCGCATTGACCGCGCTCGTATATACCGCAATCCATTTAATTCGCCCGCGCTGGTACGTATGCTGCGCGGCATTACTTGGCGCACTATCAGCCTACTTCACATTTTTCTTTTTACCGATCATTGAGAAACTTGAATTTCCCTTTGTCTATCAATTATTGATCGCGAGCCTCCTGCTTGTCATGCCAGAGTTATTTACGAGATCACCTCTTTCCCTGAAATCAGAAACTCGCTGGCCTGCAATTACATCGGGAATTATTGCGTCTTTTTTTGGTATTGCTCTGGCACTTGCCGACCTAGATCACACCGGCCGCGGCGCGCTTGTGCTGATCATTTATGCAGTACTGTTTACACTCCACGCATTGCACGGCAAACGAGAATGGCTCGGATACTTTGCCACCGCAACTGAATCCCTCGCGATTATTTACACACTAAATCATTTCAACCTAGACCTGTGGCTGCCGGTATTGACTGCGCTCGCAGTGCTCTATTATGCAACTGGCTTTTTCTTCCGCCGCTCTGATGGTATAAAAGCATGGGGTAATGTGCTTATCAACAGCGGACTGACTCTGGGAGTGTTACTTTCGCTTACATCGCTCGCGTTATTCAAAGAATCAAGTGGTTGGTATATTGTTGTCATTGCATTCTTATTCGTCATAGAATTATTCGCTCGTCCGCTCGCGTGGCTTGAACTTATCGTAGAAATCCTGCTTTCCATTTCTCTCTATTTGATTCTGAATGACTTCAACATAACTCAGGCCGCACATTTTCTATTTGGTGCAAGTCTTATTTGGCTCGGCGGCGATTTGATATTCGGGCGTCTGGTTCAAGAAAAGCGGAGACACAGACCCATCACGCTTGCTGCTGGCTATGTTTTGGTCTTCATGAGTACAGTCATTTTATGGCGACAGTCAGACAGTATCGTTGTCTTGCAGAGACAACTAAAGGCGATTTTTCCGATAACTTATTACACGGTCTATGTGGTGTTCTTTGCTTTCTGTGCTTTGCTCCAACGTAAGCCGCAACTGGGATATTTGGCGACAGCTTTCCTGTCTCTTGCTGTGATCAAATTCGGCGATGCCATCAATTTTGAAAAATGGACTTTCCTCTTGATTGCTCTTGCCATACTATACTACGCACCAGGTTATTGGCTAAGGCGAACTCAAAAAGCAAGTGGCTGGGATCATATGCTTCTTTACAGCGGTCTTGAGCTTGGGGTTTTAACCTCATTAGGCGCGCCGTTCCAAGGTGGTTTAGATGCATCGATTCCTGTTGCAATCACAGCAACTTTGTTCGCAGCGGAAGCGTTTGCGCTGCGCAACGTTTGGTGGGCGCTCCCAGCCAACGCGCTGTACCTGATGTCTTATTTTATGATCTTGGCAGAATTGAACGTGGACGCGCCGCAATACTATTCCATCGGTGCAGCACTGCTTGGTATGCTGATGCATTATCTCCTCACGCGCGCAGGCAGCAAAACAGGCGCGTTCATTGCAGGCATGCTTTCACAGTTGGTATTACTTGGCACGGCCTATATTCAAATGGTATCTACGAACAAGCTGTCATTCTTTTTTGTGCTTTTCGCGCAATCGTTGATCGTGTTGATTTATGGACTGATCCAACGTTCGCGCAGTTTGGTGATCACGCCGATCGCGTTTGCCGTGCTGGGAGTAATCACTGTTGTTTATAGCGCACTGAGGGGACTTGGACCAGTCATCCTGATCGGTTCGACAGGTGTGGTTCTGTTAATCGCGGGCATTGTCGCGGTTCTGATGCGTGAGCGTATCACAAGACTTGGGGAACAGTTGAGTGACTGGAGGCCTTAGGACTCCAGCATATGGAACCCATGATGCAAAGGTCTTGAAGTAGGAATATGGATAACACCCCTATTTTCAATCCATCTGATCAACAGGCAGAGACCCCTTATGTTGATGACGAGGCTCCGACTCGTGGTGTTCGTTTGGCAATTCTTGGCTTTGGGTTAGTAGTGTGTTGTGCGTTCTCAGCCTTCGGTTTCATTCGCTATCAATCCAACGTTGTATCCTTTTATGAAAGCTTCTTCCCAACTCCCACGGCAACCTTTACACCAACACAAACTCCAACTCACACAGCTACTTTTACGCCAACCCTCAATTTGCCTGCGACCCGAGCCTTCAATGCCACCAATACCGCGCTGGCATTCGAGGCTACAGCTAGCCATGCGGCGAGCGAATGGCAGGAAATCTTTTCAGAGACTTTTGATAACAACAGCCATAGGTGGGATGAATACACAATAGATACTGGATATGCAAAATCGAAATCCAAAGTAGAGGACAGCAAGTACCGCTGGGAGGCAGTGGCACAAAAAGGCTTTATTGATTGGGTCCCGTTCCCAATAAAATCCTTAGATGATTTCTTTTTAAGTCTTGAAGTGAGCCTAGGTGACCATACAGGCTCCAATGATTACGGGATCATCTTTCGAAGAGATGCCCAGGGGAATTTTTATTACTTTGCAATCGATTCAGATCATATGTATTCACTTTTCAAATATTATGCAGGAGGCTGGACAGCTCTCATCGATCGGACTCCAAGTTCTGTCATCAAAAAGGAAGAACCGAACCGTCTTACTATAATCGCTGAAGGCGATCACTTCATACTTTTCATCAATGATCATTTTGTTGCTGGAAAACATGATGATTGGATCGAGAAAGGCACAGTTGCCCTTGCTATTGAGATTTTCGAACCAGACCAAGAGGCAACCTTTGAATTTGACAATATCGTATTACGCACGAAGTAACCGGGATTTCTAATCCCAGACTGCCTTCACCAACTCGGGCAATATCTCTCCTGATTTACCATGCAAAGCATAATTTGCTTTTGGCGTGAGGGGAGTTGGTTCGGCGTTGATTTCCACGATGATTGCGCCGTGATTGTGAGCAGCAAATGCTAGCGACGCGGCAGGCTGGACGACTCCGGATGTGCCAATCGAAAAGAAGACATCGCAGGATCGCGCGGCCTCCACCGCGGACTCGAGTTGAGCGCGCGGCAACGCCTCCCCAAACCAGACAACATCCGGTCGAAGCAATCCACCACACTCTCTGCACTTCGGTACTGATTCAGTATCGTCATCCCAGGTTTCTGCAAACCGATAACAATCTGCGCAGCGCACACGTTGAATATTGCCATGCAGTTCAAGCACATTTTGATTCCCAGCCATGCGATGCAAGCCATCCACGTTTTGGGTGATAAGCGTAAATTTAGGGATGCGTCTCTCGATCTCAGCCAACGCGTAATGACCGGGATTCGGTCTCACGCCTTTGACTGCTTCTCGCCGCCACGCGTACCAATCCCAGACAAGTTTTGGATCACGGCGAAAAGCTTCAGGGGAAGCTAAATCTTCGGGTCTATATTGCGCCCATAATCCGGCTTGCCCTGAGCCTGTCGAAGGGTGCGCGTCGCGGAAGGTGCGGAGTCCACTTTCTTGAGAGACTCCGGCTCCTGTAAGCGCGACCAATCTTGAAGTCCCGCGTAGAACGGAGGTCAACTCGGTGGAAAGAATCACTGGAGGGGTCGACACATTGCCAGCGTAAGATTCCGGTCATAGACCTGCGTCCGGCCAATGACCTGCATGTCTTCAGTGAAAGCGACGAGTTGATACTCCAGCCAAGCTTCGACAAAATA
>WNFZ01006444.1_pt1 | contig 10607 bp, 11 predicted proteins | sample 5400081 | NCBI WGS metagenome assembly WNFZ01 (sample SAMN13153365, study PRJNA577476) | soil metagenome | isolation source: 80 cm soil or saprolite under grassland replicate 1 | place: USA:California | collected 2016-06-15
CTCGCGCCTTGCTGGTCCCACGGATATAGCCCTAAAGTCCTATAGACGCAGGTCTCGTGCTCAACTAGGCTCCGCGCCACCATGAAGAAATTCGTTAGTCTCTTGCTCTGTCTTTCGTTCAGCGTTTTTGCTGTGGCACGCGCGATGAAGCCGAGCCACACGCTCGCTGCCGTCGCAAAAACCGCTCAGAAAAAGCCAACGGGAGAAAAAGCTGACGCCAAGACTTTACTGAACGACGCAAGCAAGGCACTGGCTGCGATGATTAAAGCCGCGCGTGCAGATAAAGGCCTTGATCCGAAAACATCGAAGAACAAACCGTTTTGGAAATCGACTCAGCTGATTGCCAAAAATTTGAAGACCGCCGAGAAAGCTCTCGCAGCAAAGAGCAACGACTTCTTTAAAGGAATCGCGGAAGCGCGCAAGGCTGAAGAACAGATGAAAGTCGATTGGCAACTGACCGACTCGAAAAATGAGAAGGTGATCGAGAATGGAAAGAAACTTGGTCATTCCATCGCCCTGCTGCGCACCGATTTCTCGAAAGAGGCCGCCCGGAAAAAGAAAGGCGGTGAGCTGACCGCGAAAGAGAAAGCAGAGTTCGACAAAATCAAGGCCCAACAAAAGGAATTGCTCGCGAAGATTAAGACGTTGGGAAAGGCCGCGCAAAAGGACAAGGCGCTGGAGAAAGGTTTGCGCGAGATCCAGAAACAAGCCGAGCATACTCTGAAAGAGCCAGCCACGGTTGATGCTTACATCGCCACGCTTTACCTGCTCGATGTCCAGATCGGCCTCATCCGCGGTTACGAATATTACGTCGATAAGGCATGGCGCGCGGATTACCTCGTGCTCGTGGATTGGACCACTACTTACGAGGCCAGTTACTACGAATGGGAAGCCTCGGTTTCATACGACTGGGCGTCGGTCGATACCAGTGTCGATATCTACGAGGGCGAAGAAGTTGACGTTTCAGAATCGATCTCCGACGAGGAAATCAGCGCTGAAGAATCTTATGCCGAGAACGAATCGTTCGACATGTCGGAATCGGAAGAGGAAGAAGTGGCTGCTGAGGAAGACACCGATGAAGAAGTGGCCTCCGATGATGAAGACAGCATGGAGGACGCTTCGGACGACGAAGGCGAGGACATGAGTGATGACGACAGTGGGGATGATGACAACGGCGACGATGATAGTGGCGATGACGACGGAGGAGACGATGGCGGCGATGACGGTGGCGCTGACGACGGCGATTAGACACGCCCGTTAGCCGAACGCTTCGTTGCTTCACGCAAAATCGATTGACACAAGCCCGGAAGATTTTTCTTGCTACGCGGAGCGCAGTTCGTTAAAACCCGCGCCAACCAACCTTCACCTCTATGAAATCACTCCTAAAACTCCCGCTTGCTGCATTTTGCCTCTTGCTTTCAATCCATTGCCTACTGGCTCAGGAAACAACCGACTACACAACTTCTGCCGGCGGCGGCAGTCCCGTTCCGGGGATCATCGGACTGCTCATCGGGCTGCTGATAATTGTAGCGATGTGGAAAGTATTCACCAAAGCCGGCCAGCCCGGCTGGGCCAGCATCATCCCGATCTACAATCTTTACATTTGGTGCAAGATCGTCGGCCGGCCATGGTGGTGGATTCTGTTGATGCTCATTCCTTTTGTTAACTTCATCGTGGCAATTATTCTTTGCATCGATATGGCGAAGAGCTTCGGCAAAGGCGTAGGCTTCGGAATTGGCCTCGCTTTACTGGGACTTATCTTTTGGCCTATCCTGGGTTTCGGCAGTGCGCAATATCAAGGCGCTGCGGCTGCGGAGCCTAACCAAGGAGCGGCGGTTTCCCAACCGCCGCAGAGCGTTTAAGAAACAGGCTCCTTGGTTTGTATTAGCTGCGGTCTGGGTGCGGCCGGATTACACGACCCAGTTCGGCGGCCGTTTTTCGTTAAAGGCGGCAATGCCTTCACGGGCTTCACTCGATTCGCGCGCTTGCATGTGATATTTGAGCGCGAGATCGATATCTTCTTTCACCGAGCGCCACCAAAGTTCTTCGAGTAATCGCTTCGTTTGTGCCAGCGCGCCCGGTGCGGCTTGCAAGGCTGCATCGGCAAACTTTTGCGCTTCGCTCATTAAATCATCCTGTGGGACAACGCGATTGACGAGACCGAGTTCCTTTGCTCGCTCGGCGTCGATCAATTCGGAACCCAGCAGTAGCTCACGCATATTTCGTTCGCCGACCTGCCGGCGTAAAAACGTCATGACTAAACCTGCCACTAACCCGCGACGGACCTCCGGATAGCCAATCTTCGTTCCTTCTGCTGCGACAACAAAATCGCACGCTGACATAATACCTGCGCCGCCGGCAACTGCAGCGCCATGCACAGCTGCAATCGTAACCAAACCGGTCTCGCTGAGTGTGAGCAGCGTTTTCGCAACCAACTCCGCCATCGCGTGCGCGTTTTGTGGAGTTGCTGCTTTCAAGTCCATACCGGTACAAAAGGCAGCCCCAGCGCCACGCAAAATGATGATTCGTTCATCCGGCATGTCCGAAGCAACCTTGATTGCAGCCACCAGTTCCGTCAGCAATTCGATGGTGAGCGCGTTACGCCGCTCCGGACGATTCAGAGTCACAACCGTGATTTGCGGCGTTAGTTTTTCAATAAGAAGGACGGGCATGAGATTCGTTCAATCGTTAAACCTGAATCACACCGGTATGAAAATGCCCCCGCGGCATTGGACGCGAGACGTATTGCAGTAAGCGGATCAGGACGTCGCGGGTCTCGTGCGGTTGAATGATCGCGTCCACCCAGCCGCGCGCAGCGCCGTAGCGAATGTCGGTTTGTTCTTCGTAATTCTTTTTTACCGTCGCCCGAAGCTCCTCCAATTCTTCCGGTGAAGATTTTTTATCGCGCTCGCGGGCGCGGGCAAGAACTGCAAAGACGGTATCGGACGCCTGGGCGGCGCCCATCACAGCGTAGCGAGCTGTCGGCCAGGCGACGATAAATCGTGGATCGTAAGCTTTCCCGCACATCGCGTAGTTCCCAGCGCCAAACGATCCACCGACAACGACTGTGATCTTCGGAACGACCGAATTGCTGACCGCATTCACCAACTTCGCGCCGCTGCGGATGATCCCGCTCTCTTCCGCGTCGCGTCCGACCATGAAACCGGTGACGTCTTGAAAAAAAATGATCGGCAAGTTCGTTTGATTACAGTCCATCACGAAACGCGCCGCTTTATCGGCGCTATCGGAGTAAATGACGCCGCCCATCTGAATTCCTTCCTTTTTGGTCCGCACTTGCAAACGTTGATTTGCAATAATGCCGACCGCGCACCCGTCAATGCGGGCATAAGCGGTCACGATCGTCTTGCCATAGTCTGCCTTATATTCGTCGATTGAGTTTGTATCGACGACCGACGCAAGCAGATCGCGCACATCATACAGCTTCTGACCATCAAAACTGATCAAATCGTAGATTGAATCGGGACTCTTCGCCGGCTTCGTCGTTTCCTTCGCGCCGTCCAGCACGCCCGGCGGTCGCGCCCTACCAGTTTCTTTCGCTTCCGGCAGCAATGCGATGAGCGAACGAAGGCGCTTGAGACATGACGGATCGTCTTTTTCGTGAAAATCTACCGTGCCACTTATCTCCGCGTGCATTTGCGCGCCGCCCAGTTCCTCCGCATCGACTACTTGTCCAATAGCCGCTTTAACGAGTGAAGGCCCGGCGAGGTACAAACCGCTTCCGTTCGTCATTAGAATTTTGTCACACAAGACCGGCAGATAAGCGCCGCCCGCGACGCAATTACCCATGATGGCGGCGAATTGAGGAACGCCAGCGGCGGAAATGACGGAGTTATTGCGAAAGATGCGGCCGAAATCATCTTCGTCGGGAAAAATTTCGTCCTGCATCGGCAGGAACACACCGGCGGAATCGACCAGATAAACAATCGGCAGGGCGCATTCAAAAGCGATGCGCTGGGCGTGGATAACTTTTTTGGCGGTTTGCGGAAAGAAAGCGCCGGCCTTCACGGTCGCGTCGTTGGCGATAATCATGCACGGAACTCCTGCGATATTCCCAATCCCAGCCACTACGCCCGCCGCAGGGATCTTTCCCCATTCTTCGTACATTTTGTAGGCGGCCCAGAGACCGATCTCGAAAAACGGCGAACCTTTGTCAAGCAAGTGACTGATTCGTTCTCGCGCTGGCAGTCGACCCATTTTGCGTTGACGTTCGTGTCCTGCCTTGCCGCCGCCCTCCCGCAGTACGGCTTCCTCCTCAGCAATTGCGACGCAGTGAGCGCGCAACAGTTCGCTGCTGGAAGATGTCGATTTACCGGACATAACGCGAAGCACGCTTAATCTGGGGACAAATGTAGTGCAAGCGGCTTGCGAATTCGTTAGAAAATGGTTTCAAAAGTCACTTGCTCACTCTTTCGCGTGCTTGCGCTCTCAATCGTGATCGAGATTCTCCTCTAAGGAGCCGGACACAAGCAGGAACACGATTACGAAACGTGAACCAACTTTTGAAACCACTTGTAAATCGCGCGCCGCGGCGAGCGCCACATTGAATCAATAGATATCGTTATCGGAACTGTAACCGGAATCTCCGCGAATAGAACGCAGACGGGCGCGACTCCCCCACTCTGATTCCGGTCGATTAATCTGCCCTACCGCGATTTTCACCAGCCACGGCGCGGCAGCCAACGCGCCAATTGCAACCAATGCAATTGCAGCTGCCTGACGCAATGGGGGCTTGATTTTCTCCGCCACCAATATTCCCAGACCGATGCCAATCGCAGTGCGGGTCAGGACGAGCAACGGATCAACTGGAAGCTGTTGGGCGGTTTTTGAAATGGATATCGGGAGAGACATCGCCTACCATATACGTCTCGTTTCGAAAAAAGAAACGGGAAAATCCTCGCGACTTGGAAAACCCGGTCAGCGCTCGTTTTAATGCTCAATCCGATCTACGCGCTCATTCTCGCCGGCGGCAGTGGCGAACGCTTTTGGCCTCTAAGTCGCCGGGCCCATCCAAAGCAACTGCTGCGTCTTGTCTCCAAGAGAACTCTTCTCGAAGAAACCCTGGCGCGACTTGATGGCTTCGTTCCGCGTGAACGTATTCTGATTCTGATAAACGCCGAACAGGAAGCCGCAGTTCGCAAATTGCTCACGGCCTTCCCAGAGGAAAATATTGTCGCGGAGCCGGCCAAACGAGATACCGCTGCGGCAGTTGCGCTGGGCACTGGCTGGGTGGCGGCGCGCGATCACGGGGCCACGATGATCGTGCTTCCCGCCGATCATGTCATTGCGAATCGCGTCGCCTTTCAGGAAACCCTCGCCCTGGCCGCAGATGCGGCCGAGGAGACGGGCCAGCTTGTAACCATCGGCATCAAACCAACATGGGCGTGTCCCGGCTTCGGTTACATCGAGCACGGCAAGCCGGTGCATTTGCAAAAGCGCAACGATAATAACGCGATTCATCGAGTCGTGCGGTTTCGCGAAAAACCCAACCCTGATCTGGCTGAATCATTTTTGCGAAAAGCAAATTTTCGATGGAACGCGGGAATGTTCGTCTGGTCCGTGCCCACGGTCCTGAGTGAATTTAACCGTCAAACGCCGGAGCTGGCTGACTTTATTTCCCAGCTTCGCGCTCCGGAGAATTTCGAGAAGGTCTTGCGCGAGCGCTTCAGCAAACTGCCGCGGATTTCGTTCGATTACGCCATCATGGAGAAAGCGGACCGCGTGCTGGTGGTAGAAGCCAGCTTCGATTGGGACGACATTGGAAGTTGGAGAGCGGTGGCAAATTATTTCGAGAAGGACCAACAAGGCAACGCCGCTAACTGCGCGGTCACTGCGGTCGATTCCACCAATAACGTCATTTTTGATGAGAATGGGACGACGATCGCTTTGCTTGGAGTTCATAACCTCATTGTTGTGCGAACCGGCGACGCAGTTTTGGTTTGTCATCGGCATCAAGCAGAAAAGATCAAGGACTTGATCGGCAAGCTGCCGCCGGAACTGCAATGATCAATGATCTAAGGGCGCGATGAATCCAATTCTGGCTCTCGATCTTGGTCGCGTACGCATTGGAGTGGCCATCTCTGACGAGTTACAATTATTGGCGCATCCGCTGGAAACAATCCCAGCAAATGACCAAGCCATAGCGCGATTGGCTCAAATAATTCGCGAGAAAAAAGTCGATCACATTGTTGTGGGAATTCCGCGGCAGATGAATGGCCAGATTGGCGCCGCCGCAACCGAAGCCCTCACGTTCGTGGAAAAATTGCGAGCGATTCTTCCATGCCCGGTCGTCACATGGGACGAACGGCTGACCACCGTTGCAGCGCATCGGGCGCTACGTGACGCCGGTAAAAAAACGCGCGACACCCGCGGTTATGTCGATCAAGTAGCGGCTCAGATGATTTTGCAGGGCTATCTCGATCGACGGCAACACGCGGCGCATAGCGTTTCTCAGTGATCACAAATCACTCAATCAAGCTGTAATGCCCCGACGGCTGAAAATAATCGTTGCTTACAACGGCGCGCCATTTGCAGGATGGCAAAGCCAAGCGCATCGCAACACGATTCAGGATTATATCGAGCGCGCGTTTGAGCGTATCGGCGGCGAGCCAATCCGCGTTCATGGAGCAGGACGAACGGACGCGGGCGTCCATGCTCTTGCACAGTGCGCCCATGTCGATTTTCCCGACGACCGTTTTTCGGGTGCGCGTTGGACAGAAGCGCTCAATGCATTGCTGCCGCCGGCCATTCGCGTGCTTCGATGCCAATATGTATCAAAGAATTTTCACGCGCGCCTTTCGGCAAAAGGAAAACTCTATCGCTACAGAATCTGGTCTGGCGCGGTCTTGCCGCCATTCGAATATGGCCGCGCCTGGCATGTTCCAGGTTCACTTGACCTCAACCTCTTAAAGAAAGCGGTAAAGTGCTTTGTCGGTACTCACGATTTTGCGGCGTTTGCCGCCAGCCGCGGAAAGCCGGAAAACAGTACGGTTCGCACGATTTATTCTGTCACGGTTCGTCGTACCGGTTCTTGTGTGATGATCGATTTCAATGGCGACGGTTTTCTCTATAAGATGATTCGGCTGATCGTCGGCTCACTTGTGCGTTGCGCACTCGGCAAATCACGCATCGAAGAAGTGATCGACCAGCTCGCGGCGGCGCACGCCAGCCACGCACGTTTTGCTGCGCCTGCCGAAGGTCTCTTCCTCGTTCGCGTCCGTTATTGAGGGTACGGACGCTGCTGACTGGCTACTTCAGCTGGAAGCGGATACGAGATTTTTTGCAAATCGGAAGCCGGTTCGCGCATAACCGAGTTTTTCGTAAAACTGATGCGCTTCTTCGCGCTCGAAGCGAGTTGTTAGGGTCACTCGCGTGATTCCTCGCTGCGCGAAATCCTTTTCCGCCGCCGCGACTAACCGTGCGCCAACACCACATCGGCGCGATTCTGTGGACACGACAAGCGCGATGATTCGCCCGCTCAAATCATTGTGCAAATAACTCGATGCTGAAAACGTTCCGATCATCCCACAGATTTTGTCGTCCTTCAGCGCAACGAGCGTTTTGTAGCGGGGGTCCCTCACGATCGATACCAAACGGGACTCCATTTCCGCGGTGGTCGTTTTATATCCGAGCTCGCATGCGAGCGCAGTTAGCTCTGCGGCATCACTCAATTCAGCATCACGAATTCTAAGATCGACATCCATCCAGTATCTGGCAGCCCGGCCTTACTCATCCCCTGCCTCACTTCTCAGGCGCGGCAGCAACTGCTCGAGAATTGTCGCTACGGATTCATCGACAGTTTGCCTGTCAGTGCGCACAACAATTTCCGCATCCTCCGGCGCTTCGTAGGGCGCACCAATGCCGGTGAAATCGCGGATCTCGCCCGCTCGTGCTTTTTTGTAGAGATTCTTTGGATCGCGCGTTTCACAGATTTCCAGCGGAGCATCCACAAACACTTCGATAAACTCTGCGCTGCCCTCAAGCGCAATTTCGCGGGCACGGCGGCGATCCATTCGATACGGCGATATGAATGCCGTAATGACGATCGTGCCAGCATCGGCCATCAACTTCGCAACTTCACTCACTCGCCGGATGTTCTCCTCTCTGTCCTCGGGTGAGAACGCGAGATTTGAATTCAAACCATGCCGGACGTTGTCACCGTCCAGCACGTATGTGTGCATGGCACGATGGAACAACTCGCGCTCGAGCGCCTGGGCAATCGTTGATTTTCCAGCGCCGGAAAGGCCGGTCAGCCAAACGACCGCTCCGCGATGGCCGGCTCGCATCGCGCGTTGGCGCGCGGTAATTTTTCCCTCGGTCCAAAAAATATTTTTGCTCTTTGCAGTTTTTCGGTCGGTATAAACACCGCCAAGAATCGTGCCTCCGCCGCGGATCCGTCCATCGTCTACGATCACGAACCGGCCGAGATTCGGGATATGATCATGATTGTCGATTACGAGCGGCCCGCGCGTTTGAATTGTCAGTCGCCCAATTTCATTTCGCTCCAACTGTTCGCGCCCGTCGCTCTTCATCTCCAGTGTGGATGAATCCATTACCTGCTCGATTGATACGACCTGACATTTCACGTCCTGGGTCGCCACACGCAGATCGTAAAAATGACCAACGCGCAATGGCTCGCGCACAATCCAGAAAAGATCCGCATGAAAGCGGTTCGTCTCGATTGGTGTTTCGTTTTCATGCGATGCAACATAACCGCGTTCGACGAAAATCTGTTCGCTCAGCGTGATTCCAACGGAGTCTCCCGCAACGGCAGGACCGTTTGGCGGCGCGTTCCAACGTTCAATCGTAGCGACTACCGATGATTTGTTTGCCGGAGAAAATACCAACTGGTCCCCCACCCGTAACGTTCCGGTCTCGATCCGTCCCGCGATGATGCGCCGCTCATCGAATCGATACACATCTTGAATGCAAAAACGTAGTGGAAGATCGACATCGGATTTTCGCGGCTCCAACAAGTCGAGCGCCTCCAGAACGCTTGCACCGCAATACCATTTCATTTTCATGGTCGCACTCGCGACGTTTTCGCCTTGTCGCGCCGAGGCTGGAATGAATGCGCGCGCTTCCAGTCCAAGCTCGGAAAGAAACTGCCGGTACTCGCTCTCGATCTCGTGAAATCGCGCTTCAGAAAAATCCACCAGGTCCATCTTGTTTACGACCACGATGATCTGCTTGATGCCGAGCAGATTGAGCAAATAAGCGTGACGGCGGCTTTGCTCGCGCACGCCTTCATTCGCGCCGATGAGCAGGATCGCAGCGTCTGCGCTCGACGCTCCCGTGATCATATTTTTCAAAAACTCCTTGTGACCGGGCGCATCGATGATGGCGTAACGGCGGCGCGCCGTCCGAAACGGGATTTGTGTGGTGTCGATTGTGACATTTTGTTTTTGCTCTTCGAGTAACGCATCGAGCAAGAACGCAAATTCAAATTCCATCCCCTCAGCCGCGCAGGCCTTCTTTATTTCATCGATTTTGCCTTCGGGAAGCGAGCCGGTGTCGTGCAGAATCCGGCCAATCAGCGTGGACTTGCCGTGGTCAACATGGCCCACGAAAACCACACGCAGGGAGGGCGCGGCGCCGATGCTGGATGCTGGATGCTGGATGCTGGATGAAGCAGCCTGTGCGCGTTCGGTCATTTTTCTGATTGATGAGAGCGCTCTACACTTTGTTGGAACAAGTTCAATTTCCGCCCGAGTTCATCGAGCCTTCGTCCGAGCTGCTCGATTGCCGCTGTATCTTTTAACGACTTCGTCGCGACAAGTGTGTCCAAGTGGTCGGCAGTTTCATCGCAAGAGGCGAGCGCGTAAACGATGAATCTTACAAACTCCTGCTTGTAACGTCGACGGCCGTAGCCTTCGACGATGTTCGATTTGACTGATTTAATCGCCCGGCGAATCTGGCTGCCTTCTTCGAACATTTCGAACTTAGGTATCTTAGTTAAAGTCATCTCGTGAATTGCGATGACTGATTCGCGCGCCAGTTGCCAAACGTCGAGATCGCGATAATTCATCCAGCATCAAGTATCTAGTATCCAGCATCAGCAACTATAAAAATCCTTTCGCTCGAAGTTTCTGCATGGCGTTGCGCTCATAGTAGTCCTGCGCCCGCCCGGCGCGCTCGGTTGTTTTTGTCGCCTCGAGTTCAGCGATGATTTCCTCGATGGTCGATGCTGTGCTGGCCACTGGCTTGGTAATCGGGCTGCAGCCCAGCGAACGAAATCGCTTTCCATCTCGCGCGAAATACATTTTCGGAATCGGGATGTTCTCACGCTGGATATAGCGCCAGATATCAACCTCGGTCCAATCAAGCAGCGGTTGCACGCGCACATGCTCGCCTTTTGCAGCAGACGTCGCGAATTGCCCCCAAAATTCCGGCGGCTGATCCTTGTAGTCCCATTCGAACTGCGCGTTCCGCGGCGAAAAGTATCTCTCCTTTGCGCGAGTGGGATCTTCATCCCGGCGAATGCCGGTAATGAGCGCGTCCCATTTGTAATCGGCGAGCACTTGCTGCAATGCAACAGTCTTTAACTCGTGTGTCACGGTCACCGGATCATGCGTCTCGTACCCGATGCC
>WNFZ01010849.1_pt1 | contig 10604 bp, 10 predicted proteins | sample 5400081 | NCBI WGS metagenome assembly WNFZ01 (sample SAMN13153365, study PRJNA577476) | soil metagenome | isolation source: 80 cm soil or saprolite under grassland replicate 1 | place: USA:California | collected 2016-06-15
CAACCGTCAGGCGGCCTCGCTGACCTCGTCCAGTGCCTTGCGGAGCCCATCGGCCAGCTCACCGAGCTCGTCGCTGGTGATCACCAGCGGCGGCGAGACGTGGATGGCGCCGGTGGCCAGCGACCGGGTCATCACCCCGGCGGAACGGGCGGCGGCGACCGCTCGGGTCGGCAGGGACGCATCCTCCGCGATCGCCGCCGGGTCGATCTGCACGGCGGCGAGCACGCCCTCGGCCACCCGGACCTCGGTGACGAGGTCGTGGGACTCCAGCGGCCGCAGCGCGGCGGCCAGCTCCAGCTCCAGCGACCTGGACCGCTCGAGGAGACCCTCGCGCTCGATGATGTCGAGGTTGGCCAGGGCGGCGGCGGCCACGGTGGCGTGCCCTGAATAGGTGTAGCCGTGGCGCCACATGCCCACGGTCCCGTCGAAGAACGGCTCGGCCACCCGGCCAGCGGCGATCACCGCGCCGAGCGGGAGATAGCCGGAGGTGATGCCCTTGGCGCAGACGATCAGGTCGGGGTCCAGGGCGAAGCGCTCGCTGGCGAACCACGAGCCCACCCGGCCGAAGCCGGTCACCACCTCGTCGGCCACGAACAGCACGCCGGCTTCCCGGCAGATGTCGCGGACCTTGGAGAGGTAGCCCGGCGGCGCGTGGAAGACCCCGCCGGCGCCGATCACCGGCTCGCAGAAGAAGGCGGCCACGCGCTCGGGGCCGACCCGGGCGATCAGCTCGCCCAGGGCCTCCGCCGAGTCCCACGGGACCGAGTCCACGCCCTGCATCAGCGCGCCGTAGCCGGCCCGGTTCGCCTCGATGCCCGCCAGGCTGGTGCCGGCCAGGTGCATGCCGTGGTAGCTGCCGGTCCTGGAGACCACCAGGGTGCGGTCGCGCTCGCCCCTGGCCTGCCAGTAGCGGCGGGCGAGCTTGACGGCGGTGTCGATCGAGTCGGAGCCGCCGCTGGTGAGGAACACCCGGGGCTCGTCGACCGGCGCGCAGCCGGCCACCCGCTCGGCCAGGTCCAGGACCGGCGGGTTGGCGACGTCGCCGAAGGTCGAGTACGCCTCCAGGCGGCGCATCTGCTCGGCGGCGGCGTCGGCGATCTCGCGCCGGCCGTGGCCGACGTTGCAGTACCAGAGGCTGGCGGTGGCGTCGACGTAGCGGCGTCCGGCGGTGTCGAAGACGTGGGCTCCCTCGCCCCGATCGATGACTGCTAGGCTCCTGCCACCAGCATCGAAAGGACCCGCGTGACTCCTCTGACGGCCGAAGCCGGCAGCTTCTCAAGCCGCTTCTGCGGCTTGAAGGGCAAGCCCTGCCCTGAGAACGTTGGTCGCGCCCACCACGTCGGCGTGGCCGGCGTGCGAGCAAGCGACGCAGCGGAAGCCGGCTTGGCTGACGCGATTGGCCGCTACACAGTGCCCACACTTGGGGCAGGTTCGGGAGGTATTGCGAGGGTCGACTGCCACGATAACGCGACCGGCGCTTTCAGCCTTGCTCGCGAGCACGGACAGGAACACCCCCCAAGCCGCATCAAGGATAGCTCGGTTCAGCCCGGACTTGGCCCCCACCCGTTGCCCTTGGACCTGGACTGTCCCGGCAGACGAGCGGGTCATGTTAGCGATGCGCAGGTCCTCGCAGACGATCAAGTCATAGCGGCGCACCAGCCCGACGGCGACCTTATGGGCGTGGTCGAGCCGTTGGCATCGAACCTTTCGGTGGAGAGTCGCAACGCGCCGGCGTGCCTTGCGGCGACGGTTGCTGCCGCGATTCTTGCGGATAAGGTCTCGCTGGGCCTGAGCAATCTTATTTGCCGACTCCGCGAGGTGACGGGGATTGGCGATGTGCTCGCCGTCGGAGGTTGTCACCAGGTTCGTTATGCCCATGTCGAGCCCTACAGCCGCACCGGTCGCAGGGAAAGGGTGCGAGGGAACATCGTCGCAGGCCAGGATCAGATACCAGCGGCACCCGTCACCGTCAGATGGCCACGTCACCGAGTCGAACCAACCAGAGCCCTTGAATCTGGGATAGCCGGGCGCACCGCCGTCGCGAAGGCGGCGGAAGAACGCGGCCATCGCCTTGTCCAACCGGCGCAAGGTAGCCTGCTGGGAGGAGAACGACCAGCGGCCCTGCCCGGCCGGATCCCCGCGGCGGATGTCCTTCAACTCGGCGGACTGCTGGCAGTACCTGATGATGACCCCGCGCATCCGGTAGGCGGTGCGTCGATGCTCAAGCGTCGCGTTGTAGAGCTGCCGGTGGTCTTCCACGCACGCAGCCAGCGCGGCGGCCTGCTGTCCAGTGGGTCGCAAGAGAAATTTGTACGCTCGCCTCACAGCACATCCTCAATGGGCCAGAACCAAAGGGTGGCCGCTACCGCTCCGAGCAGGATGGCCCCTCGACACTTCCGGCGCCACCCAATTTTCTTCTCGATGGTGCGCAAAGCGCCTGACGTTAGGCCGTCCTCGCTCAGCGATCCCACGCCGTCATTATCCAGCAGCCGTGAATCTGATCAGTGGCGACACTGCTGCTCGCGACTCACCGTGCCAGCCAGGAGGACCCGCATGGAATTCAAGCGCAATGCCCGGATCCAGGCTCCCTTGTCCGATGTGTGGGCGCTGGTCGACGACGTCCCGACCGTGGCCGGCTGCATCCCCGGCGTGCACGACCTCGACATGCGGGGCGAGCGCGAGTTCGACTGTGGGTCGGCGACATCGAGCCGCGCAGCCGCCTCACGCTCCAGAGCCAGGGCCAGGACCGCGCGCTCGGCTCCAGCGTCAAGGCGAACCTCCAGTTCGGGCTCTCGGAGAAAGACGAAGAGACCGAGGTCGACATCGTGGCCGACTTCCAGGTGACCGGCCGCATCGCCACCTTCGGGCACCGGATCATCTCGGCCAAGGCCGAGCAGGTCGTCATGGAGGCCATCCGCAACGTGGACAAGCTGCTCGGCGAGCGGCGCGCCACCTCGACAGAGGGCTGACCGCCGCCGGAGATCGCGGCCGCACCCGGAGGAGCGCGATGACACAGGTGATCCCCAACTCGACCTCGGCCTCCAGCGACTTCACCCACGTGGGGGCCAGCTACGCGGGCCTGACCAACGTGGAGTTGGCCCTCGGCAAGGGGACCTTCGTCAGCGACGTCGAGCTCCCTGGCATGGCGCACGTGGCGATCCTGCGGAGCCCGCACGCGCACGCGCGCATAACCTCGATCGACACCTCGGCCGCCGAGGCGCTCGAGGGTGTGCTCTACGTGATGACCGGCGAGGAGGCGCGCTCGGCCATGCGGCCGATCCCGGAGGCGTGGAACACCAGGGAGATCGGCGCCAAGGGCGTGCGCTGGTATGCGCTCACCCCGGATCGGGTCCGCTACGTCGGCGAGGCGATCGCCGCGGTGGTCGCCGAGGACAAGTACACGGCCACCCGGGCCCGCGACCTCATCGATGTCTCCTACGAGGTCCTGCCGGCGGTCACCGATCCCGAGCGGGCGCTGGAGCCGGGCTCGCCGCTGGTCGAGCCCGACTGGGGCGACAACCTGCTGATCAGCCGCGACTGGCGCGCCGGCGACGTGGAGGCGGCGCTGGCGGGCGCCAAGCGGGTCGCCAGCGGTGTGGCCCGCTCGCAGCGCATCACCGGCGTCCCGCTGGAGGCGCGCGGCGTGCTCGCCTCCTGGGACCACTTCCATCAGCAGCTCACCTACTGGGAGTCGACCCAGAACCCGCACCCGCTGCGGACCTTCCTCGCGGAGACGCTGGGCCTGTCCGAGAACAGCATCCGCGTGATCCAGCCGCGCGTCGGCGGCGCCTTCGGCCTCAAACAGCCGCCCTTCCAGGAGGAGCCGCTGGTCGCCTACCTGTCGATGAAGCTGCGCCGGCCGGTCAAATGGATCGAGGAGCGGGACGAGAACTTCCAGGCGACCGGGCACTCGCGCGACGTGAAGTTGTCCTACCAGGTGGCCTTCGACGACGACGGCGTGGTGGACGCCATCGACATCCGGGTGATCGCCGACGTGGGCGCGCCCACCGCCCTGCTCGGCTGGGGCCAGTCGTTCGTCACCGGCTACTGCCTGCCGACCTGCTACAAGATCCCCAACGCGCGGATCCAGCTCTCTGTGGTGGTCACCAACAAGTGCCCGTGGAACGCCTACCGGGGCTTCGGCAAGGACTCGGCCTCCTTCGTGATGGACCGGGTCATGGACAGGGTCGCGCGCGAGACCGGCGTGGACCGCACCGAGGTGCGGTTGCGGAACTTCATCCCGCCCGACGAGTTCCCCTACCCGCAGCCGACCGGCGCGGTCCTGGACAGCGGCAACTACCACGGCACCATGCGCAAGGTGCTGGAGATGGTGGACTACGCGGGCTTTCCCGAGCTCCAGGCCGAGGCCAGGGCCCAGGGGCGCCGGATCGGGCTCGGCATCGGCCAGGAGCTGACGCCGGAGGGCTGCGCCATGCCTGGCGCGGTGATGATCTCCGCCTACGATGGCGCCACCGTGCGCGTTGCCCCCTCCGGCGAGGTCACCGTGCTGACCGGCATCACCTCGCCGGGCTGCGGCAACGAGACAACCATGGCGCAGATCGCCGCCGAGTACCTCGGCTGCGAGTTCGAGCGCGTGAAGGTGATCCAGGGCGACACCGACGTCTGCCCCTATGGGCTCGGCAACTACAGCTCCCGCGGGACCATGTACGGCGGCTCGGCCACCCAGAAGGCCTCCGTCGAGCTGCGGGAGAAGCTGTTCCGGGTGGCCAGCAAGATACTGGAGGCCGACGTCCAGGACATCGACGCCCGCGACGGCCGGATCTTCGTCAAGGGCGCCCCCAGCACCTCGGTCTCCTTCGACGAGGTGGTGAACCAGATCTACCGGTTCCCGTTCGGCGAGTTCGCCGAGGACGAGGAGCCGGGGCTCGAATCCACCCGCTACTTCCGGATGGGCAACGTCTACCACCAGCCGGAGAAGCAGGGGCGCTTCAGCAACTACCCGGCCTGGCCCAACGGCTCTGCGGCCTGCGTGGTCGAGGTCGACGAGGAGACCGGCTACGTCAAGGTCCTGCGCTACTGCCTGGTCGACGACGCCGGGCGGCAGATCAACCCGAGGCTGGTGGCCGCCAACCTGCACGGCGCCATCACCCAGGGCATCGGCGGCGCGATGTTCGAGCAGATCGCCTACGGCCAGGACGGGCAGCTCCACACCGCCACGCTGATGGACTACACCATCCCGACCGCGGTGGAGATGCCCATGTTCGAGCTGGGCCACCAGGAGACCCCGTCGCCGTTCACCCCGCTCGGGATGAAGGGCGTCGGCGAGTCGGGTGTCGGCGCCACCCTCGGCGCGCTGTGCGGCGCGATCGAGAACGCCTTCCCCGAACTGGACCTGCAACTGGACGAGCTGGTGCTGACGCCGAGCCGGGTGTGGAGAGCGCTGCGGGACGCGCGGGCCGCGGAGGGGTCCGGGGAACTCCGAGGGGGTGCCCCGGTGGATCGGAAGGCCGAGGTGACGCCATGATTTCCAACGAAATCGAGTTCCACGCGCCGGGCTCCCTTGCCGAGGCGCTGGACCTGCTGGCTGGCGACGGCGACGACCTGACCGTCCTGGCCGGCGGCATGAGCCTGCTGCCGATGATGAACCTCGGGATCGTGCGGCCCACCAAGGTGCTGTCCCTCAACCGGGTCCCCGAGCTGACCCAGGTCATCGAGCGCGACGGCGAGATCGTCATCGGCGCGATGGTGCGGCACCACCGGGTCGCCGGCGACCCGCTGATCCAGCGCCACGCTCCCCTGCTGGCCGCCGCGGCCCGGGTGGTCGGCGACGTCCAGGTGCGCAACCGCGGGACCATCGGCGGCAGCGTCGCCCACGCCGACCCGGCCGCCGACTACCTGCCGGCGCTGGCGGCCGCCGGCGCCACCATCACCCTGGCCAGCGCCTGGCGCCAGCGCACGCTGACGCCCGACGAGTTCTTCATCGACCTGATGTTCACCAGCCGCGAGCCCGAGGAGATCGTCGCCGCCGTCACCGTCCCCAAGCTGGCGGACGGCTGGCGCACCGCCTACCAGCGGCTGGCGCGGGTCGAGGGCAGCTTCGCGATCGTCAACGCCGCCGCCGTGGTGGCCGGCGACCGCTCCGTGGCCACGGTCGCCCTCGGCGGCGTCGGGCCCAAGCCGGTGGTGGTCGACGCCACCGAGGAGCTCCGCGACGGCGTCGACGAGCAGTCCCTTGGCCGGGTCGGCGAGGCCGTTCACGAGGCCGCCCGGGACGCGACCGGCGACCTCATGTCGGACGCGACCTACCGCCGCGAGATGGCCTCGGTGTTCGCCAAGCGCGCCCTGCGCGAGGCGGCCGGTCCTGTCGCTGCCAGCTCCTCGAACGCGGAGGCCCGATCGTGAAGACCACCATCCACGTCCGCGTCAACGGTGTCGATCAGCAGGTCGAGATCGACACCCGGATGATCGTCGCCGACATGCTCCGCGAGCGGCTGCGCCTCACAGGGGTGCACATCGGCTGCGCTACCGGCAACTGCGGCGCCTGCACGGTGTTCCTGGACGGCAGGACCGTCAAGTCGTGCTGCCTGCTCGCCGCCGACGTCGACGGCGCCGAGATCACCACCATCGAGGCGCTCAGCTCCGGGCCCGACGACCTGCACCCCATCCAGCAGGCCTTCGTCGAGAACCAGGGCCTGCAGTGCGGCTTCTGCACCCCCGGCATGATCCTGGCCACCAAGGCTCTCCTGGAGTCCAACCCCAACCCCACCGAGGACGAGATCCGCCACGGCATCGCCGGCAACCTCTGCCGCTGTACCGGCTATCACTTCATCGTCAAATCCATCCAGGACGCCGCCCAGCGCCTCAACGGCAGCGCAGCCACGGACTGACGGCAGTCGAGACCCCGGCGGCTAACGCTGTGCGGGTCAGGCCCAGTCCTCCCAACGCAGCCCGGCCACGCGAGAGAACTCCGACACGTTGGCGGTGACCAGGGTCAGCCCGCGTCGCAGCGCCTGGCCGGCAATCAGCAGATCGTAGGCGCCGATCGGCCTCCCCGCTGCCTCCAGCGTCGCTCGGATCTCGCCAGCGGCGCGGGCGTCGTCGTCATCGAAGGACAGGAGCTCCAGCGGACCGGCAAAGAATGTCTCCAGCCGCTGCTCGTTGGCGTCGCGGCGGGCGCTCTTGGCGGCTCCGTACCACAGCTCGAATGCCACAACCGTGGAGACGGCGACCGCTTCACCCTGTTTGATCACCTGCTCCAGGCGAGGCCGGACGGTTGCCGGACTGTGGTTGATGAGCGCGATGCAGACGTTGGTATCCAGCAGGTAGCTCACTGGAAGACCACGCGGGCTGGGGTGACGGGCTGATTGCGACCCTCGGGCATGAACGGCTCGCTGTCATAGCGGTCGAGCTCCGAGAACCACTCGGCCACGTCGGTCACAAGCGGCTCCAGCAGGATCCCACGTCCCAGGCGGCGAATACGGACGCGGTCCCCGGCGAAGCGGAACTGCTGGGGCAGGCGGACAGCCTGGCTCCTGCCGTTGCGGAACAGTTTGGCGATGGCGGTCTCTGCCATGGGAGTCCTCCCGCGACGCGATCAATAAGCTCCCCACCTCGATATAGACTCCTAGTCTATACCATCATCCTTGGTCAGGTGCTGACCGTAACGTAGCGACCTGGGCCAGGTGCGCGCCGGGGGCGCCGGCTGCTTGCCGGGCCGGCGATCCTGGGCCCGCTCGGCGGCACGCCGCTCGGCCCGCGCGTAGCTCGGCGATGACCGCGGCCTGGACCGCCACGGTGGCTTCCAGATCAGAATCGGGGAACCGATCGCGGCCTCCTGGGCAACCAACGGTCACGCCCGCTTGCCATGGGTCAGCGTGCACAGCTACACCAGCGGTCGTCCCAGCGTCGACCCGGCCGCGGCGCGGCGACCGGACCCCATCAAGAACCCCGGCCAGGCTGATTGCCCATGGACACAAGGCGTGGGCCCTGCGACCGCCGTCACGGCGTGGCCATGAACACCACAAACGTCAGGCTGGTGCGCCCGACCCTGCCGGTGACCTGCCAGCAACCCTCGGTTGGGAAGTAGATCCCGCTGGACCAGAAGCGGCCGCCAGGGACCTCGGCGAAGGGGGTTTCGGGCACCCCGCTGTTGATCCGCGCTCGCAGCGGCGCCGCCGAGGCGTCCACCCGCCGGCCCTGGATGGTGAGCTCGCCCGTGGTGCCCACCGTCCACCACGGGTACTTCTGGCTGGTCGAGCCGTCGGGCTCCGGGGTGCCTCCTTTGTCAATGCCGTCAGGCGGGAGCACGGTCCACAGCGCGCCGTTGCCGTGATGTTGGGGGCTGGGCCGCTCGCCGGGTGGCCCGTTGCCGTTGGCGATGGTCACCGGACACCGCTTGGGGTCTGCTGCCGGGGCGGCGACGGGTTGCGAGGTGGACGCTGGCGTCGGGGTGGCCTGCGGTTGCCGCGAGCAGCCCACGACCACCACGGCAAGCGCCGCCGCGAGCGCCACCGTCCGCGTGCCGGTGCGGGCTGCCATGTGCTGCTCCTCCACCCAGCCGACGTCCACTGTCACTGCTACACGCCAAGGCCGTCGCTGGTTCCCATGGCCGTGCTTCGGCGGCTATTCGAGGACGACCCTCGGCAGCCAGCTCTCGCCCGGTCCTGAACAGTTACAAAACTCTCAACTCAAGCAATTTTCTAAGTGAGGGTATCTACATTCATCTGCCCATCAAACTCTAGGATATTCTTATCAGCTCTAATCGCCCTAAAGTTGCAAGCAGCGGGTTAAACTGGGCACGGACGAAGGGAACGGCCACGAGCATCGGGGTGGGCAGTCGGTGGCCAGGGTTTCGTGGCTCGGTGAGCCGGTACATCGGACCATTCTCGCGCTCGATATCGAGGGGTACACCCGGCCTGACCGGCGTGACAGCGATCGGCTCCACATGCGGTCGGCGCTCTACCACCAGCTCGAGCGGGCACTCGGCCGTGCGGGAATCGCACCTGGCGAATATCTGTGCACCGACCAGGGGGATGGTGTCCTGGTCCTGCTGGGCGCCGAGATACCCAAGACCCGCGTGCTTCCGTGGCTGATCCTCCGGCTGGCTGGCGGCCTGAACCGGCACAACCGTACCGTGGCGCCGAGATTGCGGCTTCGGCTGCGGGTCGTCCTGCACGCGGGCGAGGTCGCCAGCGACACGCACGGCCACGCGAGCAAGGATCTCAACGTGGCCTTTCGGCTGCTCGATTCCGATGCGCTCCGCGGCCCGTTGGCGCACGGCACCACCAGCCTGGTCCTGCTGGTGTCGCAGTCGATCTATGACGACATCGTCCGCCGTTACTGCCGGCCAGCCCGACCTGCGCGGCGATCGTCACCAGCCGCCGACTGATGACCACCCTGGACGGGGCGCACCAGTTCCACCTCGACGTGCTCCCTCCAGCGCAGGCGATCAGACTGCTCGGCAAGCTGTCCGGTAACGCTCGGCTCGACTCCGAGCCCGGCGCGACCGAGGATCTGGCGCGGCAATGCGACTATCTGCCGCTGGCCCTACGGATCGCGGGCGCACGGCTTGCCGCCCGGCTGTTCCGCCTGCTCGGGCTGCACCGGGGGACCGACGTGGGGGGTCTGGACGGCGGCGGCACTCCTGGACAGCTCGTCGGCGATCGCCGAAGCGGCCCTCGAGCAACTGGTGGACGCACAGCTGCTGGAGACACCGACGAGGCGCCGCTACCGCATGCACAGCCTCCTGCTGCTGTTCGCCCGTGAGCAGGCCGACAGGGACGAGCCGGAGGCAGGGCGGAAGGCCGCCATACGGCGGATGCTCGACTGCTACCTGGCGACCAGGATCTTCGCCGAACTGGAGGACGACCTCTGGGAGTACGTCTCGATCGGTGTCCTGGGCGCCGCACTTCGAGAGCAGGGCCGACTCGACCGTGCGATCGGGTGCCTGGAGCGCAGCCGATGGCATTTTCATCGGATTCACAATCCGGCCGGCGAGTCAGCCGCACTCAATAACCTGGGGCTCACCTACTCCGATCAAGGGCACTTCGCCGCCGCGATCGATTGCCTGGACCAGAGCTTGAGGATTTGCCGTGAGAGCGGGAACCTCTTCGGCGAGGCCGTGGCGATCAGCAATCTGGGAGAGGCTCATTACCGGGCAGGCGCACCCGGTGCGGCGATCAAATTCTACGAGCGGAGCCTGGTGATCCACCGGGAGATGCGTGACAGGTGCCGCGAAGCGGAGACCCTATGGCGACTGGGCTGGGTCAGAGACGCACTTGGGCAACCAGCACAGGCGCGCTCCTGCTGGAACGCCGCCAAGGCGATCTCGGAGGGGACGCCCTCGTCGAGCAGTGAGTACAGCAGCATCCGGATGCCCTCGGGGTGCGGCGGGCCGGAACCCTGCCCGAGGTCGGAGCTGAGAATGATATGGTCACCCTTTGTTTCCATGATCCAGCCGGCAAGCTCGTGCGGTGTCTGCTCGTAGAACGTCGCCGAAACGCAACTGATGGCGACGTACTCCAGGTAGGCGCCCTTGCCGATCAGCTCGCGCTGGAGGTCCAGGTCCTTCTTGCAGAGGGCCCAGTTCACGTGGGTGACGAGAAATTTCTGGACGCCGGCATCGATGGCGGCGTCCTGCAGCA
>WNFZ01006451.1_pt1 | contig 10602 bp, 9 predicted proteins | sample 5400081 | NCBI WGS metagenome assembly WNFZ01 (sample SAMN13153365, study PRJNA577476) | soil metagenome | isolation source: 80 cm soil or saprolite under grassland replicate 1 | place: USA:California | collected 2016-06-15
CCCGCCTCCGGCCAATCACTCAGATGGACCGAACTCGGTACATCCATACCGGCCGCCAGTTCGCGCCACAGTTTGTCGGTGACAAACGGCGTCCAAGGCGCCATCAGCTGAATGGTCCGCATCAGCACGTAATGAAGCGTGGCGTAGGCGTTTTGTTTGTCGTCGTCATCTTCACTCTTCCAGAAGCGACGCCGTGAGCGGCGTACAAACCAGTTGCTCATATCATCGAGCAGAAGTGCAATCTGACGTGTCAGTCGCGGTATCTGAAAATCATCGGCCTCTTTGGTGGCTTCACGGATTGTCTCGTTGAGACGCGAAAGCATCCAGCGATCGAGCAAATTACCGCTCGATGGCTCCTGCAACTCTTTATCTGGCTTCCATCCGTCAACATCGGCATACATTTTGAAGAAACTATGGACGTTGATGAGCCGTTGGATGATATTGCGCTGCACTTCGATCACTGCTTTGGTGTCGTACATGGCGGTTTCGCCGCTGAGCAGTGCGCTCGAGAGCAGGTAGTGACGAACCGTGTCGGCACCAGTACCATCAAAAACCTCGCTTAAACTTGGATAGTTACCAAGGCGCTTGCTGAGTTTGCGGCCGTCGGTTCCCAGCAAAATGCCGTGTGCGATGCAATTTTTGAACGCAGGCTTTCCAAAGAGCGCGACGTTCACGACATGCATGTGATAGAACCAACCGCGTGTCTGACCAATATATTCGGTAATGAAGTCAGCCGGGAAGCTTTCTTCGAACAGTTTTTTGTTCTCGAACGGATAGTGCATCTGGGCAAATGGCATTGAGCCGCTTTCGAACCAGCAATCAAAGACGTCGGGTACGCGACGGGCCAACTTACCGTCTTTGGTTTTCAGTACGATGTCGTCGACGTAGGGACGATGCAGATCATCGCCGACTTTGTCTGGGCCGACGGCCATCTTTTTGAGCTCGGCCAGGCTGCCGATGACGATCACTTCCCCATCGTCCGTCTTCCAGACCGGAATCGGCGCGCCCCAAAAACGCTTGCGGCTGACGTTCCATTCGCGGGCGTTTTCGAGCCACTTTCCGAAGGCGCCGTCACGAACGTTACTCGGATACCAGTTGATTCCCTGATTGGCTTTGAGTAGTTGTTCTTTTATCTTTGGCACGTCGACAAACCAGGCGCTCATGGCACGGTAAATGATCGGCACATCGGTTCGCCAGCAGTGCGGATATTTGTGGGTGTAGAGCTGTGATTTGAAGAGTAAGTGGTGCTTCTCGAGATCGGCGACGAGTTCGTTGTTGGCGTCAAAGACCAATCGCCCGACATAGTCGCGGACGTCGGCAGTGTAGCGGCCTTCGTCGTCAACCGGACTGATGGCTGGCAATCCTTCGCGCTTGCCCAGCCAATAGTCATCTTCGCCATGACCCGGCGCAATATGGACGATACCAGCGCCTTCTTCGGTGTTTACGAAGTCAGCGGCTACAACCCGGAATGCACCCGGGGTATCAATAAAATAATCAAAGAGTGGCTGATATGTGTAGCCTACCAATTGGTGGCCCTTCATACGAGCCACGACCTCAGCGTCATCGAGTTCCGGATAGCGCTCGAGGGCGGCTTCCGCCAAAATCAGTTGCTCGCCATCGTTGTCGACTTGGACGTAATCGATATCAGCTCCCACCGCTAACAGTAAATTGGCTGGCAACGTCCAGGGCGTCGTGGTCCAGCCAAGCAGTTTGCGGCCGTCGGGCAATGCAAATTTGACCGTTGCCGTAATGTCTTCGCGGTCACGGTAACTGTCGTCGAGACGTGTTTCGGAATTGCTGAGCGCCGTTTGCGCACCGTAGCTGTACGGCACCACGCGCTCGCCTTCGTAGATCAAACCCTTTTCCCACATTTGTTTGAAAGCCCACATAACACTTTCTGTATAGCTGGTGTCCATGGTCCGATAATTGTCTTCGAAGTCTACCCAGCGGCCCATGCGCTCGACAAACTCATGCCAATCTTCAGTAAAACGCAGTACCGATTGGCGGCAATAATTATTGAACTTGGCGACTCCGTATTCTTCGATCGCCTTGCGGCCTGAAACGCCCAACTCCTTCTCGGCCAGAAGTTCCGGTGGCAAACCGTGACAATCCCAGCCAAAACGGCGTGGCACATAGTAGCCACGCATAGTTTTGTAACGGGCTTCGGCGTCTTTGAGCACACTGGTCAGGGTGTGGCCCAGATGCGGCTTGCCGTTGGCAAACGGCGGACCATCGTAAAAGCTAAAAAGCGGCTGGCCTTTGCGATTATTCACACTCTTCTCAAACGTTTTTTCATCACGCCAAATAGCCAGCATCTCCTCTTCGAGCACTGCGAGTGGTGTTTTGGCGTCGGGCTGCTTACTCATGGCGTCTTCCTTTCTGACATAAGTTCTCATTAAAAAAATCACCTCTAATTTTTCCACTGGAACCCGGCTCGCGGGCGGTACCATCCAGTTTCAATTGAGATGACTCAAAAGCTCTTCTTTGTGGCTGTCACGGGCCTGCCCGTCGGGTTCTATTCTCGCTTGAGCCACGATTTCTTCCCGCTGCTTTCGTGGTTGATAGCCACTCATCTGGTTGTTCCAGAACGCATGTGCTACTTAAAGTATAGCGTTTGATCTGTTATTTTGCAAGGTTTTGAGAGTGGCCCGCCCATTTTTACGACGCGACGCTCTACACCGGTTTAGACGTACAGCTCCATCACGCTCACAATATATTCCCATGTCTGTTTGGCCTTCTTGGGGTCAGCAGCAGCTTCTATAATAAGGTCCTCAATTGCATCTTGCGCGAATGTTAGCTCAAGCTCGTTTGGCTCATAGATATATTTATCATAAAATCCCGGCTTTAACGCGTAGCCTGCATCGCGTAATGTGCACGTCCCTACTTCAACTTCATGCTTTACTTCTTTAAAAAAACGGATAAACGCCCCAAACCGGTCTTCGCCAGGAAGCTCTCTAAATTTCACCCAAAAGGCTGCATGCCGACGCAACTGGCCACGGTAATATTTGGTCATAACAATTGCATTATGTACTAACTAACCGTTTCTAACAAGTTGCTGATAGCAGGCAGCCCAGACCAAAGTCCAGGCTGCCTGCTGAATCACGCGTGCCGACGAAGTTCCGTCAGCGCCTGATCGATCGCGGCGTTCACTTCATTGCCGTCAGCTTCCCCAGAGAGCGTCTGATCGTAGACATGCCTCCTGTTCACTGTCGATGCGACGATGCGCACCTCACGTTGCTGTTCGTCGTGAATCACGTGAACATGTGGGTAGGTATTGGTTGGATTGCCATCAGGATCGATGAGAAGATGGATCTTGCCATTCTCTTCCCGGTACTTGCTATACCAACGCCCTTCCAATCGCCTGCGCAAAGCTTCTTCCTGCGCCGTCTCCTGTCCGAGCTGCTTACGGCCCCAGTCAGTATTACGGGCGACAGCCCACACGACGCCCTTCCAGATTCTCATTGCTCACCCATTCTAATCACGCTAGGATCTGGATGACCACTAGCTAGATATCGGAGCAATTGTAATATACAACTAGTTGGCTTAAACATCAACTACATTACAAAAATATTGCCGGAAACTTCACCAAAATCAGCCCGACCATCGCGACGAGCCAGCAGGCGACGAGCATTTTGTCGTAATCTTTGCGCAGCCAACCGCTTAGACGTTCGTGCCAGAGCTTTGGCAGATAAAGGTTGTCTTCGAGAATATTATAACGTAGCAACGATTCGGAGGGAGCAGCTCAAGACGGCGTCGGGATTTCTGAGGAGCTCCAACTTCTCTACCGATAACACAAAGGCGCTGACCAGACCGACGAATGCGAAGATGGCCATCACCCCGAATATCCAACGCTGGGATCCTACTGAAATGTTTAGTTTGCTCATCATAAAATAGCTTGTATTAGAGCATGCTGTAGCACTTACGCCTGGACGTAATAGCTTACCTCATCAAAGCGCGGAAGCATATCACTGTCCCATAGTTGCATCAATCGCCCTTGGTCGTCTACCGCAAGAATACTGGGGTACTTTACAACGTCATATAATTGCACCAGGGCTACGCCGTCACGACTATCCACGTCTACGGTTGGTAATTCCTTGCCAGTATGCTTGGCAAAATCACGCACGTACTCTTGTACCTGTCGTTCGTGTTCGGAGTTTGGACGGTATAAAATCATTGCTTTCATATATTCTACTTTACCCGATGGCGTCCAAACAGACAAAGTAAGAAAAGACCCTGCCGCCAGCTTGCGACCAGCTGGCAGGGTCTCAAGGTTGGACAGAGGCCTAGGCCCAATTCAGAAGGTGTCCGTACTTATTCTTGGGCAAAACTATTACACAAAAAGGATAGGCAGTACGTCGGCCTCGCCTCGGCCCCCAGTCAGTACTCCAGCCTTCCTTGGCAAATGCTTCTGCGACAGCTTGGGCGATTTCTTTGGTGCAGTTCGGATCAGTCATATTGAGGGTTGGCCAGCCATCCGCACTGCCAATGTAGAATGAAGCTCCCTGGAACGCCATGTGTGGCCTGCTTTGACGTGGGTCGCGCAGGAAGGCACTAATCTCATTGATTATCTTCCGTATGTGCCGGTTGAGGGCCGTTTGGGCCTCTTCATACCTTTCCTGATCACTACGCTTGCGGGGATAGCGCGCGCCGACATCTTTGGGGCTTGGGATGTCCATTGTATTGTCATCTCCATACTGCGAAAAGTGGTTGTACAATCTATACTATAAGATAAATAACATGATAGTCAATTATGCTATTGGAGTTCGCGTCCAGACTAATGATTACAAAAAAGCTTATACTATAGAGTTTACTTACAAACTTTGCCTCCAAACCTCCAATCAACTATACTGAAGCCTATCGACTCACCTGAGCCAAAGGAAGAAGCTATGGGTTCCACCTCGCTTTATAAAGATTGTACCTATGTGGCGGATCTCCTCGCCTGGCTAAGTCAATCGGGCGGCGCGCTCCCAAAAGGGATGCCGAAAAACCCCCTCAAAGACCCGGCCGAGACCATCCGCTTTGGAGTACGGTTGGCATTCGAAAGCGACTCGTACTGGCAATCGCTTCCCAAAAAGTTCACGTACACCTTGTGGGGCTATAGCACTGTCATAACGACGCGCAGACTGCGCACCGAATTCAGAGAAGTCATGCTTCCGTACAGAAGAGGAGTCTGAGCTACTACCACAACCTGCCCCGGCGAGCAAAAACCCCGCCGTGCGGCGGGGTTTTTGCTTTTTTGTTCTTGCGCCCCGAATGCGCAATTACTTAGCTACAACCGCTGGTGGCACCGCACGAGCGGCAGGCATAACAACTGCCGGCGAGCTGTGTTTGGTTACCGCATACCGTGCACAAAGGAGCAGTGGATTCACTGATCATATACTTCTTGGGCTTCGTGACATCTGTGGCAACGGCCTTTGGTGCAAAAGCTGGCTCCGTGGCTTTCTCGACTACAGATGTAGCAGGCTCCCCGGTCGTTGATTCCAACAAGCTTGACTGCTTGGCCTGGTTCTCGGCCTCGAGGTCATCAAAGCTAGCTAAACTAAGCTCCAGACGGTCATCAAAACTTAGGTAATCACGCGCTAAGCGACGAAAAATGTAATCGACAATGCTGCTCGCAGTACGAATCTCTGGGTCATCAGTAACCCCCGAGGGGGCGAAGCTCATGCTACTGAGAGTTTTAACATAGCTCTTCAGCGGCACGCCATACTGCAGGCCATGACTGACGCTAATAGCGAAGCTGTCCATCAAACCGCTCAGGGTCGAACCTTGCTTAGCCACACGAACAAAGAGTTCGCCAGGCTGGCCGTCTTCGTATTCGCCTACCGTCACGAATCCCTTGAGATCAGCAACATGGAACTCGAAGGTGCGGCTCGTACGGGTTCGGGGCAATTCGCGTTTCATAGCCTTGACCACAACTTGTGGGTGGGCTACGGCAGCTGTATTGCCTCCCTTCTTCTCACCTTCTTTCTTGTCGCTGAGCGGCTGCCAGGCTTTACAGTTATCGCGGTATATGGCTACCGCCTTGAGGCCGAGTTTCCAAGAGTCAAAATGGAGCTGTTCGACATCTTCAACCGTAACGCTCTCCGGCATGTTCACGGTTTTACTGATCGCACCACTCAGGAACGGCTGTACAGCACCCATCATCTTGACATGGCCAAGGTAATGAATGGCATTTTCGCCAACGGCACAGGCAAAGACATCGAGGTGCTCAGGACGAATGTAAGGTGCGCCAACCACTGTACTGTTGTCGTGAATATAGGTGACAATCTCGTCCGACTGTTTTTTGCTATAGCCGAGCGTTTGGAGTGCCCGCGGGACGGTCTGATTGACGATAACCATCGAACCGCCACCGACAAGCGTTTTGAACTTCGTCAACGCAAAGTCTGGTTCGATACCGGTCGTATCACAGTCCATCATGAACCCGATGGTGCCGGTTGGCGCTAACAAGCTAGCCTGCGAGTTACGAACACCATATTTCTCCCCCAGCTCAACTGCTTCGTCCCAAGCGCTGGCAGCAGCGCTGAGGAGCTCCTCGCTGACTAAGCTGGCGTCGATGTGGCGGACAGCGTCGCGGTGCTTGCGGAGTACACGATTCATACCGACTTTATCTTTGTTGTAGCCGGCAAATGGGCCGACGCGACGGGCAATTTTGGCGCTCGTAGAGTAAGCGTAGCCGGTCATCAATGCAGTGATAGCAGCAGCTTGCGTGCGTCCCTCATCGCTGTCGTATGGAAGACCTTGCGCCATCAGCATCGCGCCGAGGTTGGCATAACCCAATCCTAACTCACGGTAAGCCTTGGCTGTCTTATCAATCGCCTCAGTTGGGTATTCGCTATAGCCAACCAAAATTTCCTGGGCCAAGAAGATAACCTCGACAGTATGCTTGAACGCTTCGACGTCGTAGGTGCCGTCTTCGTTGAGGTACTTCAGAAGGTTAATGCTTGCTAAATTACAGGCGGAATTATTGAGGTGCATGTACTCAGAGCATGGATTGCTGCCCTCGATACGGCCAGCTTTCGGCGTCGTGTGCCAGTCGTTGATAGTGCTGTCGTATTGTACCCCCGGATCAGCGCATTCCCAAGCTGCTTGGGCGACCTGACGCCACAAATCACGAGCCTTGACAGTCCTAAAGACCTTTTTGTCCTTGACGCCGACAAGGTCCCAATCTTTATCCTCTTCAACGGCTTTCATAAAGTCGTCAGTCACACGAACAGAGTTGTTGGCATTCTGATACTGAACCGAAATCGAGTCGCGACCGTTCAAACCCATCTCGAATCCAGCTTCCACAAGGACCTTGGACTTACGTTCCTCGCGCGCTTTACTCTCGATGAACTCTTCAATATCAGGATGGTCAACATTGAGGATCACCATTTTGGCAGCACGCCTGGTCTTACCGCCGCTCTTGATGGCACCAGCAGAGCTGTCGGCCCCGCGCATAAAGCTCAATGGGCCAGACGCCTTGCCCCCCGAGCTACTCAATGGTTCGTACGAACTACGAATAGTACTCAGGTTCAAGCCAGCGCCAGAACCGCCCTTGAAGATCATACCTTCTTCGCGGTACCAATTCAGGATCGACTGCATCGTATCTTCGACCTGCAAGATAAAACACGCACTGGCCTGCTGGGAGCGCTGCGCTGCTCCAATGTTAAACCAAACCGGAGAATTAAACGATGCCCGTTGCGAGGCCAAAATGAATTTCAGCTCGTGATTGAACACATCAGCTTCAGCTTCGTTCATAAAGTAACCCTGCTCATAACCGTACTTGGTAATCGTGTCGGCGACACGGTCGATAAGCTCCTTTAGCGACTTTTCGCGCTCATCGGTGCCGGGCGTGCCGGTGAAGTACTTTTGCGAAACGATATTAATCGCGTTGAGCGACCAGGTATCAGGAAACTCAACCTGTTTTTGTTCGAACGCCGTCTTTCCGGTAACCGGATTGACGATAGCCGCATCACGCTTGGCCCAGTTGAGCATGTCGTACGGATGAACTTCGGCCTCTGTGTAATAGCGCGTTAGAGATAGCGCCGCAATACTGCTCGCCATATTTACCCTCCTTAATTGGTTTTAAGCGGTGTCTAAAGAAACGCTTATGCTACGCAAGCGCCAGCTCCAAGTCCTCAGTCTACCCTCATAGTGACGACTCTTTCTTAAAGACACCTAATTTTAGTTAGTTTTGTTTTTTGTTCTAGGCTTCGTTTCACTAACGCCAAGACGGGCTTTGATGCGCGTCAGTTCGCGCTCAAAGCTTTCGATGTCGCTGAAGTTACGATAGACACTGGCAAATCGCACGTAGGCGATTTGGTTCTCATCTGCCAGCGCATCCATGACGATCATCCCGATCCGATGAGAGCTAACTTCCATCTCCCCGGTTTCGTAGATCGTTTTTTCTATTTGTGCCACCAAGTCCTCAAATTCACCCCCTATGATGGTCGTTTTTTCACAAGCTTTCTGAAGGCCTGCGACAAGCTTCGACCGGTCGTATAATTGACGGGTGCCGTCTTTTTTGATGATGGTGATGCACGGACGCTCCAAGCGTTCATAAGTAGTATAACGATACTGGCAGTTTAAACACTCCCGCCGCCTACGAATACTTTCGCCATTGGCTACGTCGCGAGATTCAATCACCTTTGTTTCTACTTGCTGACAGTTTGGACACTTCATAGGATGTTCCTACTTTTACCTTGTTGCACCGTTTGCGTTAATGTTTCCCAAGCCCGACCTCTACACCCCCGGTAGTCCCCCCATGTTGTGTAGCTATATGTACTATAGCCCCCATATATAGGCTAAGGCAAGTGTACTTAGTACAACATGTGGTGTAGTAAAAGATGTTCAGCGAGCAGCAACTTCCCATGCTCAATGCTTTGTGCCTTACGCATATTACTCTTCGTCGTCGTTTTTACGGCGACGCAAAAAGGCCGGCGTGTCGGACCCATCGTCGTAGTTCCAAATATTCTTTGGATTTTCTTCTTCGTCGGTGAAAGCGGTCTTTTTGGAGTCGTTGTCGAGGTCCATATCGATCTTGCTCAAGTTTTCTTCTTTAACCGCGTCATCGATGCTCGAGTCTGACTCTGAGGCTTCGTCGTCAGCTGTAGCAGCTGGCTCAGCAGTATCATTACGGGCCTGGAAGTACGCCGAATCGAAGCCAGTCGCGATCACGGTAATAATCAGCTCATCCTCGAGTTCGGGCTTGAGCGTCGCGCCGAAGATAATATTAGCGTCCGGTGCTACGGCGTTGGTGATAACCTCGGCAGCTTCATTGATTTCGTGCATCGACATGTCATAGCCACCGGCAATATTGAAGAGCACCCCGCGGGCGCCGTCAATCGATACTTCGAGCAACGGTGATTCAATAGCTTGCTGCGCGGCCTGTACGGCGCGATTTTCACCACTGGCGCGACCAATGCCCATCAGGGCGCTACCGGCATTTTGCATGATTGTCTTAACATCGGCGAAGTCCAGGTTAATCAACCCGTGTTCGGTAATAAGCTCGGAAATACCCTGCACACCCTGTCGCAAAACATCGTCGGCAATCTTGAATGTCTCGAGTAGTGGTGTACGGCGATCGATAGTCTGGAGCAAACGGTCGTTCGGAATGGTGATAAGTGTATCGACTTGTTGGCCTAGCATCGAAATACCCCAGTCGGCATTTTGACGGCGCTTCTCGCCTTCGAAACTGAATGGCTTGGTAGAAACGCCCACAACCAACATACCCATCTCGCGGGCAATGCGCGCCACAACACCACCGGCCCCACTACCAGTACCACCGCCAGCACCAATGGTAATGAATACTAGGTCAGCACCTTGCAGAGCCTTTTTGATCTCGTCGGCAGATTCTTCGGCGGCTCTTTGCCCAACAGCCGGGTCGGCACCCGCGCCGAGGCCCCTGGTCGTTTCTTTGCCGATATGAAGTTTGTGCTGAGCTTTGGAGTTGTGCAGGGCTTGCGCATCGGTATTGATAGCGATAAATTCTACGCCCGTGACACCGGCATCAACCATCCGGTTAATACCTGCGCCGCCTGCGCCGCCGACACCGACGACTTTGATAGTGGCGAATGTTTGTATATCAGCTGGTTTTATTTCTGGCATATGTGGTATCCCTCGCTTACTTAAAAGGCGGTTCGTTCACAATTAGTATACACTGCATTTCTGCCTGATCCAAATCGTTATTCGTTGCCATATAAGCGCAACAAACAATAGAGTCTATGCTTTAAACTTCTTGAACAAAGAGTGAGCCCGCTCAATAAAATTACCCAATGCAGTTGAGCCGCCTTTGCTGCCTGGCTTTTTGCTCTGGGACCCGCCGGCTGGGAGATGTTTTGTTTTTTCAAAATCAAGCAGCATGAGCCCCAAAGCCGTCGCGAATTCCGGTTTGCTTGTTTTGTCACTTATACCGCTCATGTCAGTGAACTTTGCCACACGTGCCGGCAGTCGTAACACTTCTTTCGTGAACTCAGCGATGCCCGTCATGTTGGCACCTCCACCCACCAGCACGACACCCCCGGGCAGTTTGCCCGAACGGTCGATCTGTTTCAGCTCCTTATCGACGAGCTCCATAATTTCTTCAAGGCGAGCGCCGACAATCATATCGATTTCTTTCGCCTT
>WNFZ01013498.1_pt1 | contig 10602 bp, 10 predicted proteins | sample 5400081 | NCBI WGS metagenome assembly WNFZ01 (sample SAMN13153365, study PRJNA577476) | soil metagenome | isolation source: 80 cm soil or saprolite under grassland replicate 1 | place: USA:California | collected 2016-06-15
ACCGCAGCGGTTCACTAAAACGGCGATTATGGCCATGATGCACGTTAATCGGGGCGCAACAAGTTTGGGCGTATTTTCTGAAGAGCAAATTCGCGAAGGCCTGCGCACTGGCCGCTTCGCTTCCAGCGACATTGCCTGGCGCGAAGGAATGCCAAATTGGCAGCCGTTATCACAATTCGCGGAGTTTGCCGGCGTTGCCTCCGACGCACCGCCTCTCCAGAGTGGCACAACGGTACCAGCGGCGGCTCCGCGCAGCGGTCTGCCTTGGGAACACCGGCAGGGCCGCGGGTTTTTCAACGCGTTTGTCGAAACGCTGGTAATGGTTCTGACGAAGCCGGGCACGGCATTCGCGGTTATGCGGACCGAAGGAGGGCTAGGTGAGCCGCTGCTTTATGCCATCATCGGCGGCGGCGCAGGGGTGATCGTATGGTTCATTTTCTCGCTCATTTTAAACTCGCTGGGCTTTCTCAACCCTCGCGAGACGAGCTTTGGCCCCATGGTGGGTATGAGTGTGAGTTTCGTTATGTTGGTGTGGCGTTTGGTTGCTGTGGCTATTGCACCATTCATTTTCGGCGGGTTGGTTCACCTGGCTCTGATGGTCGTTGGCGGTGCCAACAAAGCGTTCGAAACGACATTTCGCGTCATCTCCTTTTCGCAAGGTTCCACTGCTCCGCTTCAACTGGTGCCATGCTGTGGTGGGCTCGTTGCTCTTGTCTGGTGCCTAGTGGCAAATTGTATCGGCGTGGCGCGCGCCCATGAAATTGATACAGGCCGCGCCACTCTTGCCGTGTTGTTACCCGTCATTGTTTGTTGCGGCGGCGGAATGTTGCTTCTATTCATGTTCGGCGGGCTTGCGCTCCTTCAACACAACTCGAGCCACTGAACTATGCGGGTTGTGGCGCGCCGGTTGAAAGGGGGAGAAGTCGATTACGAGCTGGTGTGGCTGAGCGCTTCACTTACCTCGCTCGGCATCGCGGTTGCTTGGTTTACGCTTGGTTTGCCATGGCCCGTCTGCATCTTTCACGAGATTACCGGATTGCCGTGCGTCACCTGTGGCATGACGCGATGTGCGATTCAATTCTTTCATGGTCACTTTCTCGCTGCATTGAAATGGAATCCGCTCGTGTTCACAGCGCTATGCGGCATAATGGCGTTTGATCTCTACGCGTTTGCGATACTCACAACGCGCGCACCACGTTTGCGAATCTCCTTTGTCACCCAACGAGCGAGAACGTTTGTGCGTGTCTCTGTCATTTTAGCATTGGCGTTGAACTGGATTTATCTGCTTTCGTACTGGCGCGATTTTTGAATTGTAGGGTCGGCGCGCTGCGCCGACCGGACGCCGCAGCGTGGCGTCCCTACCGGCACCATTCGTTTCCACGATCATTTTCTTCGTGCACTTCGTGTCCTTCGTGGTTCAACTTCTTGCCTGATGCGAATTCTCGTTACGGGTGGCGCCGGTTTTATCGGGTCGCATCTTGTCGAGAAGCTGCTGGCGGGCGGATATGAAGTGCTCATCCTCGACGACTTCAATGATTTTTATGATCCGAAGATCAAGCACGCCAACATTGCCGGTTTCGCCAAGGACGTGACCATTCACCACGTGGATCTTCGTGACGGCGAATCAGTGCGAAATGTATTTCACCGCGAAAAAGTTGACACGATCGCGCATCTGGCCGCGCGCGCAGGTGTTCGACCATCGATTCAAGAACCGCGGCTCTATTACGACACAAACGTCACTGGGACATTACACCTGCTTGAGGCCGCGCGAATGACAAGTGTCGAGCGCTTCATCTTTGCATCCAGCTCATCCGTGTACGGAGCCTCGAAGACGATTCCGTTTTCTGAGGACGAACATCTCACACAGACACTCAGTCCCTATGGCGCCACGAAAGTTGCAGGCGAATTTCTCTGCTCCACTTACTCGTATCTGTACAACATGCGTGTGGTCGCGCTGCGTTATTTCACTGTGTACGGGCCGCGGCAACGGCCAGATCTCGCCATTCATCAATTCACCCGGCGCATCTACGCTGGTCAACCGATCGACCAGTTTGGGAACGGCAGCACCAGGAGGGATTACACATACATTGACGATGTAATTCAGGGAACCATGGCGGCGCTGCAGTACGAAGGCCCGCTATTCGACGTTTTCAACTTTGGGGAGAGCGAGACGATTCAGCTCAAAGACTTGATCGTGGCAATCGAAAATGCGCTCGGCAAAAAGGCAAAAATTAACGAACTGCCGGAGCAACCCGGCGATATGCCTCGGACTTGCGCAGACATTTCCAAGGCAAGAAAATTGCTCGGCTACAATCCAACCACGCGATTAAGCGACGGACTCCCGCGTTTTGTCGATTGGTTTTTGCGCAGTGGCAAATGAAGAGTTCGATCCAGGAGTTGCCCTTCGGTCAACGCGCCTGTTTCATCGCAGGTCAGGCGAAATCTGGCACAACGCTTTTGGTGGCGTTACTCGATAATCATCCCCAGCTGCTCGTTCTTCCGGAAGAAACCGCTTATTTTCCTACCGTCCTGACCAAATACGCGCCACGCGGTCGCCGGGCGCAGTTTGATTACCTGACCAAACAATCGCTTTCGAACGTGCTGTTCGGTGGCCCATGCAAATGGGGCAAGCGGAATTACTCGACGTTTCCAAGCCAGAAATTTCTCGAGAGCTTTGAGCACGCGGCATTTGATCCCGCGAATACGCAGGAGGATCTGCTTGTGCTCATGGTCAAGGCATATGCGGCGACGCTGGACCGGCCGTTGGATACAGTAGGACGCTGGGTGGAAAAGACTCCGGCCAATCGTAACCACATTCGGGAGATCCTCCGGCGTTTCCCACACGCAAAAATCCTAGTCACGATTCGCGATCCGCGCGCCATTCTTGCGGCGCAAATCGCGTTGGAGAAAACGAGGCAAACAGGAAGATTCTCGACCTATTATGTGATTGCGCATTGGCGGGTCGCTGCGCGGCTGGCCAGGCGAGTGCGCGACGGAGAAGTCCCCGGATTCGTGGTGCCCTATGAAAAATTGGTGTACGAGCCGGCCAGGACGATGGGCGAAGTTTGCAATTACTTGGAGATCGATTTCGATCCAGACACCGTGTTGACACCGACGAAAGTGGGTCAGTTCTGGAGTGGTAATTCCGCGGCCCGGATTAACTTTTCGCAGATCAGCTCAGAACCGGCGACGCGGTGGCAAAGTGAACTTTCCAAAGATGAAATCGGATGGGTCGAATGGCATTGCCGGGAACTCATGCCGGAATTCGGCTATGAGCCAAGGCTGAACCGACGTGAGTTGCGATACTTCATGCAGCCGATCCGCGGTGAGCGTCCGCGAGAATACCTCAAGTCGCGCGCGTACTCGCTGCGCGATGATTGGATTAGACGCGAAGTTCGACGTGTCTGACTGGTCGGACTTGCATTGGCCTTGGAAGCACGCCATAATCAGGCCGAGATGTCGGGAATCTTCTTCGATCTTCCGAGCGTCCGGTTTCTACGACGATTCAGAGTTCTTGAACCAATGCTGCAAACGATTGCCGCAATACTGTTTCGTTGCCTGAGTGCACCGGGTTTCGCTTCCAGACGAGTCCGTTTCCGACACGACGAGGCGGAGTTTCCATTGGCGTCGCAGAGAAGAAAGTTCGACTGGGCTCTTGATGATTCGCGCGCCGCGGACGGTGTCCCGAACCTTTTCGGGGCGCTCCGCCATTTTAGCAATTGGAAAAAACTTGAGGACCAACATGAACTCTTATTCATCCGGAAGACGCCCACACCGCTCGCGCGGTGGGGGCCGACGCAGAGGGAACAACGAACGCTTTCTCTGGCAGCGGGTTGCCGAATTTTTCGGAAACGACAGAGACAAAAAGAAAACGGCAGGACAGCCGCGCAATGGGGCGCAGCCAGCGCGCGCGGCGCGGAAGCCTGAACGAATAGACGTGACTTCGCCCCGTCTTTACGTCGGGAACTTGTCCTTCGACGCAACTGAGAGCGATCTCTTTGAATTGTTCAACGGCGTCGGACACGTGCAGAATGCGGAGGTCGTAAGTTACCGGCACAACCAGCGCTCGAAAGGTTTTGCCTTTGTGCAGATGCAAAGCATCGAGGAAGCAAAACGCGCCGTGGAGGAATTGCACGACAAGGAATTCCTTGGTCGCAGACTCGTTGTCAGCGGGGCAAAATCCGATCAGCATCAGACGCGCTAAAATAGGGCATGCCTCTGGCTTGCGATGTCGTGGACGCGGCAAGCTGCAGCGCCGACGTCCTACTTCTTAATCTCCAAATACGTGCGGGCCTCCACGTGGCTCGTGCCTGGCTTGAATTCTTCGATCCGCATTTGTTTTAGAAACCAGCGTTTTTCGATCTTCTGCGCCGAGACCACTTCAAAACGCTTCGCCAACTGTGCGTTCCAGTCATAACCTTCCATGCGCATCAGTGCACCGCTCGCCTTGTCGACCCACAGCAGCACATTTGAATACTGAGACTCACGGGACGGGGCACGCAGTTGCAGCTTCCAGCAATTGCGAGTGCGAACTTTTTCCTCGCCGAGGACGCGCGCAGCCGGCCAGTAGAGGAATTTGAACGCCAAGTCTTCGTACGTCACGCTCGTGTCGCGGATTCTTTCATTAAGTTTCGAGCCCGCGAATTTTTCGGTTCCAGCGTCGCTCACAACATCAAGCCGCGAACTATTTTCACCGAGACGCAACTGCAAGGTCTCATCCGGATTCGAGAATGAGTAACGAATTAGCGGCCCGTTTTGCACAAGCCGAAATGGAATTACGACGTCATTTTGTCGAAGTTGCCCCTGCAGATCGATCTGTTGGCGCGACTCCATCATTCGCACAGAAGCGAGGATGTCCTTCGCAGAGGGGGGAGACTGGCCACGTGTTGATAGTGTAACGGCCAAACAAATGGCGAGAACCAAATGACGAATGACGAATGACGAATGACGAAACAAACTCGAATGCTCAAATGACGAACGCATCATCCGAAGTTTTTGTCTACTTGCTACGGCTTCGGGATTTGTCATTCCTTCGATATTCGACACTTGGCATTCGTCATTAGCTTCGCTCGTCATTCGTGCTTCGTGATTGCCCCGCGTTTGTTTATTAAACGGGTAGCGATTAAACCTTAACCCGATCGAGTTGACTCGCATGGACCAGTCTCTGTTTCCTTTGATTAACCAACAATGGACAAGCCCATTTCTGGACTTGTTCATGGCGGCGGTGAGCGACAGCGAGATTTGGAGGCCGTTGTTTATTGCCGTAGGAGTTGTCACGCTCTTTGTCGGCGGGTTCAAAACGCGTGCATTCGTGGTCTGCCTGGCATTGTCCTTGTTAATCGGAGCACTTGTGACCAGCGGATTAAAGTCGGCCGTCGATCGTCGTCGACCGAAACAGATACAAAGTGTTCGGATGGTACAGTTGCAAAAGGCGCACCCTAAATTTCTCACTCTCTTCAAGAGACCGACTATTCGCTTTTCCGATTCTTCCGATCGGAACCAATCAGGACCATCCTTTCCGTCGGGGCACGTGACGAACAACACCATGATTGCCGTTTTTTGCACGCTGTTTTATCGTCGGGCCGGCTGGCTCTACTGGTTCGTCACCGCTGCAGTCGGTTATTCGCGAATTTATCTCGGCTCGCATTGGCCCAGCGATGTGATTGCTACTGTTTTCCTCGGAATTGGTGAATCGCTGTTGTTGCTCGCCGTGTTCGAATTAATCTGGAGGATCTTTGGACCCAAATGGATGCCGCAGCTTTCTGCGCGCCATCCGACATTGGTTGGCGATTCAAATGATAACGCCCAGCCAAAGCCCGCCCGCCCTCGCCAAGGCGCGCCGCAATTTCCTGCATGAGCACCACGCGCGCGGTCTGGATTTTCATCGTCGCGCTCACGGCGATCCGATGGTCAATGCTGCCGACCACTGATCTGGAATTCGACGAGGCGCATTACTGGATGTGGTCGGAGCGCCTCGCACCGGCATACTTTAGCAAAGGACCAGCCATTGCTTTTGCCATCCGCGCCAGCACTGCGCTGTTTGGGGCGAACGAGTTTGGCGTCCGCTTCTTTAGTCCGTTGTTGGCAGCAGGAACAAGTCTGCTGCTGTTCTATTTCGCCCGGCGTTTATTCAATGGCACCGCTGGGTTGTGGGCGGTGATCGCGTTGAACGTCACGCCGATATTTAACGTCGGCGCGTTTCTAATGACCATTGATGCGTTGTCAGTTTTCTTTTGGCTGGCGGCGATGTTCACGTTTTGGTTGGCTGTGGAAAAAAGTCCGAGTTTTTCGTGGTATTGGCCTGTTACTGGATTGTTGACTGGGCTCGGGTTCCTTTCCAAATACACAAACGCACTTGCGCTTATCTCGATCGTATTGGTGCTTTGTTTGGCTCCGCGGCTCAGGCAAGAGTTTGCACGCCCTGGTCTGTACTCATTGCTTGGCGTGTTCGCGCTCTGCATGGTGCCGCCGATAGTCTGGAACCAGCAGCATGCTTGGATCACCCTTGCGCATTTGCGCTCGCGCGGAAGTCTTGAGCACGGATTTGGTTTTCATCCGGCTGAGGGTCTTTCCTTTCTGGGCGAGCATTTTCTGGCGTACTCGCCGTTTCTTTTTCTGGCACTGGCCTGGGGCGTCATTGCAAGCTGGCGGCGCGTTAATCAGCAATTCAAAGTGCTGTTCTTGATGTGGTTTGGGTTACCGGTGTTTCTCTTTTACTTGCTTCTTTCATTGAACAAAGCCGCTGCGCCAAATTGGGACGGCTTGGCTTTTCTAGGCTTTGGTCTTTTGGCGGTTCATTTCTGGTGGGAAAAACTCGAAGCTAGCGTGATTTTACGACTGGGCGCGCTTGTGGCGATACTGGTTTCGCTCACCATGAGTGTGATTGCGCTGGACACAGACTTGCTGCGCGTTACGGGAAATCGGTTCGAGCGAACCGATCCAAGCGATCGGATGCGCGGATGGAAAAGCGCTACGAATGCGCTTGAAAAAATGCGTAGCGATTTGGAAGCGAAATTGGACGAAAAGCTTTTTCTCATCGCCGACGCCCGCGACCGCGCATCAGAGATTTCCTTTTATTTGCGCGACAAACGGGTCGAAGGACCGGGTCATCCGCCGGCGTATATCCCCGAATCGCAGGACATGGTAAACCAGTTCTCGTTTTGGCCGCGCTACGATGAATTTGTCGAATTAAAACCGGGCATGCCGCGGCCAGAGGGTGAAACCTATACCGAAGAGAACGGCGTTAACCCTTTCGTTGGCCGTAATGCTCTCTTTATTCGCAGCGGCGTGAAGGACCACGTGCCGCACAATATCCGAGCGGCATTTCAATCAACCGAGCCGGTGGGCACCGTCGAGGTGTCACGCTTTGGAAAGGTAATACGGATCTGGCAGGTGTTTTTGTGCCGAAGTTACCGCACGCTTCCATTATGATGCAGCAGTTAAACTCACCGGCTGTTTCCGTGATCGTCCCTCTTTTCAATGAGGAAGACAGTGTCGGCATCTTGCAATCAGAGCTGTGCGCAGCGCTCAAGGACTTCACTTACGAGATCATTTTCGTCGACGACGGATCGACCGACCACACAGTTGAACGCATTGAATCTGGAACGAACCTGCGCGTGATCCGGTTTGAAAAGAACGCCGGTCAAAGCGCGGCGAGTTATGCCGGTCTTAAAGAAGCGCGTGGCGCAACGGTGGTTCTTATCGACGGCGATTTGCAAAATGATCCCGCTGACATTCCAAAGCTGCTTGCTGAAATTTCACACGGCGCCGATCTCGTCTGCGGTTATCGCACGCAGCGCAGAGATACCGTTGTCAAACGGCTGACAAGCTGGATAGCCAACGCGGTCCGCAGCCGTTTTACTAAAGATGGCGTGCGCGACACCGGTTGTACGCTGAAGGCGATGCGACGCGAATGTGTGACCGTGTTGGTGCCGTTCAAGGGAATGCATCGCTTCATTCCGGCGTTAGTCAAAGGCGCGGGCTACCGGCTCGTGGAAATCCCGGTGAACCATCGGCCGCGTCGATTCGGCCAAAGCAAATATGGACTCGGTAACCGCGCATTCCGGGCGACAATCGATATGTTCGGCGTGCGCTGGCTACTTTCCCGCCGATTGACCCACAAGGTGCGCGAGCCTTAAGCGGTACGTTGTGTCAAAACGCGCTTGTCAACCTAGGCGCTGCCGCTAAGCTTGGCCTCCCGCACTGGGAATCCGCATGTCCTTGGCCAATTTACTTTCTGCCGAGCAGATCATCCCGGAGATGAAAGCAACGGAGCGCTGGGCGGCCATCGTCGAGTTGATCGATTTGCTTGTTAGTCTTGGAAAAATTAAGCCCCAGGATCGAGATCCCATTCTTGCAGCCCTTCGGCAGCGCGAAGAAACCATGAGCACAGGAATCGGATTCGGGATCGCGATTCCACATTGTTCGTCCGACCGGCTCGATGAAGTCGTCGCCGCGTTCGGGCGATCCACAACTGGCATCGAGTTTGATGCGCTCGATAATGCTCCGGTGAAATTCGTCGTTCTTTTCATCGTGCCCAAAAATCAATTTCAGACCCACCTGCGCACGTTGGCCTCCATTGCAAAGTTTTTGAACGACCGCTCCGTGCGCGAGGGCCTCGCCAGCGCGAAATCCGCCGACGAGATTTTGTCGATCTTTCGCGATCGCTCGTAGCTAGTTCTGCAGGCAATCCTGCCTGCGAGATTGAAAGTTTGCGAGCAGACATGATTGTCTGCTTCACTCGATGGAAACATTCCAGTCACTGCTTGCAAAAAAGCTTTCGGATGCTTTGAAAGCGGCTGATTTGCCCGACGCTGGCGAATTAACGCCAGCGTCCGATCCGCGCTTCGGCGATTACCAGATGAACGCCGCTCTCGTGCTCGGGAAGCAACGCGGCGAAAATCCGCGAGTTCTTGCAGAGAAAATCGTCGCGCACTTCGATGCGGGCGATCTTTGCGAACCCCCCGGCGTGGCGGGTCCGGGGTTTATCAACTTCGCTCTGCGTCCCGGGGCGGTTGGTGAAAAAACAATGGAGGTGCTCCGGGACGAGCGGCTCGGTGTCACTGAGACAGAATCGCCGCGGCGTATTGTGATTGATTTTGGCTCGCCCAACGCGGCCAAGCCGATGCACGTCGGTCACATCCGCAGCACGCTGCTTGGCGACGCTCTGGCGCGCATCGCGCAGTTCCTTGGGCACGAAGTGATCCGCGATAATCACATTGGCGACTGGGGCACGCAATTTGGAATGGTCATTTGGGGTTGGAAAAACCTGCTGGATCGGCAGGCGCTGCAGCGCAATCCGCTGGCTGAGATCGTGCGCATTTACAAAGAAACAAACCACCGAGCGAGCAACGACCCCGGTGTTCGCGAAGCGTGCCGCCAGGAATTGATAAAGCTCCAAGCCGGAGACAAGGAGAACCTTGATATCTGGAACGAATGCGTTGCGTTCTCAATGCAGGATTTCGAGCGCACTTACAAATTACTCGACATCCATTACGACATTCAATGCGGCGAAAGTTTTTACCACGATAGGCTGCCCGGCGTGGTCGAACGCCTGCTCAAAGGCGGCATCGCCGAGATCAGCGAAGGTGCGGTGGTCGTTTTCTTCCGAGATGTTCCCGAACTTGCTGATAAACCCCTGATCATCCGGAAACGGGACGGCGGCTTTAATTATGCGACGACGGATATCGCGACAATCGATTATCGCGTCAACGATCTGAAAGCCGACGCGATTTGGTACGTAGTTGGCGCGCCGCAGACTTTGCATTTCACACAAATTTTCGAGATCGGTCGGCGTGAAGGTTACACGGCCGATCTACGCCACATAGTATTCGGCAATGTTCTTGGCGAAGACAGGAAACTGATGAAGACGCGCTCGGGCGAGAATGTTCCTTTGCGCGAGCTTCTCGAGGAAGCATGTAGGCGCGCCCGGAAAATCGTCGACGAAAAAAATCCGAACCTGGGCGAAGACGAGAAGAACGACATCGCGGCGAAGATAGGCATCGGCGCAGTGAAATGCGCGGATCTCTCGCAGTACCGGACGACGGATTACATTTTTTCGTGGGACAAGATGCTTTCGCTGCACGGGAATACCGCGCCGTATTTGCAGAACGCCTATGTGCGCATCCGTTCAATTTTTCGCAAGGCAGACGACGCCGCTGTAGCCACGCCCCTGTGGGGCGTTGAGGGTGGGACGGGCCGCAGGCCCGTGGCTACAACCTTGACGTTAACGGAGCCTGCGGAAATTAATCTTGCCAAACGACTTTGTCAGTTCGCCGAGATTGTTCCTCAAGTGTTGAACGGGTTTCGTCCAAATATTTTGGCCAACTACCTCTTCGAATTGGCGAACAGCTTCCACACATTTTACGAAGCGTGTCCCGTCCTGAAATCAGAAGAACCGGCGCGCAGCTCGCGTTTGGCGTTGTGCGATCTTACCGCGCGGGTTTTGCAACGCGGGTTGGATCTGCTCGGGATCAAAGTACCCGAGAGGATGTGATAGCAAAATGACGAAGCACGAATGTCGAATGACGAAGGAATGACAAAACCCGAATGGCAAAAAGCCTGTAATGGGCCATGAACGGTTTTGGATTTCGTCGTTCGGAT
>WNFZ01013707.1_pt1 | contig 10601 bp, 13 predicted proteins | sample 5400081 | NCBI WGS metagenome assembly WNFZ01 (sample SAMN13153365, study PRJNA577476) | soil metagenome | isolation source: 80 cm soil or saprolite under grassland replicate 1 | place: USA:California | collected 2016-06-15
AAGCCTCCTTCGCCACGCGCGGCATCATCAAGGGCAATCATCCCGCGCCGACAAGCTTTACCTCCAAAATCGTCTCCGATGCCGGAACCTCGGATGTGACAATGGTCCTCGATGAGGGCAGTGTGAAGGAACTTGCGGCGGCACCACCGCCGCCGGGCTGGGACCGCGTGCCAGTGACCCAGGCTAATCGTCAACGTATCGTTGATCCGTTGACTGCAATGCTGTTTTCGGCCGCTGCCGGTGGGGAAGGTTTGTCCCAAGAGGCGTGCCGGCACACACTACCGATCTTCGATGGCAACCATCGCTACGATCTCAAGCTCGCATTCAAGCGCATGGACAAGGTGACAGCAGAAAAAGGATATGCGGGGCCGGTGGTGGTGTGTTCCGTAGGCTACGAACCAATCGCCGGCCATCGCCCGTCGACCCCGCTTGTCAAATATCTTTCCGAAGGCCGCGAAATAGAGATCGCGCTCGCACCGGTCGCCGGCACGCGCCTGCTGGCGCCGTTCCGCGTGTCCATCGTAAGCATGCTCGCAAACCTGGTGATCGACGCCAATCGGTTCGAAGTGACTCCGCAACCCGCTTCAACGGTTGCTGATCCGAAGGCGCAGTGACGATGGCCCGTTCGTTTACAGAGGGTGCGCATTCGGAAGACCCTGAGCCGGGACCTTGGAAACGGCTTGAGTCGACCCATTTCACAATAAATTCTGAGCCATCTTGATGGCATCGACAATTGCGCGATCGTAACTCATAGGAAAACACCGCCCACAGAACACGAGCGTTCCAGTCGGGTGGCCCAGTCTTCTACGCGTTCAACCTCGATATTGTATACTCGTCGATGGCGCACCGATGGACGGCGCGCCGCTGCTATCGCTACGTTACCCGCCCGGCATGCGATCCTCGATGTTATTGGCTGCCTCTTCACAAACCGCTGCCAAATCGAGAAGTTCTTGTTTTATGGATACGTCTTCGGCCGTTTCGGCAAGTTGCCGATACTTGGCCGCTTCGTCCCGTAGATAATCAGCCCAATCCATGAGCCCGCGTTCATTATTTGCATCGGCGGCCCGACAAGAAAGCATAGCCCCTTTCTCAATGTCTCGCCAAATCGACCGCGTGGTCCCTTCGCCCGATGTTGGCATAAAGCGCCGTGGCACCGTGTTGGAACTGAGCGGTACCTCAGCCGTTTTCTCATGACGCGAGAATACATGAGCTGAGCTGGTACGAACGTGATCAGCAATCGTCCGCCAACCAAAGAGCACGAACAGCGGCACTGAAAAGTGAGAGCGTCAAAGCTGAAACCGAAGCGCATCTACGCACCGCGGATTATCTCCGACCATATCATGCTGCAGGAAGATTTCGAACGGCTGCACAAGTTCCTGCTTGAGACGGAGTGCCTCTCAGAAGTCTCCGACGATATGCGAGAGCTGGTCGAGGACGAATGGCCGGGGCTGGTGCATAAGCTGCCGCCAAAGGTGCCTACTAGGCGTTGATAAGGACTGCGCCGATGATTGTTCCCCAAACTGCTGCTGACCCAAGGCCGATTAATATAATCGCGGCAAGGAAGCCAACAGAAAGCACCAATCCGTCTTCCTCGACATAGGCAAGAGAGATCAGTGAGATCACCATCGCAGGAGCGACGTTACTCAAAGGCACCGGCGTCAGTAGCAGGACAACGGTCAACAATAGGACCATGACGCCGACAGCGTGCTTCGCCACTTCAAAGGTCATCGGCCAGCGGGGATGAACGACTTTCTCAAGATACTTCAGTACATGAATAGCGCGGCCACCAAGCCGAAGCAGCTGCTTAGTCGGCAAGCGTCGCGTCATGATAAAATGCGGGAAAGCAGGTTCGGCGCGACCCACAATCAATTGCACCGCCATGATCGCGAGAATGAGCCCAGGGACCGTGGAGCCTACCGGTGTCGTCGCCAGCAGTCCAAGACACAGCATGATTATCCCGAACGAATGCCGGTGCAAGGTCGATGTCAGCCAGCCAACAGTGACGTATCCTGCGGGTGCTTGACGTATGACTTCCTGCAGCACCCGTGAGCTCGGCCCGCGCTTTTCCGTCTCGGCCGGAATGTCCTGCATTCGAGTTTCCTGGCTTCCTTTCCTAAAGATTTTTTATTGCGCATGGACGCGGACCACTCTCGTGCCGCGCTCTCGATAACATCGAGAGGTTGATCCCGTTCCCTCGCCAGCAGTCGAATGCCGCATGGCGCCATTGCCGCCACCGAGGAATCGCTCAGCGACGGGCCAGTCGCGACGAAAGACGGCGCGGCGCGCACTGCAGGCGGTGCTTCCGGCCAGTAAGATGTCGACACTTAGCCGCAGGAGAAAACTCAAACGCGATGTTACCCCCTTCGAGGGAGTTCGCACACGAATGCTTCGCGGAATTGATCGTTGTCCGAAATTTCGGACTGGACCTATCCGACGTGTGAGGTCTCGCCGAGCGGGCTCTTGGTTAGAGCACACCTTTCGAGCCCCTGTTGTGACGCTCCATTGATCGTTGATTGGTTAGGTCCCTGATCATCGAGCCGATCATCCGCACGTGGACAGAGCCTTGGATTGCTGTGCCGTGAACGACAAGCAAATCCTGATCACGGGTGCCACCAATGGCATTGGGTTGGCCGCGGCAGAAGCGCTCGCCGCGCTCGGCGCTAGCCTCGCGATCGTCGGTCGCAGTAAGACCAGGACGCGGATTGCAGCGGCTCGCATCAGGGCGGCGGCGAGGGGGGAACAGGCCTCGGTGCGCAGATTGGCGGCCGAGGTGCTGGCCCGGCCACTCGGCATGGATTTTTCCTGTGTGGCAGGATGGGCCGCGTCTGCGGCTGCGGCTGCGGCTGCGGCTGCGGCTGCGGCAGGCTACGCCCGCCGCGAACCTGATGCTAGGCTCCACCAAAGCCGCATGATTGGGGAGATGACATGCCAGGCGAACAATCCACCGGATATCTGCCGGGCGATCCGCGCTATGGTTTGCAGGGCGAGGCCGCTGAGGCGTACCGGGCTTCCTGCGGGCGCCGAAAAACACTAGTCGCTGTTTGGCCAGTATCGTTGTTGGTAATGAGTCAGATCCTTGAAAAGAAAATGCAGGCATAGGAAACGCCTTCGCCGCTGCTGACGAAGCACTTCCGCTCCTGGCACGCAAGAGCCTCGTCAATCGTGCCGCCACCACAAAGCGGTAGATTACAGGTTCGGGGGTCTAGAGAGCGGGACGGCCCAAGCACTATTGTCGCCTACGGCATCTGTGCGAGTTTTTAATGCACGCCGGACTGTGCATCTAAACGAACAGGAGAGCGCCGGATGGCAAATGCGGCTGAGTTTCTGGCGAGGTGGACGGTAAGGTACATCAACGCAGAAGGACGCATTCCTGAAGAACTGGAGACGACCGTCGCTGAATGCGTGGAGGATGCGAATGAGGAAGGATTTTCCCGCGAAGATTTAGACCAAGCAGCGGGCGGAGACCTGAAAGCCTACATTCGCGAAGCGATCGCGAAGGCACAGGGCAAGTAATACCTCGTGGGACGACGCGCGTCCGCGTCTCTGGTGTCTCTTCCCGATCCCTGCGGGGGGTTCCCCTCTGGGGCTGCCTCGCCGTAAAACTGGGTTGGTCTAACCCTCGGGATTTGGTTCGATCTTGATGCACGGGGTCACTCCCCACATGTGCGATCGAGGTGCCAGGCCATTGTTAGACCGAGGAGCCGGGGGTCGCTCCCCCGGCTTCCTATTTTTGGATGAAAGCGATGATGGTAAGGCCGGTCAATCTGTTGAGCACCGCTTGCAAGTTCACCGCGGGCGCAGACGCCGTTGCCCTTAGCGAGCTCCATGCGGGCCACGACGACGCTCGACCGGTTCAGGCTAACCCCTGTTGAAATTGCTCTGGATTGAGGTCGGCAGAGTCTACGACGACAAGGCCGTCGCTTTTGATCTGCCCAGCGTCGTATTTGGCACTTGCAAGATTCTCGAGCTCACTTCGATATTCGTGGAAGAGAGCCTTATCGGTCAAAGCCTCGTGCGTGACGAGGCAGCGCACGGGGCTGCTGCCGTTCCACATGCCGAAATAGACGCCCTCCAATTGCGCGTCGAAGGCGCTGTCGTTCAAACGTGTCAATGGCATTTGCGGACTTTCATTCTCCTGGGACGACCTGTGACCAAAAATAGGCGGGGCAGGTGACCACTGCCGCGGTAGCGCGAACCGGCCTGTCAATCGCACCGAATTTCGGCTCGGAAAATCTTTTGAAGTGGCTCGTTGAGACCTGCGAGCCGCCATGCGGCCGCGCCGCCAAGCGCGGCTAAGAATTTTCGCCGTCCGATGTGGATTGCCATGTGACCCTCCCATGGGGGTCATTCATGCAATGGAGGGATGATACCACGCTTCCATCGCCCGGTCAGTGACTAAGGCCGATAGGCAAGTCGAGTGAATGCTTCGAATGACCGCTTGGGGTCATTTTCGACCGATCGGCTTGCTCGCGACGCTCGCGGAATGTCCGCTATGCCTCCGATAGCGAACGCCGCAGCAAACCCGTGCATCTATTCACTCGATCAATTCGTCGGCGCGCAGCAAGAATGCCTCGGGAATTTTCAATCCAATCGCCCTGGCGGTGGTGAGGTTGATAACAAGTTCGAGCTTGGTCGGCTGCTCGACAGGGATTTCGGCGGGCTTCGCTCCGCGCAGAATCTTGTCCACGAGGTCGCCGGCGCGCCGGTACAGGCTCGGGAAGTTCGGTGCATAGGACATGAGACCTCCCGTTTCGACTCTTTCGCGGTTGGGGTCCATTGTGGGCAGTCGCGCGGCGAGCGCGAAGCTATGGATCCGAACCTGGTTGGCACTGGTGAGCGATCCACCAACAACATAAAGGGCCTCCGCGCGACCCTTGAGTGCCTCGAAGGCAGGTGCGATATCCGCCGCCTGCCGGATTTTTAGCGCGATTGTCTCGATGCCGAGCGGGCGGGCCGCGGTCTCGACCTCATCCAGCTCCCGCATGCTCGGTGGATAGTTGGAATCCGCCAAGATCGCCAATCGGCGAAGGCCGGGGACGACCTCTCGCAAGAGTTCGAGGCGTTTGCCCGCAAGTTCGGGCGACGCGAGCGACAGGCCGGTGACGTTGCCGCCCGGCCGCGCCAGACTGGCGACGAGGCCACTGCCAAGAGGGTCCGCTACCGTCGCGAACACGATCGGGATGACCGAGGTCGCCTGTTTCGCCGCGAACACCGGAGGTCCCGCCGTGACAATGACATCGACCTTGAGCTGGACAAACTCCGCGGCGATCTCCGCGAAGCGCTCGACACGTCCCTCTGCCCAGCGGTACTCGATCGCCATGTTGCGGCCCTCGATCCAACCGAGTTCGCGCAGCCGCTGCACAAAGGCGGCGGTCCAATGAGTCCAGGCCGCGGACGTGCTGACGCCGCGGAACCCGATAGTCGGCACGTTCCCCGTCTGCTGCGCGCCCGCCGCGAGCGGCCACGCTGCCGCACCGCCGAGGAGCGCGATGAACTCGCGGCGCCTCACGTGGGACATGGGTCTTCCTCCCGCAGGAGTGACCACCAGCAACCGACGAAGCAGTCGGGGTCGGTTTGCGCACTTTCAGCTTACCACCCAGCGAACGGCAGGTCCCTTGGCCAGACCTGAATTGTTCTGAATCGCTGGCACGGCCCGACCCGTCGAGCGGCAATAGCCTCGAAATCAACGATAGCGGATCAAGACGCTCCGGCGGGTTGTCTCGACGGCAATCATGTCACCATCGGGCCGAGAGCCATGGCCACGATGATGAACGCGAAGCGATGCAGTCAATCAGTGAAGTTGACGCTTCATCTTGGACGTCCCTCTTGCGGCGTTCCGTGAACGACCAGTCCCGAAAATCCTCTGGATCGAGCACATTCCGACCAACCGAGATATTTTGCGGGAAGCCGATGCCCGGTACTGCCAACCACCGGGGGCTTGGCGAATAGGGGTGCATCATGATCTCCCTCCCTTCGGCCCTGATGCGTCAATTTGAAGAGCGTGGGCCGATTGACGGACCGAGTGTGCCCACAAATGCTGCCCTATGTCCTTGGGATAGACCTGAATCGTTCTGAATCGGGCTGTCGCCGCTCGCCTCTGGCTCTTCCGACCCAGCCGTCAACCCCCGTCGGCCGCAATCGATCTACTGGCGCTGGTTTTTAAGCGTCCGCGGTTTCGACAGTCACGCGCAGCATCTGCGGAAATGCAGCGCCACGCTCGAATGCACTTTTGCGCACGTAGAGCGTGCCGATCTTGGCCCAGGCTTGCTCGATGGCTTCCCCCTTCTCGTCAACCTCTTGGTAGCGCAGCGCGCCCTTGGTCTCCTTCTCGAGTTTGAACCGAGCTTCGATCAAAGCCATGTGCGGATCCCTTTCATCACCTAAGCAATCTGCGTCACCGGGACTTAGCTGTCGACTATTCGCCAAATGTCCGCCGGTCACGAGGCTAACGGAAGCTGCCACAGTCATGGGTGACTAAAATATATTACGGAGCGGAGCGTCATCGAATGCGGCGACCAGGATGCGCACATCGTCGGGGTTAAAGACCCCGCCCGCGTACTTATCGATGGCCTCTAGCATCACGTGTCCCGCCGGCAGCTGCTCTGCCTCGTATCTATGACGTTTGTTACCTGCTCTGGATTGGAGGGAAGCTCAAAGGGTACTTTCCAAATATCTTGGGCGTACTCGCCGATGGTGCGGTCGGAGGAGAACCACGCCATTCGTGCGATGTTGAGCATGCTCGCGCGCGTCCAATCGGAGGTCGACAGCCACAGCCTCTCGACAGTTCTCTGCGTTGCGCAATAGGCATCGAAATCCACTGTCACCATGTAGTGGTCCGAATTTCGCAGCGCATTCATAAGCGCGGCGAATCGGTCCACATCGTCGGGTGAAAAGACACCGGTCTCGATCGCCTCGATCGCCGCGGCGAGCTTGGGAGACGATGCGATCACTGAACTTGCGTCCAGAGTTGCGCGCCGACGCTCCTCGACCTCCTCTGCCGGCAAGCCGAAGATGAAGATATTCTCTGCGCCAACGTGATCGCGAATCTCGATATTCGCTCCATCCAACGTGCCGATCGTGAGCGCGCCGTTCAAGGCAAGCTTCATGTTGCCAGTCCCGGAAGCTTCCATTCCCGCCGTCGAAATCTGCTCGGATAGGTCGGCGGCGGGAATAATCTTCTCTGCCAAACTGACGTTGTAATCCGGCAGGAACACGACCCGCAGGAGATCGCGAACGACTGGGTCCCGATTGATAACCTTGGCCACATCATTGATAAGCTTGATGATTAACTTTGCCCGCGCGTAGTTCGCTGCCGCCTTGCCAGCGAATATTTTCACCCGCGGCACCCAATCACGATTAGGCTCAGCCCGGATGGCATGATAGAGCGCGACCGTCTCAAGTAGATTCAGCAATTGCCGCTTGTATTCGTGGATACGTTTGATCTGCACATCGAATAGCGCATCCGGGTCCACACTCAGATCAAGGCGTTCGACGATTAGACGCGCGAGGGCCACCTTGTTGGCGCGCTTGGCCGCTTTGACCCGTTGCTGAATCCCGCGGTCCTCGGCGTGGTCGGCAAGACGGACCATCCGGGTTGGATCATCCAGAACGGCAACGCTGCAGACCTCCCGAAGCACCCTCGTGAGATCGGGATTGGCCTGCAGCAGCCAGCGCCGGAACGTGATTCCATTGGTTTTGTTGACGATCCGGTCGGGATACATCGCGTGCAGCTCGCGGAACACGGTCTTCCGCATCAGGTTGGTGTGAAGCGCCGACACGCCGTTGACGCGATGGGAGCCGACAAACGCAAGGAGGCCCATTCTCAGCTTTCGACCACTACGCTCGTCGATCAATGAAATCGACCCGAGCGCGTCGGACGCCGACGGGTTTTTCAGCTTCGCTGCCGCAAGATGCTCCGTATTGATGCGATAGATGATCTCCAGGTGTCGGGGCAGAACGCGCCCGAACACATCGACTGGCCAGGTTTCGAGCGCTTCAGGCAGGAGCGTATGGTTGGTGTAGGAGAATATGCCGACCGTGATGCGCCACGCCTCGTCCCACGGCAGGCCGTGAAGGTCGACAAGGATGCGCATGAGTTCCGGAACTGCGATGCTCGGATGGGTGTCATTGAGATGAATCGCGGATCGAAGTGGCAGGAAATAGAGGTTTCCATCGGCCCGCAGATGGCGTTGCACCAGGTCCAGCAGCGAGGCTGAAACAAAGAAATATTCCTGGCGCAGGCGAAGCTCTTGGCCGGCTGGGGTCGAATCGCTGGGATAGAGGATCTTGGAGATCGCTTCGGCGCGCGCCTGCTCCGACAACGCGCCGACGTGATCGCCCATGTTGAACGCATCGAGGCGCAGAGGATCGACGGCTCGTGCAGACCACAAGCGCAAGGGATTTACGTGTCGGCTGCGCCACCCCACGATCGGGATATCATATGCGACCGCCTCGAGGGTCTCAGCGGGGTGCCAGACCGAGCGTTTGACGCCGGTCGGCGAAATCGTCGTCTCGACCCAACCGCCGAAGTGGATGTCGTAGATCACTTCCGGCCGCGCGAACTCCCATGGATTGCCGAAGGACAGCCATTCTTCAGGATACTCCTGCTGCCAACCGTCCCTGATGACTTGGCGGAACAGTCCGTGATCGTAGCGAATGCCGTAGCCGTAAGCGGGAATTCCGAGGCTCGCCATGCTCTCCATGAAACAGGCGGCGAGCCGACCAAGGCCGCCATGGCCCAATGCCGCGTCCGGCTCAGCGGCTCGCAGCCGGTTTAGATCGACACCCAGATCCCCGAGCGCCGCTCGAAACGTCTCAGTGCAACCCAGGTTGCAGAGCACATCGGCAAAAAGTCGTCCGATGAGGAACTCCAGCGACAGATAGTAGACGCGCTTGCGGCCCTGGGCATGGCTGGCGCGATCCACCGCGAGCCATCGATGGACAATGCGGTCTCGAATAGTCAGCGCGGCCGCGACGAACCAGTCTCGGTCCGTGGCTACAGACGCATCCTTGCCCAAGCCCAGCGCCAGTTTGGCGAGCACGGCGCTCTTGATTTCGTCAACGTCGTCATCCTCTGCTGGCGCGGTAGCAGGACGCGTTGAGAGATCATCGCCATCAGTACGGTTCGTCTTCGCTGGTACCGACTTGCAGGCGAACCTCGGCTTATCGATGCTCATGTTCCTATGCCGCTATCGGCGCTCGGCTCATTGGCCCCGCGCATGCGCACCATCGCGACGAGCTTCACTGCGCTGCTGCATGGGCCTAGACTTCGGGGGCCGCCCTAACCCACCACCCATTGGTTCCTGTCGAGCGGCATATGGTTCAAGATAATGGCCAACTTAATAGCTTCTGGCGCGATTGCCCGGGAATGTGGCCCGGGCGGCCCCTTTGACTTCAAGCCGAGGCTTACCTTCTCGGTAAGGACCGGCAACAGGCTCTGGTCAGGCAACACGGAACTCGGGCCGCAGCTGGGGGGTTAGTAGTCCAATTGATCCGGAGCTGCGTATCCGCGCGACCCCGCCGATCGTACTGCGCCGCACAACCGAAGCTGTTGACTTCATTCGAAAGGTGGCGCTGAGCAGCCCCGACCACGCATGGCAAGACGTGCTGCAGGGCTTTGAGGAAGCCCGGGACGAGTGGAATGCGATGGAAGCCGTCGTCCATCTCGAGCTCCTGCTTGAAGCGGGAGGCCTATTGGTTGAGGGAACAGCTTACGTTTCTCGCTTTGGGCAAGATCGGTCTCGCGGCGCGTAGACCGAGGTTCGCGCTTCGCCTGGCCTGACCAAGGCTCGAAACGCAAGCTGCTTGCTGCGGCTATCGGGCACGCTGTCGACTTCTTTGCGTGGCGCTCCTTGCGCCGACAGAAATTGACGGACGAGCAAATCGTGGAGTTGTGATCGGCATGATCCGAATTGACAAAATTAATTCCGGCAATCTTGCTTTGGCCTTTTCTGCGGACATAGTCCGAAATGATGTAGCCCCCATATGACCAGCCGACCAAAATTACCCGATCAAGTGCAAGCTCATCGATGATGGCTGCGATATCCTCGGCCCATTTGTCGGCATCGGTATACTGATCTGTTTGCACCGGCGCGTCTGACTCCGTGACCGCGAAGGTCGAAAGCCACGCGATGCGAGCATCATCTTTGAGTGCGCGATCGCTTCGTTATGCAACTCGTCGTGAGCCGCAAAGACGATCGGGATGCCGTGCCTAGGGAATGCAGCTCATTGACGCCGTCGCACGCGTCGGCCTGCTTGATGGATGGGCTTAGGTTTCGATCACGAGAGAGAACTCATGTCCCCGCACAAAGAAAAACTCGCGCTGTTCATTGACGGTGCCAACCTCTATGCCACCGCGAAGTCGCTCGGCTTTGACATCGATTACAAGAGGCTTTTGCGCGAGTTTCAGTCGCGCGGCGATCTGCTGCGGGCGTTCTATTACACCGCCGTTATCGAGGATCAGGAATTTTCCTCGATCCGGCCGCTGATCGACTGGCTCGACTACAACGGCTACACGATCGTGACTAAACCGACCAAAGAGTTCGTCGACCAGACCGGCCGCCGCAAGATCAAAGGCAACATGGATATCGAGCTCGCCGTCG
>WNFZ01009806.1_pt1 | contig 10600 bp, 5 predicted proteins | sample 5400081 | NCBI WGS metagenome assembly WNFZ01 (sample SAMN13153365, study PRJNA577476) | soil metagenome | isolation source: 80 cm soil or saprolite under grassland replicate 1 | place: USA:California | collected 2016-06-15
CTCAAGCCAGCGATAAGAAGTTTAATTTTGATATCAATATGTCCCTCGCTAGTGCAAGACAGACGGCATTTTATTCTTACTCCGTAGTGTACGGGCGGCACACCTACAGAGAGCGTGATAAAACCAGATAAAACCAACACGTACTTCAAGAATGTCAATGCAAAAGAATAACTTGCCAATAGGTGTGTTTGCACCCGATGCAAGTTGCAGGGCACAAAAAAGAACATTAATTCACCAATAAAAACGCTCCAATGCGTTTTGCTAATCAACACATCCAAAGAGTAATCACCATTTTTATGGGCACCGCAAGTGTGGTTATGCTCTTTACTCGTTGCAGTACGGCAACACATCCGGTTCCTGAAGATGAAAAAGCTGTTATTACAGCGATCAGCGCGTCGAGGGCTAAAGCTTTCAATGCCGGGGATGCTGCGGGTATTGCCGTTCATTTTACAGAAGATGCCATATTAATGGCTCCGGGCAAGCCTGCAACTACCGGCAGAGCGGCTGTACAAGCTTATTGCCAGGCGATCTTTGATGAATACAACACACGTCTTGAAAGTCATTATGACGAAGTGTATGTATCGGACAGCCTGGCTTATGGCAGGGGGCAGCAAAGGTCACGCTTTTACCTAAGAAAGGAGGTAAAGCATCGGTCTCTACTGCCAAATACGTGAACATTCTACAGAAACAAGCTGATGGTAGCTGGAAAACAACACATGACATCTGGAACAGCAATGAAACGCCATAGTGATGCCCGGCTAAAAAAATTATTTTCCAAAAAAAATACTCACTCCTACCAAATCTTTATCCGATCCTTCTCTGGTAAAAACATTTTATCTGTCGCTGAGCCTTCGTTGGTGTTGTCACCAATGAAGATTAAATATTGCAGGTGACAACTCCCTTTCACCATGGTGAACTTGGTTCAGCATCTCCTGGCAAAAAATCGAAGCACAACAAGAGACCCTGAACCAAGTTCAGGGTGACGTGTTACAATGATGAATAGCGAACAGAACATACATGTGAGTGATGCCGAAACAATCCTGAAACAATCCTGGACAGAACGCAAAGGCTTTACGAAAGCTTTATTCTGCAGCCCGGTTCATAAAAAAGTTTTTTCTTTCTCACGTTTGACGTTTCACATCTCACGAAAAATTATTCCGTTCTCAAACTCTTCACCGGGTTTGCTATCGCTGCTTTTATTGATTGATAGCTGATCGTCGAAAATGCAACCAATACAGATAACAGTCCTGCCAAACCGAAGATCCACCATGCTATATCGGTACGATATGCAAAATCCTGCAACCACTTGTTCATTCCAAACCATGCAATAGGCACAGCAATCACCAGTGCAATCAGCACTAATTTTATAAAATCAATGGATAATAAGTTTACAATACCCGCCACATTTGCGCCCAGTACTTTGCGAATGCCAATCTCTTTTGTGCGTTGCATGGTGCTATATGATGAAAGGCCCAGTAATCCTAAGCAGGAAATGAAAATGGCAAGCACAGCAAAATTGAAAAACAAGTTGCCAAAATGATCTTCCGACCTGTATTGCCTGTCAAAAAATTCATCTAAAAAGTTATACTCGAATGGGCGGTTAGGAATAAGCTGGCTCCATTTATTAGTGATTGCTTTTAAAGTAGCAGGCAAGTTCGCAGCAGATACTCTCACAGAGATCATGCCCTTTCCCCAGGGCTCATAGCGCATAACCAATGGTGGTATATTCGACTGCAGGGATTTATAATGGAAATCTTTCAACACGCCAATGATCTGTCCCTTTTTCCCCCATTGGTCAAATTTTCTTCCGATTGCTTCCTGTGGTGTGCTATAACCCAGCATTTTTGATGCGGCTTCATTGATCACCATTGCCTGTGTGCTGTCCGTTGGAAAATCTTTGGAGAAACTTCTTCCTGCCGCAAGTTTCAGATCATATTGTTGCACATAATCGAAGTCGACAAAATATAAATCAAGATTGCTTTTCTGCATTTCTCCACTTTGGAATAGGCAGAATTGGAACCACCGCCCGGCACATGCGATGAAAAAGTTGATGATACTACGCCGGGAATAGAGGATAAGGATTGTTTAAAAACGTCTTTGTTTTTATCAAAATTGGTATTGATTATAATGGTCTGTTCTTTGCTGAAACCAAGGTTCTGGCTACGCATATAATTCAATTGCCTATACACGATAATAGTTGCGGCAATCAAAACAATCGAAATAGTAAATTGAAAAACAACAAGGCTCTTTCTTAGTATCGATCCTTTTGTTCCTGTGGAAAACCGTCCTTTTAATACACTCACCGGTTTAAAAGAAGATAACACCAGTGATGGATAGAAACCGGCAATTAACCCTATGAAAAGAGAAAGAATAAACAGGCTTACAATATGCAATGAATTGCTGAATATGCTGTTGCTGATTTCTTTACCCGCCAGTTGATTAAACAACGGAAGTGCTACAGCCGATAAAATGATTGATAAACAAAATGCAATGAGGCATATGATGATACTTTCACTGATGAATTGTCTTGCTAATTGAAATCTTAATGCACCCACAACTTTTCGTATGCCCACTTCTTTTGCACGTTCTGCACTTCGTGCTGTTGCCAGGTTGATAAAATTTACGCAAGCAATTAGCAATATAAATACAGCAATGGCGGAAAAAATATAAACATTATTAATATTGCCGCTTATAAATCCACCACGTGTTGAATGAAGATATACATCCCGCAATGGTTCAAGGCTTAAATAATCCTGCATCTGAAGCTTTTTTGCTTCTTCACCATGATGAAATTCCTGGAAAGCGGGAAACTTTGCAGCCAGTGCTTTTACATCCGTATGCGGTTTTGCGAGGATATATGTATAGTTGGTATGATTGGTCCATTCACTATCTGACAAAGGGAAACCGCTTACCTGCTTCGAGGAGGATAGAGATATAATCATATCCGCTTCTATCTGCGAATTTTTGGGTATGTCTTTCATCACACCGGTAATCTTTGCATTGATCGCTTCACCGGTAAGTTGTAATTCCTGGCCCATCGGGTTTGTATTGCCAAAATACTTTTTTGCGGCAGTTTGGGAGATAACAATACTCATTGGCTCAATGAGCGCTGTTTTTTTATCGCCTGCTATCAGCGGAAAATCAAATACATTAAATAAAGTGGAATCAGCCAATACGGATTTTTCTTCCTGGAACTTAACGGTCCCTTTCTTCACAAGAAGTTCTTCTGGTGCAATACGCACCGCATCTTCAATTTCCGGAAAATCCCTCTTCATGTTAATAGCGACCGGCGAGGTTACCGCTCCAGACCTGATCGTTTCAGTTGGTGTCTTTACATCAGCTACCACGCGATAGATGCGATCAGCCTTCGAATGAAAATTATCATAACTCGTCTCAAAACTCACATACAGGTAAATAAGGAAACAAGCAGAGATGCCCACCGCCAGGCCAAGTATATTAATAAACGAAAAAGCTTTGTGCCGCCATAAATTGCGCACTGCTATTTTGAAATAATTTTTAAACATAAAAGGATATTTTTGATGTCTGATTTATTGATTTCTGATTTACTGATTACTCATCATTTATTAGTTTATTCACGATTGACCATTCACGAACATCATTCCGTTCTCAAACTCTTCACCGGGTTTGCTATGGCTGCTTTGATAGATTGATAACTCACCGTTATCCACGCTATCGCAAGCGCTGCTATTGATGCTGTAAGAAAAATAACCCAATCAGCATTTACCCTGTATGCAAAACTTTTGAGCCAGCTATCAATAGCAAACCATGCAATTGGAACAGCAATTACAACTGCTATTAATATCAATCTTGTAAACCCTGTTGATAACAGATACACTACGTTGAATACAGAAGCGCCCAAAACTTTTCTTACACCGATTTCTTTTGTTCGCTGCTCCGCCATGAATGCTGATAAACCATATAATCCCATGCAGGAAATGAAAATGGCAAGTATTGCGAATACATTGAACAAACTGCCCATTTGTTGTTCACCTTTATAAAGGTTTGCAAGATCCTGATCAAGAAAGCCGTAAGAGAAAGGATAAGCAGGGTTTAAATCTGCGCTGATTTTTGCTAATGCTTTTATTGTTGCTTCAGTTTTGCCAGGCTGCATTCTTACAACTGCTGTGCCGCCCCAACGATTCAGCCCGATTATTAATGGTTCTATGGATTGCTGAACTGGTTTAAAATTAAAATCTTTTACTACATCAATGATGGTTCCCTTAGTATCCCATAAACTTAACGGTTTACCTACGACATCAGAAACTTTCATCCCCATTATCTGTACTGCTTTTTCATTAAGAATATAATTATTTGAATCAGCTTTGAAATCCGCAGAAAAACTTCTTCCGCTCAGCATTTTCATTTGGAATACATCCATAAAATACTCGTCAACAAACAGTGTTGGAAATACAGTCTGCGATTTAGGATCTTTTCCTTCCCATTTTACATTTACGGTTCCACTGGTAAGATTTGTAGGTAAATCATTTGTAATAGTATAGTTTGCCGTAAGAGAATTTTGTTTTAGCTCCGCTTTAAAGGCTTGTTGTTTATTCCACATTTCTCCCGCCATCGACATATAGAGCAGGTTCGATTTTTCAAAACCAAGATTCATGTTTTTAATAAATGTAAGTTGCCTGTACACAACAGCAGTGCCGGCAAGTAATATTATCGAAACAACAAACTGTACCACAACAAGTGCATTACGAAAAATTAAATTGCCACCCATCGTTTTCATGTTTCCTTTCAAAACTTTTACCGGTTTAAAACCCGAAAGGAATAAAGCGGGATAACTGCCGGATATTAACCCTGTTGCCAATGCTATACTTAAAAGTGTGATAATAATTTTTCCACTAAGAAATTGAATAGAAAGTTCTTTCCCTGCCAGTTCATTAAATGGAGGCAACAGTAACCACACAAGACCAACTGCAATTAGCAGAGCAATGAATGATATCAATAAAGATTCTCCAAGAAACTGACCAATGAGTTGTTTGCGCCCGGCGCCTACTACTTTACGAAGACCCACTTCCTTTGCACGTTGTGCAGAGCGTGCAGTTGAGAGATTCATAAAGTTGATGCAGGCCACAGCAAGTATAAAAAGTGCGACTACGAAAAAAATATTTACATATTGGATATTGCCGTGCCCGGGCAAATCGACTTGGCAATTGGAATGCAGGTGAACAGATGTTAATGGCTGCAGGTGAAAATCAACTTTTAGCGTTGCTTCATTCACATGTTCTTTATAAATTTTATTTATCTGTTTATTTAAACCCTCCACCGCTGCAGGCGTTGCATTAAAGTTTTTATCCAGTTGCAGGTATGTATAATAATTAAAGTTATCCCATGTGTTTGTCTTCAGGTCATTATCTGTTTGTGCAATGGAAGACATAGGAAGAATAAAATCAAACTGGAGATGTGAATTGGACGGAATGTTGGCAAGTATTCCGGTTACAATAATATTACTATTATTATCTTTTTTTAGAATTTTGCCCATTGCATCTTCCTTACCGAAATATTTTTTGGCCATGTCCTCAGTTATCAATACACCATCTGATCGCTGCATTGCAGTTTCCGGATTTCCTTTTACCAATCGAAATGAGAATACTTGAAGAAAAGTAGAGTCAGCATAGAAAACATTTTTTTCTTCAAACTTTCGCGTACCAACCTCGAATACATTTGTGGAAAGATGACTTAACCGCACATAATTTTTTACAACAGGCATCTTTGCTTTCAATTCTGCGGGCATGGCAGCGCAATTCACAGCAGCTTTAAAATCCCCTGCATTGGCTGTAATGCGATGAATTTCATTTGCGTTTTTATGAAAACGGTCATAGCTCAATTCATTTTGCACCCATAACAAAATGAAAATGCTACATGCCATACCAATAGCTAAACCAATAATATTAATTGCCGCAAATGCTTTGTGACCGATAATATTGCGGAATGCGATTTTGAGATAGTTTTTAAACATGAAAGAAGTTTTATGTTGTACGTTAGACGTTGTAAGTATTTTTTATGTTACAAGCTTTTTGTTGTTTATATATCACTTGTTGTTTCTCCCGTTTGCACGGAACTGCCTCGTCACGCAAATTGCTCGCCGCATCAATTTGAACTTTGTTGAGCAATGAACAAAGTGTATAAGTGTGCAACACAGAAGCTTAATTCATGTCTTTAGTTCAGCTTATATCCTTCGGCTTCGCTCAGGATTTTCTTCATTCACAATTGACGATTCACCATTTACGACAACTATTCTGTTCTCAAACTCTTCACTGGATTTGCAATCGCTGCTTTTATTGCCTGGAGGCTTACTGTTATTAATGCAATAAGAACTGCGGATAAACCTGCCAGTACAAATACCCACCAACTGATATTGATGCGATAAGCAAAATCCTGAAGCCATTGATGCATAAAATACCATGATATTGGTGATGCAATTAAAACGGCTATTGCAACAAGCATAATAAAATCTTTACTAAGCATAGCTGCGATATTAGTAATACTTGCTCCCAGCACTTTTCGTATGCCGATCTCTTTTGTTCGCAATTCAGCAGTGAACATAGCGAGCCCGAACAATCCCATGCATGAAATAAAAATGGTGATGATCATGGCTGCATTCATAAGCCATGCTGTCTCCTGATCTTTTTCGTAAAGCCATGTGATAGATTCGTCAAGGAAACTGTAATTAAAATCTGTCTCAGGAAATATTTGCTTCCATTGTTTCTCTATTTGTGAAATTGCAGCATTTGCGTCGCTTACATGTCTTCCCTTTGTAGCGAGTTTTACAGCAATGCTCCATTGCCTGTCCGGCATATTTGCAATTACTACAGGCTTTATAACTTCATGAAAAGAACCTTCATGAAAATCTGCTACTACACCCACGATAGGATAAGGGTTTCCGTTTCCTGCATAAAGAAATTTGCCTACAGCATCTCCGGGTTTTGAAAAGCCCAATGCATGAGCACAGGTTTCATTGATCACTAATTCCCTCAGGCTATCACTGCGTAACATGTTTCTACCGGCAACCAATTTCATCTGGTAAAAAGGAATAAAATCTTCATTGCCTGACTCTATTGAAACCTGCAAATCCATCTCGCTTTTTCCTTTGTATTTAAAATTTTCTGTGCCATGCGCAAAACCCATTGGTGCATTTCCCTGCGGTATAACTTGTTCCACACCTACTGATTCTTTTATCTTCTCTGCCAGTACTTTCATTTTGCCGGTACGATCATCCCAGTTATTGATAGTAATAATTGCATTTGTTTTAAAACCCTTATCTGCCTTGCGCATAAAGCCGATCTGGTTGCTTATAACAATAGCCCCGATAATAAAAATTAACGAAATGCAGAATTGAAAAACGATCAATCCTTTTCTTAAATTCCAGTTGCCGCGACCTTTTGATACAGTTGCTCCTTTTAAACTTATCACAGGTAAATAAGAAGACAAAACTTTTGCGGGATAAAAGCCTGCGAGTAATGAAGTAACCAGCGTGACAATTAATAAGAAAATGAGTGTGGAAGAATTGAAGAGATCAAATGTCACACCTTGTGGTATAAAAGAACTGAATAGAGAAAGAACCGGTTTTACCAATAATAAAGAAATACTTACAGCAAAAACGGTGAGTACAAATGTTTCTGTTAAAAACTGGAAGACAAGATTTGTTTTGTTGCTTCCCAAAACTTTTCGCACACCTATTTCTTTTGCTCTTTTAATAGATTGCGAGCAGTGGATAAATTAATAAAGTTTACAGAAGCAATAGTGAGTATAAATAAAGCGATGCCCATTAATATATACAACGTGGGCAAATGAGCTTTTCTGAAATTATCACCATCGTCTCCGCGATAATATTCATCAGTGAAATGAATGTTTTTCAATGGCTGGAGTTGCATGGTCAATTTTGCACCCGGTGGCGGTTTTATATGAGTTTTTATATAAGCTTCAAATTGTGTATTAACTTGTGCAGCCGTTGTTCCTTTGTTCAATTTTACAAAAGCCATTGAACCATGTGGACGCAAACTGCTCCAATCAGCAGTGGGAATATCTGTCTTTAAAAAGCTGTTTGGTGCAGTGCTTATAGAAATAAAATCTGTATAGGGAAAATCTGTGTGTTTATTCCAAGCCTTTACAACGCCTGATACTGTTACCTCCAGTGAATCATTATAAGTAACTGTTTTTCCAATTATTTTATCTAATGGTTCATTGCCAAAATATTTGTGTGCCTTACTTTCTGAAAGCACGACTTTATAGGGTTCGTTTAATACGGTAGCAGAAGCAGCTACATCAGGAATAACACTGTTTAAAAATATTTTTTCTCCTGAATTATTTTGCATTTCTCCTGTTATCCTATAGATGCGTTCTTTGTCAGGATGAAATGTATCAAAACTAAATTCGTAACTGGTGATAAGGTAAATCACAATACAGGCACATATCCCCAATGCAAGACCAAGTATATTGATAGCTGTGTAAGCTTTATGTCTTGTAATGTTTCGCCATGCGATCTTAAAATAATTTTTGAACATAATTTTTTTTTTAAACCGGTTTCTTATTTAAGCCTGTCGTTTAAGGATTTATTACGCGTGTGATTGTTATTCAATTCTTTTATACTTTCTGATAATTTTTTAGGATATCCTTTTCTTCCGGTTTTGCTGTCTAATTTTCAAATTATTCCATTCTCAAACTCTTCACCGGGTTGGCTATCGCTGCCTTAATAGACTGATATAAAACTGTCGTCAACGCGATTGCCATTATCAGCAACAAAGGCAGCAGGAAAAACCAAATACCTATCTCAATATGAAATGCATAATCCTTTAGCCAGTTTTGCAATAAGAAATATGCAACCGGGATAGCAATTAAACCCGCAAACAGTATGAGTTTTATATAATCTTTCGTGATGAGTGTTGTTATTTGAAAAACAGTTGCGCCCAATATTTGTTCTCTTTGCAACGGTGTACAATGAGAGACCAAACAAACCGAGACTTGCGACAATAATTGCAAGTATTGTAAACCACCAAAGTATGGTTGAGAACAATTTGTCGTTTTTATATTGTTCGTTGAAATGACTATCGAGAAAGAAAAATTCGAAAGGACTTTGCGGAAATCTTTTGCTCCAAACCTGTTTTGCCTGCACCAGCACCTGCTGAAGATTTTTTGTATTTAATTTCAAAGAATACAGGCTCGTGTTTATATGTTGCTCGGGATAGAATACGATTGGGTCATAATTGTATTGCAACGATTGCTGATGATAATCATGCAATACACCAATGATCTTACATTTAATGCTTCCGCCGGTGATGATCATTTTATTTATTGCATAATTTGCTGTGGCAAAGCCAAATGTCTTCGCTGTTGTTTCGTTGATAATAACATTTAATATTTGTGTTGTGTCTTCAGAAGCGGGTTTGTCATTATCAAAATTTCTTCCGGCTGCAAGCGATAAACCATAGTTTGGAATAAATTTTTCATCAATGCCAAATGTGCGGCAGCGTTTATCTTCGTTTGATGAAATTAAGCGGAAACCTGATGAACCCCCTACTTCGCCACCGGGCACAGAGGTTGAAGCTGTTACTGCCTGTACACCAGGTATCGTCTGCAGGTCATTTAGAAAAGATTCTACAGCGTTTACTTTACTGCTATCGAGTTTTATTGTTTGCTCCAGTACAAGGGTTTGTTTGATATCAATACCAAGATCACGATTGCTCATGAATTGCAATTGACGATAAAAACCAATTGCTCCGCCAATTAAAACAATAGCGGCTGTGAATTGCAGTACCACCAATGGCTTACGAAAAAAATTCCTGCTTCTTCTTAGCCCTGCAAAACCTGAAACTGATTTTAAAGTTTGAACAGGTTGAAATGATGACAATACAAATGCAGGATAGAAACCAGCGAGCAAAGTGCTCACCACAAAAATTGAAAACATAATTGCCCAGAACTGCCAACTGTTGCTTTGTAGGTCAATTACATTTTGATTGATAAGTTGAGAAAAATATGGAAGCGTTAATTTAAAAAGCAGAAAGCCGATGAGAATTCCAAGTGCATTTATTAAAAAAGTTTCTGCAAGAAATTGTCTTACCAATTGAAATTTTGTAGCACCCACCACTTTGCGCACGCCCACTTCTTTTGAGCGCTCCAGTGAATGTGCAGTAGAAAGATTGATATAATTGATCAAGGCAATAAGCAGGATGAGTAATGCTGCAACGCCAAGATATTTCAGGTAATACAAATTACCGCTTCCTTCCATTTCATAATCATAGGCAGAACGTGTATGAATATCTTTCAAAGGCTGTAGCTGAAAAGAAACAGTATAACCGTCTTTCTTCATGCTGCTGCCCATATAACGTTCTGCAAATGAAGGCATCTTCGTCTGCAAAGCATTTACATCAGTGCCGGGCTTTAATAAAAGATAAGTATAAAAATCACTCCATCCCCAGCTTGTGTTTGCATCGCCATTCGTAAGTTGTATATACTTGTTGTAATTAAGAAGAATATGAAACTGTATATGTGAATTAGCAGGAACATCTTTCAGCACTGCTGTTACAACATAATCCTCATTGTTGTAATGAATCGTTTTACCAATGGGATTTTC
>WNFZ01016208.1_pt1 | contig 10593 bp, 5 predicted proteins | sample 5400081 | NCBI WGS metagenome assembly WNFZ01 (sample SAMN13153365, study PRJNA577476) | soil metagenome | isolation source: 80 cm soil or saprolite under grassland replicate 1 | place: USA:California | collected 2016-06-15
CTGCGACCATATTATTGGGGTTGAGATGGTAACTCCGGATGGGAAGGTGATTCGCGCAAGTGCCGATGAAAACGCGGAACTCCTTTGGGGACTGCGTGGTGCAGGGGGTAACTTTGGCGTGGTGACGAAAGCGGAGTTCCGTCTTCATCCCCTCAAGCAAGTCCTAGGTGGTCACCTCGTTTACCGCGGAGAAGGTGTTCGCGATGCACTTCTTCGCTATCGAGACGTGGTTGCACGTTCTCCGCGTGATCTCAGTTGCCAGGTATCACTTGGGTTGGATGAGTCATTGACTCCGGTGCTCGAAATTGTGCCGTGCTATACGGGCACGGATGCAGACCCCGAGGAGCTGCGTATGCTGCGCTCAGGGCGCGGACTTATCGAAGATAGTGTGCATGTGCAGACGTTTCTTGAACAGCAGCGCGTGATCGACTCATCCTATGGCGAGAATCGGCATTACTGGAAAGGTCACTTTGTGCGCGAGCTCCCGGATGAACTGCTCGATGAATTGCTTAGATGTCTCCTCGCGCTCGGTCGTCCGCCGGGAGGGATCATGATCGAATCGCTACATGGTGCCCCCAAGGATAATGGCGCGCCTCCCGGAGCGGTAGGCTTCCGCGGCGCAGCGTTCAACGTCAGCGCGCTGGGGGTTTGGAAGGATCCTGCCCTCGATGCTGAGCAGGTCAACTGGACGCGTGAAACGACAGCTGCGATCCAGCCGTGGTCATTCAACGGCGGTGGGTATGTCAACTATATGCAAGCCGATGAGCCAATTGAACGCGTCCGCGCCGCGTTCGGTACTGAAACATTTGATCGCCTCCAGAGACTCAAGCAGCAGTATGACCCACACAATATCTTGCATCGCAACCAAAACATCCCGCCGTTGTGACAATGTAACCTCGTCAAGCAGCACCACATTCCAAACAAAAACGATACGCCCGAATCATCGGGCGTATCGTTCAACAATTTTCGCTCATCAAGTAGCTACCTGACAGTTTGTTTCAAGAGTAATCCGTTGGTCGAGTAGGCGGTGCTCGTCCGCCATATCGAGACCAACAAGTCGACTGCAAGTCAAGGATTTCATGAGAATTTGTGGTCTCGATACGCCCTCCACGAGCATTCGGGGCTACTCGACCACCAGTCACAGGTTGAAATTTGAAAGTGTCAGGTGACTAGCAGAATTTCCACGTCAATAATATCCCCCACTTTCAAGACCGTGCCCGTTGGAATTTGTGTGCGGTGGAGCAAACCATCCTGTTTGATGCCAATATCCACAAAGGCGCCGAAGTCTACTACATTGCGGTCCGTACCCTTCAATTGCATGCCGGTGATCAGGTCTTCCACCTTGAGCACATCGGAACGCAGGATAGGCAAGGGTGCATCGGTACGCGGGTCCCTGCCCGGACGAACCAGTTGTTCGAGAATGTCTTTAAGTGTAGGAATGCCACAACTCAATTGCCTGGCCAACTCTTCCAGGGATGTTTTCGTGGTGAGTGCATCTAGAGCGGAGACCCGTTCATTTAATAATGAGGTAACCGAAGGCCCCGCGAGCGCGAGAATGGATTCCGCAATCGTATAGGATTCGGGATGGATGGCTGATGCATCCAAAGGATTCGTCCCATTTTGAATCCGCATAAATCCAGCGGACTGCTCGAAAGCTTTCGGTCCGAATCCTGTCACCTTCTTAAGCGCAGCGCGCGATTTGAAGGGACCATTTCCATCGCGATATGCAACGATGTTACCAGCAAGTTTTGGTCCTACACCTGAAACGTGTGTGAGCAAGGCGCTGCTTGCCGTGTTCAGATCCACGCCCACTTTATTGACGACACTTTCCACGACACCATCCAGCGCGTGCGCCAGGGATGTTTGATCCACATCATGCTGATACATCCCCACGCCAATCGATTTGGGATCAATCTTGACAAGTTCTGCCAGTGGGTCTTGCGCGCGACGTGCAATGGACACCGCGCCGCGAATCGTCACATCCAGATCGGGGAATTCCTGGCGCGCCAATGCAGATGCTGAATATACCGAAGCACCCGCTTCATTGACGATTAATCAGCGTGACATGATGACGATTGATCAGATCCTGCACAGTATTGATCGCGCCTTTCCAATCATTCTTTGGCTCGTGCGGATAGATCGTGCCCGTATCCAGAAGTTTGCCCGTTGAATCGACAACCGCAACTTTGCAACCCGTACGAAAACCAGGATCGATGCCAAGGATAATTTGCTGTGCAAGCGGCGGATGGCTCAGGAGGGCACGCAGGTTATTGGCAAATACTTGAATGGCGTGATTGTCGGCGCTTTCACCTTTTTCACGACGGACATCGCATTCGATGGCAGGCAGCAAAAGACGCTCCGCCGAATCCTGAATGGCAAGTGCAAGCTGGTCTGCAAATGGAGAAAGGATATCCTGTTCGAATTCAGACTGGATCGCATCCAGCCAATCGCGCTCAGGTACATCCACATGCACGCGCAATACGCCTTCCTTTTCACCGCGTGTGACAGCAAGAATTTGATGAGGTTGCAGGCGATCTACGCGACACTCAAATTCATAATAGGACTGATAGACTGCCTTTTCATCGACGGCGTCTTTTATTTTCTCCACGTGCAGTTTTGAAAATTTTAGAGCTTTCTCGCGGACCATCGCGCGGACATTGGCATGATCGCTGATTCGTTCAGCGACAATGTCACGCGCGCCTTGCAAGGCTTCAGGGACATCCTTTACCTGATCGTTGAGGAATCTCGCGGCAATTTTTTCTGGTGAACCTGTTGTCCCTTGTGCAATGATCAAGTCAGCGAGCGGCTCCAATCCTTGTTCGCGTGCGACCATAGCGCGGGTGCGGCGCTTCTTTTTATAGGGCGCGTATAAGTCTTCCAGTGCGGAGAGAGTCGTTGCTGCATTAAGACTATCGCGCAGTTCGCTTGTGAGTTTTCCCTGCTCTTCAATCGAGGCAAGAATGATAGCTCGGCGTTCATCCAGAGCACGCAGGCGGACGAGGACGTCTGCAATAATACGGATTTGTTCATCATCCAGCGAACCCGTCACCTCTTTGCGATAGCGCGCGATGAATGGGACCGTGTTGCCATCATCCAGGAGATTGATCACCGCAGTGACTTCGGAGGGTTTTATATTTAGTTGGGAAGCAATTTGTTCAGCGTGAGTCATGCGGGCGATTCTATCATGCGAAACATCGTATGTCTTCGGAAACTGAGGAGAAACTGTAAAACAAGAGCGACTGTCCCCATGCGGTGGGGATTTTTCATTTGTACGAATTTTTGTATTTTGTATCCTGTTTTGTAACCACGGGTATGTACAATATACTTGGTTTAATAGGTCAACATGATGGGGTAAGTTTGGTGTTTACGAACCAAAGCATGTGCTTCTCTCATCATCGATCCAATCAAAGCAGCGGAGAAAATCCTTGAACACAATTCAACCCCAGGAAGAAATCCTAACAGCGCGCGAGCTGGAAGTACTGAAATTAATTGCGCATGGCTGTAAAAACCGCGAGATTGCACAAATTCTTGAAATTGAAGAGCGCACGGTTCGTTTCCATGTTGGAAACATTCTCCATAAACTCAAGGTGAAGAATCGCAGTGAGGCGAAATGCTATGCATGTAAGAATGGGTGGATAGACTGAATTGGATAAAGCAACACTCCTTTAAATTTCGAATACTGGCGTTTAAGTTTAAGCCAGTTGTCGAAATATTGGGAGTTTGATATACCCTTAGGATAGTTTTGCAGGCACCCAAAACCTTGCAGGATACGTCTATTAAATTTCAGGTGGGTAGTCATCCGAATAAAGGAGTAAAGCATGAAACGATCGCACAAAACGAAGAGTTGGTTTGAAATTCTAATCGTGGTTGGATTAATCCTGATCATCCCATTGTTCTTTGCTATTCAGACGAGAGCCAATCAACAGGCTACGCAAAAGACACCAACGCCTGTGGCAGCTACAGAGCCGCCCGTAGAAACACCGGTGGCATCTTCATCTGCCACAACGGCAAAACAACCACCCGCTTGTACCTTTCCTTTGGCGCAGATAACTCGTGTCGAGTCAACGCCAGAGAATTACACTTTTTCGGAACCAAAGGTCGTGTTAACTGCGCCAGAGGGCAATCCTCTCAATGTTGCGCAATGGTTGCCCGATAACCAGCAGGTTTTGGTGACAGAAGAGTTGGATAATCAGTGGAAAAGTGGCAACCCTAATGACATTCAAGACTCCATCAGCCTGTATAACCCTGAGACGGGCGAATCGAAACTATATGCCATTGGCCCTCAAATTGGCGAGACTCCAATGTGGTTGCCAGAACTAAATGGAGTGGTGTATTCGTCTGTAACCTTCTCGAATATAAATCCAAAGGATGGTGTTTTGGAAACTCACCGCAAGTTATGGGTCAGTTATGGCGACCCCAATGCTGCGCAGTTGCTGGCTGATAACCTGCAACAGCCGTTCGTCGCCAAACCTGATGGAAGCTATCGAGTAAGCAAATCTCCAAGCAGGATAAATCGCTGAAGAAGCCGTCGTCGCCTGCCGCTTTTGACCCTGCCCAGTGGGATTATGCCAAAGCGCGGAGAGACAAAATCCCCGTTCGCTACCACATGGCTTGGCAGCCGGGTACCTCGCTTGTATTTTTGTACAGCAAGGCTGGTATCGCCCACTCAGAAGGCGGCTATACCTTCATTTTGGATACCGCCACCGGGCATATTTGCGAATTGAATTTTGGCGGGTGGGCATCGAGCGCACACTGGAGCCCAGATGGGCGCTATTTGGCAATCGTTAGAGCAAATTCCTATACTGGACTTTCTGATGCCATAGATTTGGTTATTCTGGATTCGACAACAGGAAACTTGCGCACGGTTGGGACAAATCTTCCAGATGTAGAAGGAAAATATAACGTGGGTGACTTTACATGGACTCCAGATAACCTTCATCTGCTTGCCTTTGAAAGCATTCCTTCGCATTACGATATCAATCGTCATGAAACGTATTATTATGACCTTTACCTCATTGACCTCGCGTCCGACCAAAGCGCAAACTTGTTTCCCGAATTTAAATCATTCGGTGGAACTGGTAATAATTTTTTATGGTCGCCCGATGGCTCAAAACTCCTAATACATTGTCCGCTGTCTAGCGCGCTGTTTGTAACAGACCGTTATTGCCTTGTTTCTGTGCAAGGCGTCAAGCGATAAGGAGAAATATTATGAAGCACAAAAATATACTCCTTGTCGTGTTCTTTCTCACCTTGTTTGTATTTCAGCAAGTACAAGCGGGAGGGAACCTGCCCTCTACTGGCAGACCATCTATAATGAATGCGCCTCTGGCAAACACTTTCTTGTTTGACGATGTTGATGTGCAAATATATCCCTTGCGTGCTGATGGCACAATAGAACCTGGCAGTTCTGCATGTACCTTGCCCAATACCAACGGTGGCTGCCCGGATAAAGAACCGCCTACATGGTGCAAGAGTGGTATCTCTAACCAGGATCAAATTTATAAATTCTATTTTCTTTGCACCGACCAGGATTACCTTCCAGATGTTCTTGCGGGAGAAATGGATGTAGCGGAGATTTCCCCTCATGATGAGGCGCTAAAGGCTCAGGCGGTAGCGGCGCGCACTTTTGCAAGTTATAAGTCTAAGGTTTTTGGCGTGCAGCCGAATGGTACTACTTTTCACATTATCAATAATTCTACTGACTTTCAATTATATACTCCACATAGCAGCAGCGGTTCGAGCTATGATTCTCAAATAAGGAATGCAGCAATTGGTACTGCCGGAGAATTTCTTTATCATTATGATGAGGTGAAAGGTACGCACACCATTGACGCGGAGTTTAGTTCTGACTTTGCAGTTTCTGTGCCTGGAGGTGAAATTTATTTAATAGGTGGTATCGAAGATCCAATTACTACTACATCCACCTTTCCCGACGGTGTATGTAATCCAGGAGCCATTGGGAATAGCCGGGGCATGAGCCAGCGGGGAGCAATCCGCTGGGCGAAGGGCAATACTTGTCCCGATGGAACTGGCACGGATTGGCACATAAAATGGGATTACAAGCAAATCCTTGCCCACTATTACACGGGGGTGGAATTTATAAATGACGATACCAGTGTCCCCTTCGCACCGAATGACCGCTGGAATATGCTGAAATACGAGAATATTCCTTCTACAATGACCCCAGGCCAAACAATTACTAACGTTAGCGTGTGGCTACAAAACACGTCCAAGCAGCTCTGGACGGATTCGATATTAGGTTATCAATGGATAGGTCCGAACGGCACAAGTGATTGGATTGAAATATCTTTATCTGGTTTAGCAGCAGGTGATGATGAAAATAAATCTATAAGTATTACTGCGCCAACAAGTGGAACCTATACAACCTTGAGGTTTGATGTAAAACATGCTTCAGATGGTATCTGGTTTTCAACTAGAGGCTGGCCCGATGTACAAATCCCTGTTCAGGTCAATGGGTCAACAATTACACCAACACCGCCAATAATTACTCCAACTCCGTCTCCAATCCTTGCGTCGAGTACTTTTGACACTGGAGATGATGGCTGGACGGTCGTCAACGACGCCTATCCTCCGGTATATTATGCACAAGGTGGAAATCCCGGTGGGTATATTTCAGCCACGGACAAAATGCAAGGTTCGTACTGGTATTGGCGCGCGCCTTCAAAATTTTATGGCAATGTTTCAGCCGCCTACGGCAAAGCACTCACATTTGACTTGAAACAATCCTCTACAGCAAGTCAAGCAGATCAAGATGATGTCATTTTGGTTGGCAGTGGTCTCACACTTGTTTACAACACTTCCTATAATCCCGGGACAAATTGGACTGCATATAGTGTCTTATTATCTGAAACCGTTGGATGGGTCAATAAGGCAACCGGTCAAACCGCTACGCAATCCGAATTACAAAGTGTGCTTGCATATCTTTCTGATCTACAAATTCGCGGTGAATTTGTGGTTGGTGCGGACACCGGTTCTTTGGATAACGTTATCCTAGGGGGACAATCGAACCAGAATCCAACCCCTACACCTTCCCCTAACACGGGATGTCCAGCTAGCGATATAGCCAGCAACATAAATAATCAATACGCCGGAACATCATCCAATCAAGCTCGTAAAACACTATTCCATAGCGTCTCATATTCGTATGTTCAACAAGCTCTGATTGATCTTCAATTGTTATATCGTGTTAGAGATGAAGTTCTAAGTCAGACTCCTGCGGGACAACATTATATTGATTTGTATTACGGGCATGGTTTTGAAATAACAGAAATACTGAGAAATAATTCAGAAGTAAGAGATGAAGCAATTTCTACACTCCAGCTTTGGGAACCCAATCTACAGGCTTTGGTAGATGGAAATGGCAACAGTGTAACGATCACTGATGAACAAGTACAAACCATACAGACTTTCTTGAATCATTTATCTGCGTTGGGAAGCCCAGAATTGCAACAAACGATTGCAAGTGAACAAGCTGGTTTGAACATGCAAGAATTGGTCGGTCAGACGATGAGTCAGGCTTGGGAAGATATTGGCGGCGTCGCTACGGCTACGCCGACTGCGACCGATACTCCAACGAGCACGCCAACTCCTACGCCTACCTTGACACCCACTAATACACCTACAAGCACACCGACGTTCACGCCCACGAATCCACCGAACGCATGTGTGCCGAGTAATTCATATAGTTCCTCTCAAGGTGCATTCCAATTCGCTTCTTTGAAGTTGGCAGCGAATTCTACGAATTTTGATCGTTTGCCTTTGTCCTTTATCCCCAACCGCGGGCAGGAGGATCCATCTGTGAAATTCCAGACGCAAGGCTTGGGCGGCAGTCTCTTCTTTACGCCGGGTGAAGTGGTATTCTCCCTGCCAAATCCGGTCAAGGTGAAAGAGGATGATAAGGACAAGATCCGCTATGATCTGTATCTGGCAAATGTCGTGCGCATCCATTACCAGGGAGCAAATGATAATCCTGAGATGGTCGGCATGGGAACGTTGCTAGGCGTGGTGAATATTCTGAAAGGTAATGATCCAGCCAAATGGCGAACAAATCTGCCAACATATTCAAGCATTGCGTATCGTGAACTTTATCCTGGCATCGAACTGCGCTATGAAGGGACAGATGGAAACATCAAGAGTACTTTCTATGTTAGCCCTAGCGGTAATCCCGCGAACATTGTTTGGAGCTATAAAGGCGCAGATAGTGTAACGATAGATGATTCTGGTAATTTAGTGATCACGCTGCCACCACCGGTAAGAGGTGGAGTTAGCACTTCGATTATGGAACATGCGCCGGTTGCCTGGCAGGAAGTAAGTGGAAATCGCGTCATGGTTGCGGTGCAGTATGCCGTGGACAGGCAAGCCAAAAAAGTAAACTTCGTATTCCCCAATGGATACGATTCAAGTCTACCGTTGGTGATTGACCCCACGCTTACATACAGCACCTATTTGGGTGGCATCAGAACTGATGAGGGCCATGCCATCACTTTAGATGCAGACTGTAACATTTATATCACTGGCGACACTCATTCCTCAAATTTCCCGATCGTAAACCAGTACCAGACCAACCCGCCTGATACGGATATCTTTGTCAGTAAGCTCAATCCTACAGGCAATACGCTACTCTACAGTACCTACATCGGTGGAAGTGCGAGTGACCAGGCTTGGGGCATCGCTCTAGATAGCCAGAGACGGATCACTGTCGCTGGAGAATCGGAGTCAAGTGATTTCCCGATGCAAAATGCCTATAATAGCAATTTTGGGGGTGGCACTTGCCCAGATGCAGAGCCTTGTGATGATGTGGTTGTCGCGCAGCTCAATCTCAGTGGCACTACTTTACGCTACAGTACCTATTTGGGAGGCAGCCAGGAAGATAATGGCTTTGCTTTGGCGATTGGACCAGGTGATAAGATTCACCTGACGGGTTCAACTCACTCCAGCACGTTCCCGACCTTCCATGCGTATGACACCAGCTTTGGAGGTGGTACTTGCAGCGGTCTTCCATGCTATGACGCCTTTGTCGCGACCATTGACCCGGCTCTCACAGGCAGTGCTTCTCTGCTCTATAGCACTTTCCTTGGAAACAATAATTATGATGACGGTATGGGGATCGCTGTTGACAGCCTTGGGCATGTGTATGTCGCCGGCTATACTCGCTCTGATGGTTTCCCCACGCGTACTCCTTACCGAGGTACGCGGGTGGGCGGCACGGATGTATTTATCAGCAAGCTGAATACGACCTTGAGTGGAGATCCTTCCCTCCTCTACAGTACCTACTTCGGAGGCAGCGTAGATGAGCACGCTCTTGGAATTGCGTTGAACGGTGAGAACCAGGTGTATATCACGGGCTATACACAATCAACCAATTTCCCGATGGCGAATCCGTTTGATAACAGCTTCGGCGGTGGAACGTGCGGCACCATTGCCTGTTACGACGCCTTTGTCACCCACCTGAATATTGCAACGAACGCTTTGGTATCCAGCAGTTACCTGGGTGGCAGTAATGCTGACGAAGGTGCAGGGATTACAGTGGATGACAATGGCAATGCCTATGTGACAGGCTATACCAAATCCAGCAACTTCAATACGCTCGCACCCATCCAACCGAACAAAGGCATTGATTCTTGCAGTACGCCGCCGTGTTCAGATGCCTTTGTGACTAGTGTCAATGCTAGTGGCGCATTAACTTACTCCACATACTTGGGTGGATCTGCCGAGGATTATGGCAGCGCCATTGTCTTCAATGGATTAGGGAGCGTGTATATCACGGGTTATACTTTCTCCACGAATTTCCCCGTCACCGATGGCACAGGAATTTCGAGCACGGGCTACAGTGATGTCTTTGTGGTGAAGATCGATAACTGAGTATATTCTGTAGAGCAATCCCATACTGATTAAAATAACTCATCCCATAATTATGGGATGAGTTATTTTTCACAGAAAAAACTTTGTATTATCCGAGCGCTGCCTGACACAGGATAGCTTGCCAAGTGACTCACAATTTATCCGAATTGATCTCCAGGCAACTTGAATATAGAATCTTCTAATCCTATACCACTTCCTTTGCAAGCGCTCGTTCTTTTTTCCTCGCCAGCAGGGAGCGAATTCGGGCATGCTTTTCCCTTGTCAATGGATAAAACCATGCCATTGCTATGGCACCGAAGAGCAACAACGCGCCGAGAGGTCCGATCAGGAAGCGAATGGCTTGTAGCGCAGAGGCCGGTTGGGTAAATTGCGTCGCGCCATCCGGGGGTGTTTGATATCCAAACCAGCCAAGCGTTTGCAAGGCGAGGAAGATCGCCAAGGCGCCGGTCAATTTCCGTACAAAATTTTTGACGCCATAATAGATCCCCTCACGGCGGCGGCCGGTGCGCAGCTCATCCCATTCGATCACATCGGGGAAAATCGCATCGGGCAAAACATGCGCGGTCGAAACGCTGATTCCTGCCATAACCGCCAGCACAAGGATGAAGGTGATCTGTCCCGGTTGAACAGCGTAGATCAGCAATTGCACAACAGCCCAGAACGTCATCCCAATCATATATGCGCGTTGTTTTCCAACTTTGTGCGCCAACC
>WNFZ01006463.1_pt1 | contig 10589 bp, 12 predicted proteins | sample 5400081 | NCBI WGS metagenome assembly WNFZ01 (sample SAMN13153365, study PRJNA577476) | soil metagenome | isolation source: 80 cm soil or saprolite under grassland replicate 1 | place: USA:California | collected 2016-06-15
GCTCCAGCGCCCTGTGCCACCACGGCCACGGCGGCCACGGGGCGCCGTTGGAGCGGCGCTACCTGATCGTCCCGGGAATCAGGTCGTCGCGGATCTATGTGCTGGACACCAAACCGGACCCGCGCAACCCGCGGGTGGTCCGCGAGATCACCGCCGACGAGCTGGCGAGCAAGGCCGGCTACTCGCGGCCCCACACCGTGCACTGCGGCCCCGGCGGCATCTTCCTGTTCAACCTCGGCGGCGCCAACGGCAACGACGGCCCCGGCGGCATCGCCCTGCTGGACCACGACACCTTCGACGTCGTCGGCGCCTGGGAGCAGGACCGCGGCGACGTGTACTTCGGCTACGACGGCTGGTGGCACCTCAACTACGACACGGTAGTCACCTCGGAGTGGGCCACCCCGTCGATGGTGGAAAACGGCCTGGACCCCGAGGACCTGCTGGGCCGGCGGTTCGGCCACCACCTGAACTTCTGGTCGATGTCCCAGCGCAAGGTGATCCAGCGTGTCGACCTGGGCGACGCCCACCAGATGGTGTTCGAGCTGCGCCCCGCCCACGACCCCGCCAAGGCCTGGGGCTTTGTCGGCGTGGTGATCAGCGTGGAGGACCTGTCGGGATCGGTGTGGTTGTGGCACCGCGACGGCGACCGCTGGGCCGCCCGCAAGGTGATCACCATCCCCGCCGAGCCGGCCGACCCCGAGCTGCTGCCGCCGGCGCTCAAGCCGTTCGGCGCGGTGCCGCCGCTGATCTCCGACATCGACCTATCCGTCGACGACCGGTGGCTGTACGTGTCGTGCTGGGGTACCGGGGAGCTCAAGCAGTACGACGTCAGCGACCCGTTCAACCCGCGCGAGACCGGCTCGGTCAAGCTCGGCGGGATCGTGCGGCGCCAGGCCCATCCAGCGGCGCCGGACCTGCGGCTGGCCGGCGGGCCGCAGATGGTGGAGGTCAGCCGCGACGGGCGGCGGGTTTACGTCACCAACTCCCTGTACGGAGCCTGGGACGAGATCTTCTACCCCGATGGGGTGGGCGGGTGGATGGCCAAGCTCGACGCCGACATGGACGCCGGGGGCGGGATCGCCGCCGACCCGCGCTTGTTCCCCAACGGCGACGACTTCCGCGGGCTGAAGGTGCACCAGACCCGGCTCCAGGCCGGGGACGCCTCCAGCGACTCCTACTGCCACACCCGCTGACCATGCGACCCTTGGCCCACCACGCCGGCGAGCAGTCACTGGCCCCGCTGCTGCTCCTGCTGGGCAGCGGCGGGCTCCCCCTGGTCATGGCAATCGGCCGGGCACGGCTGGCGGCTGCCCGCGCCAGGCTGACCAGGAAGCAGGGCTCGCGCCGCCGCTGAGAGTCGCATTACAGGCAAGGCGGAGCGGCATGGAAGCTTAAGACCTCGATCGTCCCGGAAGGAGGCCGCTCGTGATCATTCGAGTGTTTCGCGCCAGGATTCACCCTGGAAAGGAGGACGAGTTCGAGCGCTTCGTGCGCGAAACCGGCGTCCCCATGGTGGAGGCGCAAGCGGGATGCTCACAGGTGACTTGGGGTCGGAGCCGCTGGAGCGATCAGCCCGAGTTCGCCGTCGTGACTCACTGGGCCTCGGTTGCCGCGCTTGAGGCGTTTGCCGGGCCGCGCTGGCAGGAAGCCGTCATCGAGCCGGACGAAGAGCACATGCTGGCTGAGGTCTTCTGCGATCACTATGAGACCGTCGAGACGGGCTGACCGGGTCAAGAGCGGAGTCGTCGCTGGAGCCAACCAACAGCGGTTCGGTGTGGTCGACCAGCTCTAGGCGTGCTTGCAATGTCACTCCAGCCACAGCAGCACGACCGCAGCGATGGTGACCATCGCCAGGTAGTTCGCCTCGCGCTTCTCATACCGGGTCGCCACCCGGCGCCACCCCGCCGACGACGATCAGCCCGGTGGGTGGGCCCGGCGCTTGCAGGCCCAGCGCCCGGTGCGGGCGGTGCTGGTTGTCGTGCTCGACGTAGATCCCTAGGACCTGCTCCAAGTGCGCTCGCCCCACGATCAGCAGCCAGTCCAGGCACTCCGCGCGGGCCGTGGCAACCCAGCGTTCCGCGTAGGCGTTCGCATCGGGCGCCTGCACCGGCGTCAACAGCACTTGGACGCCCAGCGAGCGGACCAGCGCACGATACCCAAGCTGGCATGGGAATGGGCAGCTCAGAGGCCGTGCCCCGGATTTGCGGACCCCTACGGCCTGCTCGGTGGTGACTCCACAGGCGTGACCTTGGTCGCGCCGATCGCCTGCTGGAAGCATCGGCGGGCTGCCCGCACGTCCCGACGTGGGGCGACCAACCCATCGATCACCTGGCCGAACTGGTCGATCGCGCGGTCCACGTCGCCCACTGGCCTGCGACCTTCACGTGGGTCTCGTCGACGTGCCAGCGATCCCCCACCAGGTGCCGGTATGGCCGGGCGGCGTCGGCTAGCAGTGGCATGAACCGCTGCACCCACCGGTCGACGGTGACGTGGTCAACCTCGACACTCCGCTCGGCGAGCAGCTCCTCGATGTCGCGGTAGGACAGGGCGTAGTGCAGGTACCAGCCGACCGCCACGATGCTGACGTCGGGCGGCAAGCGAAAGCCGGCGAAGGCGGACCGTGGACCTGGAGTGGAGCGAGGGCGGCGGGTTCTCATGCCGACAGTCTCGCTGCCACAAGGCAGTCACAGCGAACGCAACAGCGCCCTTCTGGCACCCCACAGGCCCCGCAAGGCGACCTCGACGCCAGAGATTGCCGGTGTTCTGCCGGTGTTCTGCCGGTTGACTGCCTGGTCTGGCGCCTGGCTCGGGTGTCATGCTACTAGCGTAGGCAGCCGTGGATGGCCGGACGAGTTCACGACGGCGCGCATTTTGCGCTCGAGTCGCTCATAAGGGAGCCGCTGATTGAAGAGAGCACAATCTTCCTCACCGCGCGGAACTGGCCGCTGCCTGGTGACCGGGCCAGGCCTGCCAGCCTCGCCAACCACTCGTCCCGTCGCCTCCACGGACCCGCCGGCCACCTACGTTGGCGTCCTCGCCGCGGCGAGGACCGAGATAAACGCGTCGGCGCGTTGAGCACCAACCTGGCTGCAGCACGAGCCGGGTGACATATCGCCACGCCGTAGTCGACGGGGTACAGATGGACTACGTTATCGGTGGCTGCGGTGAGCAGGTTCTCGTCCTGCTGCGCGATTGGCGGAGAAAGTGGTACACGCGGTCGAAGATCATATTTGAGCGGCGCGCGACCACAGGGTCGTGGCCGTCGACATATCGAAGTCCTGCTGCTGCCGCCCAATGAAAAGCGCCGGTTCCGCTATCCGGGCCCTACTGCAGCGCCAGGCGATTTGTCAATGCCAACAGAAAGGGGGACGCGATGAGAAAGACATTCGATGCGTTGGCTGATCGGCTGGTCGGCGCCATCGTGCCGAAGACCACGGCGGGAGCCTGCCCTTGCGGCGACTGTTACTACACGTGCTACGGTTGTGGGACGAACTCCAGGCGGTGCTGCACGAACTGTTATTGCACAAGCAAAACCTGCTCAGCGTGCGTGTACCCCCGCTGGTATGGGTGTTGAGGCGTCCAATTTGGACAGAGACGCCATATGCCTGAGCCGTAGCGAGGGCAGCCCCTGGACCATCGAGATGTAGGTGCCCGGTTTCGCCTGGCACCCACATCTCGATCTTCTGCGGGAAGATCTACGTCTACACGAGCTACGCCACGCGCGCAACGCCCCCGACTGCTACATCGCGAGCCGCATACGGCCGAAGATTACTGGCCGGTCGGCCCCACCTTCGAAAGGCGGCCAATGCGCTATGTGTTGATCGGCCTGGTCGCGGCGCTTTGGCTGGTATTCGGGGTCTCCTCCTTCAGCAAGGTTCGTAGCGTGACGGCGCATCGCGCATTCGTGGCTTCCTTGCGGCCGTGGCAGTTTCTTCCCGTTCGGTTCCTCGCCCTGGTGGCCGCCCTCGTCACCGGGGCCGAGATCGCAGTTGTGCTGGGCGCCAGCTGGACGCTCGCCGGGATCATGTTTCGGCGTTCTTGGCGCGCCGCCGGACTGGGGACGCTGGTCCTGGCAGCGCTTCTGCTCATCGTGCTCACCATCGGGATAGCGGTGGCGCTTCGCCAAGGTACCGAAGCCACGTGCGCGTGCTTTGGCGTCACGGAACGCCCACTCAGTGGTGCGCACCTCGTTCGCGACTGTGTCTTGCTGCTGGCGGTGACCGGCGGCCTCGCCTTGGTGGCCGCCGAGCCGGACCGACCCACTCAACCCGCGGGAGCGATGCTCGGTCTCGTCTCGGGCGCGGTTGTCGGTCTCATCGTCGTCCGCCTGGATGACCTGGTCGAATTGTTCACTTCCCGTCCAACATCCTGAAGGACCTAACAGTTCGAGGAGCTGTCATGGCTTTTCTGGTGGCCTCCGTTGTCCTGGTCGGCGCACTCGGTGTGGTCAACCTGCTGTTCTCGTTCGGCGTCATCCGCCGTCTGCGTGAGCACACCGAGATCCTGAACCAGCTCGGCGGCCAGCCGCATTCGGTCATACTCGAGCCTGGACAGACCGTCGCGGACTTCGCTGCTACGACCGTTGACGGCCGACCAGTTTCCGTGAATGCCGTGGACGGTCCGACGTTGGTCGGGTTCTTCACGCCGGGCTGCACGTCCTGCCAGACGAAGCTGCCCTCCTTTGTCGAGTACGCATGGGAGCACCCCGGCGGGCGGGAACGAGTGCTCGCCGTCATAGTCGGTGAGAACGACGAGGACACGGCGCCCTACGTCACCGATCTGAACGGCACCGCTCACGTTGTCCGTGACGTCGACGGTGGCCCGGTGCATAAGGCCTTTGGCGTGCAGGGGTTCCCCGCGTTTGCGCTGATCGATCTCGACGGCGTGGTTCTGGCGAGCGGTTCCGACGTGTCTGATGTGTCCGCGTCCACCGTCAAGACATGAGTGACCCCCAGGCAGACGGCGTGGCGAAACCGCAGCACGCGCTCAGCGGGGCCCGGCAAGCGGTCTGGCTGGCCATCCGCGCCAGCCCGTGGTGGCTGGCCGGAGACGTACTGGTGACCCTGGTCAACGCGCTCTTCCCAGTGGCCACTGTATGGCTGCTCAAGAGCGTGCTCGATGCGCTCACCAGTGGCGCATCGCAAGCTGGGTTCCCGCCGGGCGCGGTCGGCCTGATCGGGGTCGGTTTGCTGTCCGCGACGCTGCCCTCGCTGACCGAGTACCTCCAGAAGGAGATCGGGCGCGCGATCGGGCGGCGCGCGCAGTCGGACCTCTACACCGCGACCGCGCGGCTTACCGGCCTCGCTCGGCTGGAGGACCCGTCCTTCCACGATCGCCTCCGGATGGCGCAGTCGGCCGGGTCTTCAAGCCCTGGCCAGGTGGTCCAAGGCGTTCTGGGCACCGGTCAGCTTGTGGTCACCCTCAGCGGCCTCGTTGTGGTGCTTGCCGCGGTCAATCCGGCGATAGCCGCGATCACATTGCTGGGCCTGGCTCCTGCCCTCGTCGCGGAGATTCGTCTCAGCCGCGAACGCGCCACAATGCTGTGGAGAATCAGTTCCCACGAGCGCCGCGAGTTCTTCTACGCCGAATTGCAGACGAGCATCCCGGCCGCCAAGGAACTGCGACTGCTCGGCTTGTCGGAGTTGTTCCGGCTGCGCATGCTGCGCGAGCTGGCACTCGCCGACGGACAGCGTCGCCGGATGGACGGGCGCCAACTCCGGGCGCAGTTCGCGCTCGGGCTGATATCGGCGGTCGTTCTCGGCGGCGCCACCATATGGGCGATTCGTGCAGCAGCATATGGACTGCTCACTCCCGGCGACGTGTCTGCTCTTGTCGCGGCCATCGCGGGCCTGCAAGCCACCCTTGCCTCGCTGGTCGCGCGGGTGTCGCTGGTGTTCCACTCGCTGCTGATGTACGACCACTACCGAGCCGTGCTGCAGGCGGAGCCCGACCTGCCGTTGGCAGCGCACCCCAAGCCAGCGTGCGCGTTGCGGCGGGGAATCGAGCTGCGCGACGTCTGGTTCCGCTACGCCCCGGACCAAGAGTGGGTACTCCGCGGCGTGAACCTCGTGATCCCGCACGGAATGGCTGTCGCGCTCGTTGGACTGAACGGAGCCGGGAAGAGCACGCTGGTCAAGCTGCTCTGCCGGTTCTACGACCCCGAGCGCGGCGCTGTCCTCTGGGACGGTGTCGACCTGCGCGACCTGTCCATCACGAGCCTGCGCGACCGGATCGGCACGCTCTTCCAGGACTATATGAGCTACGAGCTCACGGCGACAGAGAACATCGGCCTCGGCGATCTGGAATCGTTGACAGACGAGGAAAAGATCCGCGCCGCCGCGTCTCGGGCGGGCGTCGACGCGGCGATCCAGGCATTGCCTCGCGGATACCAGACCATGCTCTCCAAGGCCTTCACACCCGACATCGACAACCAGCAGGATCCAACCAGTGGGGTGCTGCTCTCCGGTGGGCAGTGGCAGCGGCTTGCGCTCGCCCGCACCTTCCTACGCGACCGGCGGGATCTCCTGATCCTGGACGAGCCGAGCTCCGGCTTGGACGCCGAGGCCGAGTACATTATCCACCACAGCCTGCGCGCGCACCGGGCAGGCGCCACCAGCCTGCTGATCTCCCACCGGTTGGGTGCATTGCGTGATGCCGACCGGATTGTTGTCCTGGCGGACGGGAAGATCATTGAGCAGGGCTCGCACGGTGAGCTGCTCGCCGCAGGTGGCGAGTACGCCCGGCTGTTCCTACTGCAGGCCGAAGGCTACCGCGGCGAACCGGACGCCGATTCCGTCAGGGTATCTGCATGAACCGCGCGCTCATCGCCAGCATCGCGGCGGCGACCGGTTGTGCAGTGCTGGTACTGCGAGCACGGTTGGTCGCGGTACTGGTGCAGGGCGACAGCATGGAGCCGACCCTGCGCCCTGGTGACCGAGTGCTGGTACGGCGGATGCCGCTGCGCCGGGTACGTCGCGGACAGCTTGTGGTGTTCGCGCCACCCCCGGATCTGCCCACAACGTTGGACAACCCGCTCTGGCTGGTCAAACGCGTGGTCGCGCTGCCAGGCGATACCGTGCCGAGCGAGGTTCCCGCACTGCGGGCGGGCGCCGCCGGGCGGGTGCCGCCGGGCCTGTTCGTGGTGCTCGGCGACAATACGGCAAGAAGCTATGATTCGCGCCGCGCTGGCTACTTCTCGGCCGACGCGTTGCTCGGCGTCGTAGTGCGCACCCTTCGTTGACCCGTGGGGTTCAGAAACCTCGGCCGCGTGCGCTGAGCAGTGAGAATCCGGGTCGGGGACAATCGGCCGATGGCCCTGTCCTTCCTCTACCTCATGGCCCGCCGGCTCGTCGGCATGCTCCTCGGACGCCTCCAAAGCGAACACGCCAAAGACGTCGAGATCGCCGTTCTCCGACACCAGCTCAAAGTGCTGCGCCGCCAGGTCAAGCGGCCCGAGTTCCAGCCCGCCGATCGTGCGGTTCTCGCGGTGCTGAGCCGAGCGCTCCCTCGCCGGCGCTGGACGATCTTCCTGGTGACGCCGGACACGATCATGCGATGGCACCGGCGGCTGGTCACCCGCAAATGGACCCAGCCCGACCGTCGAGGCGGTCGTCCAGCGCTCGCCGACCACCTGGTTGCGCTGATCCTGCGACTGGCTCGGGAAAATCCCCGCTGGGGCTACCAGCGCATCCAAGGCGAGCTCAAGAAGCTCGGAATCCGCGTGTCAGCCACCACGATCCGTACGATGCTGCTGGGCAGCGGGCTGCGACCCGCGCCCCGACGGGCGTCGGTGACCTGGCGGGCCTTCCTCGAGCGCAGGCCTCCGGCATCATCGCCACTGACTTCTTCACCGTGGAGACCGTGCGCCTCAAGACCCTCTACGTCTTGTTCTTCATCGAACTGCGCACCCGGCAGGTTCGGGTCGCTGGCGTCACCGACCATCCGAATGGACCTTGGGTCGTCCAGCGTGCACGGGAGCGCTCGACAGAGATGGAATCTCTGGAGGACACCACCGCGCCTCGGTTCCTCCTTCGTGACCGCGACGCCAAGTTCACCCCCGCCGTCGATGATGTCTTCGCCGCCGACGGCATCCAGATCATCACGACACCGATCCAGGCGCCAAAATGCCAACGCCGTCGCTGAGCGCTGGGTGCGGACGGTCCGGCAGGAGTGTCTGGATTGGATGCTGATCTGGGGTCGACGGCATCTTGAGCGGGTCCTCGACGAGTACGTGCGGCACTACAACGATGAGCGGCCCCATCGAAGCCTCGCGCTCTGCCCGCCCAGGGCTATCGAGGTCAGGGCTGGGCCTGATGTGGTTGCGGCTGCCGCGAGCGTTCGGCGCCGGGATCGCCTCGGTGGCTTGGTTAACGAGTACTACCAGGTGGCAGCATGACGTCCGAGTTTCTGAACCCAACGGTCTGTAAAATCGCCGGCTTACGCCTACCCAGGTTCGAATCCTGGTCCTGCCACACCACATCTGACCTGCGGAAATGCGGTTTCTGCGCGCCCGCTCACACCGCCCAGCCGGGCCGGAATTCGCTCCGATTTCGCTCCGCCCGACGCGGTGCGGACGCCGACCGCACCGTCCGGCGCCTCAGGGCCGAGCACGCCCGTCGATCAGGCTGGGCTGTAGACGAGCAGGATTGCGTGCGTCCACTGGGACAGCCGTGGATGGTCGGGGCGACGGTCGTGCAGGCACGCGAAGGCGAGCTCCGGGGAGCAGGCGGTACCGCCCGCGCTAACCTCGCGCACCGCGCGGAGAGCACGGCCAGGTGGTCGTCTTTGGTGAGGTCGCCGCGCGCGCCGTCGGTGTTCCCGTGGTGTCGCTGGTCTGTTCCTGCCCCGGCGGGAACACGCCGGAGACGAAACTGGGCAACAGCGCAGGCCCCTCGGTGGCGTCCTTGCCACGTCGTGGCCGACTCACCGGGGATGCCGGCGTCGGTGCCGCTGCAATGGCTTGACCTGCCGCCCGCGCATCGTAGTGCTTCACCCAGGCCAAGGAGACCCGCAAGAAGGCGTAGAAGAAGACGAGGAACACGGCCACGCGGAACGGTGGCCAGCTCGGGAGCCACCTGGCGACAGCGTCCGGCCAAGTCGTGAGGAACACCCCGACGACGACGCCGAGAACACCCTCGATCTGCAAGCGCAGCCCGCCCGTGGTGGTCTCCTGGAGCCTGTCCAGGTCCGCGCGGACCACGTTGAGCGCCTCGTCGGCGCGTTGCTGCTCGGCGCGGAGCTTCTCGTCTGTCTGCTGCCGGAGCGTGTCGATGGCCTCGCGGTGCTCCCGGTCCTGCCTGAGGAGTTCCTCCCTGAGGCGGTTCACGAGCGCTCCCAGCTCCGCGATCTGGTCCTCGACGGATTGGCCGGGCTGCGGGGTGAACGGCCCGCGCATGCCCACCGCCATCGCGCCGAAGGCCGTCGCTGACGCAACTGCGGCTTCAGCGTGGACGGCTACGGAACGGCCTGGGCGGCGCAGCAGCTTCCGCGCCGCAGCGACGGCGGCTGCTCTCCGAGCGTCCAGCCATGCCCGGATGCGTGCGAGTGGTCCACGGCGGCCTGGCCGAGCTTGACCCACCGCGGTCCGGCGGTGGTGGCCCACCAGTCCCCAAACCCGCGCTTGGAGCAGGGGTCCACGATCCGGTTGGCGATGGCCAGGGCGAGGTAGGTGCCCACCGACGCGGCGGCGTTGGCATAGCGCGGCACCGCCTGGTCGATGACCCCGGCCACAGTGACCCTGGCGCCGAGCGCGACCCGCCCGGCCGGCCCGACCTGCACGACGTCGCCCAGCTCCAAGCGCGGTTCAACGCCGACCACGGCCACCCGAGGCCGGTGCTGGCGTTGGCGCCTACCTGAGGGGAGTGCCTGGCGGGCGCCAGTTGGGTCGCCCGGAACATCCTTGAGCAATACCAGGACGCCGGGCTGCGGGTCTATGTGGTCTGGGTGCACCGGTGGGGCACCGACACCCGCGCCGAGATCGACGGGGCCGGCCTGGTCGACCCTCGGGTCACCCATCTGTGGGACACCGCCGGGGTGATTGGCCAGCCGTTCCTGGACCGGTTCGGGGTGGACCTGGGCGGCCTGGACTACGACTTCTTCCTGCTGTTCGATCCCGTGGCGACCTGGGGTTCCAGCCCACCCCGACCGGTCAGCTCCGGTGGGACCGTCATCAGCACCAGCGACCGGCTGGCCGCCGCCGCGGCGGGCTTGCTGCGATGAGCGCAATATCCGCTATCGGCGGTCGCACCAGCGGGTTAGGCCTCGAGGATAGCGCGCTGGCGCACCCCCTCGACATGGCCGACAACGCGAGCGGCGAGGACCTGGGCGCCTGGCTCCGCAGCCGAGGCGCGAGGTCCGCCGGCGAGCGACGCTGATCGGCCGGATGAGCGTTCCCACGCGTGGCGGTCACCCGTGTCGGTTCATCGGTCCGGCCGATCGCCCTGGTCCGCGGACGGGATTCGGGCTTCTACGAACATCCGGCGATAGATCGGGCCCACGCTGGGCTCGGCGATCGTCACCGACCGTAACGCCTCGTCGGCCAGCACCAGCCGGCGGTGGGTGATCTCGAAGCGTGGTGCCCAGCGCTCCAA
>WNFZ01012699.1_pt1 | contig 10586 bp, 11 predicted proteins | sample 5400081 | NCBI WGS metagenome assembly WNFZ01 (sample SAMN13153365, study PRJNA577476) | soil metagenome | isolation source: 80 cm soil or saprolite under grassland replicate 1 | place: USA:California | collected 2016-06-15
GGAAGAAGTTCAAGTCCCGCGTTACAATTTTAAGACGGGCACGAGTGAAGTAGGCGAGACGATCCGCCTGAGGGAAGGTCAGCCCATTATTTTGGAGGGAATTCATGGCATGGATCCGCGTCTCATCCCTGCGGGCATCAGCGGTACGGCATTTCGGATTTATGTATCGGCGCTGACCCAGCTGAACCTCGATCGCCACAACCGCGTTTCCACCACTGATACGCGACTAATCCGTCGTATTGTGCGCGACGCGCGTGCACGTGGCTATTCTGCTGCTGAAACCATTGACCGTTGGGAATCGGTCCGACGCGGCGAGAAGCGTCATATTTTCCCATTTCAGGAAAATGCTGATGTGATGTTCAACTCCGCGTTAGCATATGAACTTGCCGCACTGAAGCCATTTGCCGAGCCGCTCTTGAGACAAGTCCCTCATGGCACGCCTGAATATATTGAAGCCAAGCGTTTGCTTGCCTTCCTCGAATGGTTTCTGCCGCTCGATATCAGTCTCGTACCGCAAACTTCGATTGTGCGTGAATTTATTGGGGGCTCAATTTTGGAGAATTTTACGATCTGGAAGGAACGAGAACCGTTGATCTAGGGCGGAATATCATCGGTCAAGAAATATGTCTTCCATGGAGAGCTCATCTTCTGCAGGTTCAAGATGAGTAAAGACAGTGACTACGCCACCCAGCGCGGCACGAATATCAGATTCGAAATCCTCAGCAATATGATGCGCGTCATGAACGGTCCAGTTGCCTGGCACAAGCATATGTACGGAAACAAAACGCCGCGCCGCAGCTTGCCGCGTCCGGAGCGCATGGAAATCAACACCTTTTTCGCGATATGGAATCATGACCTGCTCGATCGTAATCAATTCGGACTCGGATAATGCTGCGTCCATGAGCCCGGCAACCGAACGACGGATCAATTGAAAGCTCGTCCAGACGATGTTCAGCGCAACCGCAATCGCCAAGAGCGGATCGAGAATATTCCAACCTGTAATTCCAGCGATTGCCACGCCGCTGATCACACCTGCCGAAGTCCAAACATCGGTCATCAGGTGACGTGCATCTGCTTCAAGCGAGATGGAGTTTCGCTTCTTTCCTTGATTCAGCAGAATGCGTGCTGCGCTGTAATTGATGATTGACGCGGCTACTGAAATGCCAAGACCAATCCCCAGTTTTTGAAGTTCAGATGGATGCAATAGTCGACTGATCGCAGTGCTGAAGATTCCGACAGCTGCAGTAAGAATCAGAGTACCTTCCACTAAACTGGCAAAGTATTCTGCCTTGCTATGACCATATACGTGACTCTCATCCGCAGGGCGCGCGGCGATGGTGAGCATGGTTAGCGCCATCACCGCTCCTGCGAGATTAACTACTGACTCGATTGCATCGGATAGCAAACCGACGGATCCTGTCAGATAGTACGCGGCAGTTTTGAGCGAAATAGTTGCAACTGCCGCGCCAATCGATAGCCACGCAAAACGCGTCAGCGAAGCTCGAGCTTTCATCAGGTCTTTTTGTTCGCTGTGTTGATGTTGATGAGTCATAGACTGCATGATACTTGCATCAGGGAAAGTTGAGAATAGGGGAATACATAATCTTAAAAAAGAACAGGGATAAGCCTGTTCCAAATAAAGAAAAAAATCAATGCGGAATATACTACTTTTCTTGAGGATGTTTCTTATACCACTCTACAGTCTCTTTGATTGCTTCATGTATTGGTGTGGCTTTTATACCAAACGTCTTTTCGAATTTGCTTGAGTCGACAATAAAGGGTTTATTGAATTCATACATCATTTCTACTGTTTCTCTTGCTTCCGGGATGAAAAGACCACCGATTGTCATCATGGTTTTACCCATTCTGCTTATTTTGGGTTCGACGCCCGCTTCCTTCGCGATCATTATAACCATCTCGCGCTGCGAAATACGCGGCGTGTCATTTGGTATATGCCAGGCCTGTCCATTTGCTTCACTGCACCCCATGGACCGAAGAAATCAGATCCACGTCCCGAGGTGACACGCAACTTTCCATCACGATGGGCGATAAGTGCTGCCTCGCTCAGTTCAGCGCGAACCTTTCCTTTGCGAGTATGGGCTTTATGTGGCACATCCTCAGTTATTGGTTTGCCGTTTGTATCGCCATACATATACAAATTCTCAACGAGAACTAACTTGGCGTTGCTTCCTGTCAAGCCATCGATAATGGATTTCTGCAACAGCGGGAATTTCTCTGGCCACTGATCATAAGGCGGCTGAGCAGATTGATACACCACCTTGGCGCCTCGCGTCACTCCGCGGACCTTGGCTGGATCATAAAGATCTGACGCGACCACTTCCACTCCGGCCGGGATTTCATCCATTTTTCCCGAATGATTCACCATGCGGACTGTTTCGCCGCGTCTGATAAGTTCCTCTGCAATCGCGCGACCAATTGCGCCTGTGCCTAGAATAACGTGATTGATAGTCATAATTGCCTCTTATTTTGATTCCATCACAAGTTCATTAGTTCTATTTGAATCGAGTCTCTTGCGTGCTGTTTCGCGTCGACCAACTGCTTGGACGTGCTCCATCGCTGCGGCGAGACCGAACTTGGGCATGTTGCCATACACACTTTCAAATTGATCTGGGTTGATAGTATAAGTCTCATGCCAGATGCCAACACTTCCATCCGCGCCAATTGTCTGATTAAATTTCTTCCATGCTTTGAGATGCGGATCGGATGGATGACGGGCAAATCGCTCCAGGTCTTCAAATGAGCGCCAATATTGGATCAAAACCGGTCCGTTGAAATTCCAAAAGAACTCGGCGTGAAGGAATCCTTTTTCAGGATGTGTAAATAACGTTTGCAACATGGGTCCCATTGCAGAAGCGACGGGAATCCATTTGTCGAATCGCCACCATTTGTTGACACGCAATCCGATCAAAAATACGACAAAAGGCTGGTCCGTTTTCGCCGTGTAACGTCCATTAAATATTGCAGCCATAAATTTTCTCCTACAAATAAGGTTGTCTTTTTAATTCTTTTTGCACGCCATATTGTTTGGCTTGTCCTCTCCAGCCGAAACCGCTCATGAATGTATACATCCAATTTGGGATGACAGGTTTGGCAAATAGATCACGTGCAGATTGAGGCATAGGTTGACCACTTGCCAGTGCTTCTGCACTAACATCAAGCGCTTGTTTGAGTGGAATCGCTCGTCCATCCATTTCATTGAGAGGAATACCGTGCACAAGTCCTTCGCCTGCGCCGAGAGCTAAACCGCCCATCCAGGTCAAGCCATTTTGACGGGCAAATTCAGAGCAAATTGTCAAGGCTGTGTTATTGTGATCGGCTTCTGGAAAGCCACAATTTGCAATGGCGGCGAATCGAATAGATGAAGCATGACCGTTGCGATGAACTGCAATCTTTTCCAGTGCGGCAATAACGGGCGCAGGAAGACTATCCACATAGAGAGGGAAGGCGAGCACGACTAGGTCTGCGTTGTTGATTGCTTCATACATTGTGTTCATCCGCTCTTGCGAGTAAAGCGAGGTATGGATTTGAATCGTTTGTGTTTCAATGCCACGCATATTCAATTGTTCGAAAAGATAACCACCCAGTGACGCGGATGTGCTCTTCTTTGTGCGCGGGCTGCCAACAAGCAACACCGCCCGGCTGACGGGAGTCGTATCAGGGGAGGAAATATCCATCGAAGGCAGAGCAGGCACGGCGGAGTTGGATCCGCTGGAAATCGCTTGCAGCCAAAGTCCGGTTTGGGAAATGAGATCCGCTTCCGACTGTTGCCCAACCACCAATCCACAAACAGAAGTTTTTGCGTGCAAGTTAATGGCATTGCGATGGACAAGATAACGGAAAATAGATTCAGCTCGATCATTCGATTCGTCCATCCAACCAATGCTGAGCAAATTTGGATATTGCTTGTATCGTTTTTGATGATGAATCTCGCCGTGAATATTCGTAAAGAATGGCGAGATGTTTTGAATTTGGTGATCGACCATGCGCTTAAGTTCAGAAGAATAGCCGCCAAACGTGACAGGCGTTAAATAGATGAGCAAATCGCTGTGAATAATCTTTTCAGCGATGATGCGATTGTCATCGTTGATATTACACATGCCGGGATTGCGAACCCAGCAGAAAAAATCTCCTGCGCAGTTGCCAATCTTTTGGTCGCGTAGAATAACAGTTTCAGCATCAGGTAAATGTTGGAGGAGTGCATTAGTGATATTGATCGCTTGGGGATCATTGGAATGAGAGCCATTGAGAATGAGTGCTTTCATGAAATATTATTCCTTGATAAATTGCTTTGCGATCGAGTCGATCTCGTACAAATAGAGTTCATCGCCGCTTTCGCCGAAGGGCGGCAGGTTTCCTTGAATCTCAAGCGAAACGATGCCATGCACGCGTGCCCAGATGATCATTGCAACAAAGTGGGAAACCGTATGGATCTCACCGACTTGCGCTCTCCACAAATCGAAATCGGCTTGATATTCTTTTTTGACCATAGGGATTGTATCGACAGTCAATTTTCCAGTTGCACGGAAGCTTTCGACAACACTGAAGAGCGCTATGATCGAACGTGCGGATGATGGAAATACTTTTTCAATGGGAGGTTCATATCCAGGGATGGGCGTTCCAAAAATGAGTTGATATCGTTGTGGGTAGCTGTGTGCCCACTTGCGATATGCCATGCCAATCGCTCGAAAACGTCCCTCAAGATCTTCCGCCGGCATAGAGTCCCGTGCTTCCAGTTGTGAATCGCCAAAAGAGGTAAATGCATCGATAATCAATGCGGTTACCAGCGCATCGCGATCAGGGAAGTAGTTATAAATGGCAGGTGCAGTGATTTTCAACTCACGCGCAATCGCTCGGAGAGAAAGGGCCGGGGCACCAAATTCGGCGATCTGTTTCCAGGCAGTTTCTTTTATGGCTTCCTGCAAATTTGGAATTTGTTTTTTCTTAATCGGTCTAACCATATTGTCTCCAATTTAAACTTACAGTGTAAATATACAGTGTTTATTTATTTCTGTCAAGAGTTAAAATTAAATCTCCAAGTTCTGCAAGAACTCGGAGATTTATCTAAAAGCTACGCTAGTATTTTCTTTTGAAAAATCTGGTGAATTTCTCTGGCATGTGTCTCTTCATGTTCGGTGAAGATTTCCACCAGATCTTCAATCGTTCCTTGTGCGCCCCAGGGAAATCCAAATGGAGTGTGCAACTGTTCGTCAGTCATTTTGTTTAATAAGTGAAGAAGTTCCGCGCGGGATGTTTCCCACTCACGCTGTGTCACTTCGTAGGGAATCGCTTCCCGAGAGGAGACAGTTTCTGCGTTGTAGGCATCGATGCCACGCGATGCAGGTGTTGCAGGCACTTCGCCAGCCAGAAAGGATTTGATCGAGGCAATTACTGCATCATCCCAGCCGGTGATGTGATCCAGAACTTCTTTCATTCGCCAAGGCTCATAAATTGTAGGATTCCCTTGGGCTGCGGTCAGGATTTCCCGCATTTCTTCGCGGGCAGCTTCGTATCGTTTGATGTAGTCTTCTTTGTTGCTCATATGAATTTCTCTTTGTGTAAACCTTGCGACGGTTCATGCCCTTTGGCATCGCCTCAGGATTTGCCTTCGTACGGTTGAATTATGCCCCGCATTGACATTTGCTGACAGAGTTTGTGCCTTTCAGTTGCCTGACAGGTTAGCCGGATATAATCAGCCCAATGGACAAACACTACGATGCAATTATTATTGGTGGAGGAGTGGCGGGATTAACGTCCGCGCTTCATCTCGCCGAGCGCGGACTCAGACCCTTGATTCTCGAGGCGAATGAACGCGTCGGCGGCAGGCTTTCGGGCAAGGAAGATATTCTTGTCAACGAGCATTGTTTTCCAAATGAGCATGGTGTGCATGGCATCTGGTCATCGTATGTGAATCTCAAATCTATGCTGCGGCGGTATGAGATCCTTCCGTACTTGATTCCCGCCAAAGAAGAACAATGGATTTATCGCGCCGACAAGTTTATTGGGCGCGCACCCATCGGCTCTCTCATTCGCAACAGCAAATTTCCCGCGCCGCTTCACTACATTCAACTCTTGTTACTTCCGCAAATTTGGTGGATGCTTGATATCCGTGATTGGGCGTCGCTGTTCAATGTTTGGTCAACGCTGACAATGGCGATTGGTGTGGACCCATTTGTTGAAGATCAACCACTGGAAGGATTAACCTTTGGCGAGGCACTCAAACATTGGGGTCCTGCCATACGTTCGCTGTTTTTTGGCCTCACGCGCAATGGCCTGTCTACTGATCCTGAGAAGGTTCCGCTGGCGGGGTTCCTTGCCTTTCTCCGTTTTTATACGCTCCTGCGCCGCGATGCCTGGTATTTTGAATACTTTCCCAATGGGGGAGGCGAAGTTTGCGATAATCTGTCAGCAAAGATAAGGCAACTCGGAGGCGAAATCAGCCTCAATTCCCGCGTGCTGCGAGTAGAAAAGGCTGGGGATTGGATTGCGCACTTTAATCGGGATGGACTCATGGAGTCTGCGAACGCATCATTCCTGATCCTTGCTTTAGATTCACCCGCGGCTGAATCCATTATCAAGAGCAGTTTCCCCACTGACAAATTCTTTTTCCCTCACGGACTCGCCCACGCGGTGGTCCGTTTGTGGTTTGACAAAGGGCCGCGTAAGGGCCCTGAAGCAGGGATTTTCACTGGTGACTTCGTCATGCATAATTTTTTCTGGCTTCATAGAATTTATGAGGCATATCGCAATTGGCATCAGGAGAGCGGTGGCTCCTGTATTGAAGTCCATGTGTACGGACCGCAAAAGGTGCTTGCGCAAACAGACACGATGTTGCTCACGAATGTGCTGACTGATTTTTATCGCGCCTTTCCTGAATTAAAGGGACATTTGATAAAGCCGCATATTCAACGCAACGCCGCGACTCATACGTTACCTGCATTGGGCGCTCGTGGAACTCATTTGGGAATCGAAACGCCATGGGAGAATCTTTTTTGTGCGGGAGATTGGGTGCGACACGAAACGCCGGCTTTCTTTTTGGAACGCGCTTGTGTAACTGGAATGGAAGCGGCAAATCGTGTGCTGGCATTATCTGGCAAGGAACTGTTCGACGTGCAACCGTATCCGCCGCCTGAGCCGCTTGCCGCGTGGATTGAGTCGTTGATCATGAGAGGCAGGAAGAAGAGACGCGAAAAAAAGGAAGCAAAAAGGGCAAAGTAAAAACGAGAAGTGTATGATAATGCACGTTGATTGCAATATTTCTTGCTGGAATCTCACCCCTGTTCATGCTACACTTTTTCCAGAAATTGTTTTTAAGGAGGTCATCAAACGACGTCATAATTCCATTTTGCATGAAAATGTGAATCGCAGGAATTATTCTTTGTTCAAGGAGATACTATGCGTAGGATAAGTTTCGTTCTCACAATTCTGATTGTATTGGTGCTTGTAGCAACACTGACGGGAAGCGCGTATGCTACGCCTGCCGCAAAAGCTAAATGGACGGTGATGGTGTACATCTCGGGGGATAACAATCTTGAATCGTATGTAATCAGTGATATTGAAACCGAACTGGCACCCACTGGTTCCACAAAGGATGTCCAAGTTGTCGCATTGGCGGATCGGGGTCCGGGTTCCAGCACGGGTCCCGACGACTGGAAGACAACAGAGTACTTTCATGTTCTACCAGGCATGAAGGCCAGCCTTGCAAACGCCGACCCGGATTGGGATGCACAACACGCAGATGAACTCAACATGGGTGATAAACAAACTTTGATTGATTTCGCCACATGGAGCAAAGCCAACTATCCTGCGGATCATTACGCGCTGATTTTCTGGGGACACGGCTGGAATTGGCATCCCGGTTATGTGATGCGTGATGATACCAATAACGATACGATTGATTATGAAGAGCAAAAAGCAGCGATCCCTTCGCTTGGTTTCATCGACGTAGTTGGCTATGATGGCTGTAATATGTCATCCATCGAGATGTTCAATCTCTGGCACGGGCACGCTACAGCGGTGACAGGTTCACAGGAATATGTTGGTTGGGAGGGTCTTCAATATGATTTGGTACTTGCAGACTTATCCACTCATCCGAACTGGACTGCCGATCAAGTAGCGGTTGCCTTCACAAAGTCTGCCAGCGAAGATAAAACCTGGTCCGCGGTGGCTGTGGATTCCCGTTTCAATACGCTTTTAACAACCGTGAATGATTGGTCCCTTGCCCTGAAGAATGGTCTTGCCAAGAATCGCAAGCAATATGATCAGGCATTTACTGCTACACGGAATTTCTGGCAAGCTCCCATGGATAAAGATTTGTACGATATGGCATATGAACTGAATAGTAAAGTAAATGATGCAACCATCAAAACCAAGAGCCAGGCTGTGATGAATGCCATCAGTTCAGTCGTTCTGTATGACCGACATACCAACGCCTACGCGGATACTTACGGGGTTACGATCTATCATATTTCCAAGGCGACCGAAAAGGATTCGGATTACACGTATTATCGTTCCACCGTTGATTTTGCCTTGCAAACAGGATGGGATGAGTTTTTGGAAGCGTACGCAAAGTAGGTAGACAAGTACACAGGGATACAAGAAAAACTCCGAGTTGTAAGTGACCCGGAGTTTTTCTTGTCAATTTGTGGTTGAGATCCGATTATTTATAATCTGCGATGATTTCGCTCACGACGCGTTCTCCGCTTTCCACGGCTCCGTTGAGATAACCCTGGAAGTCGATAGAGGTATGCTCGCCAGCGAAGTGACAGTTACCCTGTCGTAGATGTTCCATACCAGAGAATTTGGTGTATTGTCCAACTTTCCAATAAGAGTATGAACCCTTTGTCTACGGATAGCCTTGCCAATAATCAATTGTTGCTTTGCCATTCCATTTTGTGCTAATGCCTGGCAATACCGGCTCGATCTGCGTCAGAAATTGTTGTGCGCGTGAGTTGGGCGTACCAGAGCCAAAGCTTGCACCGATGTCTCACCGTTTGAACCGAGCCCAGTCCAATGTCGGCTCGTGAATTGGATGTGCAATTTTGAATTTGTGCCCATGCCAAGTTCTGTAATTGCAGTTTTCTTCAGATCAGAGAAACCTGCCTTGCTATAATCCACCGAACTGCGCAGAATCGAAAAAGGTAAGGCGAGAACGACTTTATCGGCAGTCACATTGCTAGATGTTTTACCATTTTTGAAGGTCAGTGTATACGTACCATTCGTGTTTAATTTGATGGTGCTGAGTTCCTGCCCAAGTTTGATTTGGCTACTGAGAGATTGTGCCATCAATTTCGCAATCTGGTCATTGCCACTGCGCACATGATATTTTTCGTTTGATGGACCGAAGATGCGTAACTGGCCTTGCCCGGAGTAGCCGAGCAAGTACAACAGGTTGAGTGAAGATTGAATACTGCTCTCCGCTCCATATTCGATGTTATAGGCAATATTGAGCAATTGCCCGAGCTTTGAATTGATCCCACCGGGCACACTTTCGTTAATCCAATCAATGATAGATATATGATCGAGTTCCCAGCCGCGCTGGGTGTAACTGTTATACAACGTTGGGTAGGACGCAGCAGAAACATCATTGTGGATCTTCTGCCAAACTTGTTTCAAATCATCGGTTGCTTGCGCAAAGGGATACATCTGTCCATCAAAGTAGTAGGTAGGCTCGGTGCCATTGACTTCAGCCTGGACGAGGTTATCCAGGTCGAGGCCTAGCTCTTGCGCAAGTTGACGTATCTGCGTATGACCCTGATCGATCAACTCGCCGCCATGCTCATAGACCTGGCCGTCACTGAAATAGCTTGTATCGCTCCAGCAACGTCCACTGACGCGATCAGATGCTTCGTACACATCTGCACGATAACCGTTTTGTTTCAGGCGATATGCAGCGGAGCACCTGTTCAGTTGATACCTTGCGTTGAGTAGCTTCCTGTGCAACAGACATCCATTCCTGCACCTGATTAGCTAAAGGTGTGCGGGGCATGGCATTCTCCTCCGAATATAGTTTATTTTCTCTGACAACAATAATCTAAATACTACATTTTATTCTTCATAAGTGCAATAGGAATTTTCCGAAAGTGACGAGGAAGTTTGCCACATCATAATTAAGATGGGCGGCGTTTCTCTACGCCGCCCAACGAAATGGACCAACCACAGTATATTAGATTACGCCTAACTTCTTTCCAACCTTTGCGAACGCATCTAGACCTTTCCCCAGATCATCATTGTCATGGGCAGCAGAGATCATCACGCGGATGCGCGCCTTGCCCTTTGGAACTGTGGGGAATCCAATGGACATTGCGAACACTCCCTCGTCAAATAGTTCACGGCTGAACTGTTGCGCGAGCGGCGCTTCGCCGAGCATGATGGGGGTGATGGGCGTTTCGCTAACACCTGTGTCAAACCCGAGTTTCTTCATTTCGGCTTTGAAATATTTTGCATTTGCCCAGAGTTTATCGACCAATTCGGTGGATTCTTCGAGCACGTCAACGGCCGCCAAACAAGCTGCCGCATCCGGTGCGGTAACAGCGGAGGAGAACAAGAAGGGTCGTCCGCGTTGGCGT
>WNFZ01006471.1_pt1 | contig 10583 bp, 10 predicted proteins | sample 5400081 | NCBI WGS metagenome assembly WNFZ01 (sample SAMN13153365, study PRJNA577476) | soil metagenome | isolation source: 80 cm soil or saprolite under grassland replicate 1 | place: USA:California | collected 2016-06-15
TCAGGAGATCCCGCCTTATCAGCCTCGTCGTCGAGGGAGAGATATGTGAGTTGTTCTCCCTTCGCGTCGCCGGAGTCGCGCTCCGTGACGCCAACGGCGCCGTCATGTTTCCAGCCGTCTCCGCTGTGATTCATCTGTGGCTCCCTTCTGTGAATTAGCGACTGGTCAGCGTTTGGACGAGGTCAGGTTCGCGGTGGCCGGTTCGTCGGCCGATGTCGTCTGGCCGACGACGGCGCGCAATCGTTGACGGGCGCCCATGATCTGAGCCTCGTAGACGAGCGCGTAGTAGCGGGTCTCGCCGCCGGGGATCACCCCGTCAGTCGCCGTCGTGTCTGTCGCTAGCTTTCTGACCGGCTCGATCTGAAGCGGCCTGCCCTTGCCGTCGAGCGTTTCCAGGTAGATTTCCGGCTGCCCAGGCACGATGCGCGCATCCCTCTTCTTCGTGTTGCGGGCCGCGATGACGACCAGTTGGGCTTTCTTGCCTACGTCCCACACCGGCGTGACCGAGAGCGATAGCCCGTGCACGGAGTCGTTCCATTTCTTGAAGCTTCGCGGCGACCTGGTCGCTTCGGTCAGCGCGAGGCTGGCGACGCGAGCCGGATCACTACTCCTGAGATCGCTTTTTACCGGAGGCTGCGCCGTGTCGATCTCGGCCGTATCGGCCACGAGTTTCGGGGCGGACGGCGTTCGGGCGTGGGCCTGCGCCGTCTCGTCCGGTGTGGCCTCGGGCGGGGAGACGCGCATCGACGTGGTGCGGGCCCCCTTTCCTTCCGCGCCGTCGAGATTAACGGCCAGCCCCGCGGCGCGGCGAGAGGCGACCACCTCATCCCGGTCATAAGTGACCACCACACGATGCGCTTGATCGGCGAGTTGCTGGACAGGATAGAAGAGAAAGGTCACGACCAATCCCGACTGCATTTGTGCAATGATCGAAGTTACCGGAGCGCGGCGGGCGTTCGCCATATTCGCAGGGGAGGCGAAACCGCTGCCCGCCCGCACGACCAAAAAATGATCGGTTCCCTTTGTCGGAGACTCGTCGATCGTCACCAAATCGCTGTTGCCGGGATGGAGCGCGAAGAAACGGTCGGCGGCTGGAAACTCGATTATGGTCACGCCGTTGGGCGACAGGCCGAGCCTGATGACCGGATTCTGGTTGCCGCTCACGGCCACGTTCGCCTCGCCCGAGAGGTAGTCGGCCCTGGGCGGCTCGACGAGAGTGACCGGGGACGGGGCTTTTGCGCCGCTCTCCCGCTGTTGTGGTTGTCGCCCCTCTTTCTTCGTCGTTTCCGGCGCCTTGTCGCGCTTTGCTTTCACCTGTCCGTGCGCAAGGGGCGCGGAGAGCGCGACGGTGAGCGCGACCAGTGTAATGACCCCACATTTATAATTGAGCATGATCTTCTCCTTTGCTCGAATCTCATCGAGACGTCGGCGCCTCAGATGAGGCCGGTGTCCCGAGCTCCTTGTAGTCGAATGAGGCGACGAGGAAACCCGAGCGCAGGTTGCGATCCGCCCGCCTTTGCGGATCGGCCACGAGCTTGAGCGTCAGGTGTAATTGGCGCGTCTCCTGTTGAGTGGCTCCTGCGATCACCTTCGTGACCTCCTGCTTGCCGATGACACGCACCGTGTAGGGATCGACCCCATCAACTGAAATGTCCTGCGGCGTCCAGACCGCTTGCGATGATTCGGACCGCTGCTTATCGAGTACGCCCGTCTGTTTGAGGTAGCGGGCGAATAGAAGGGCGCTCGCGGGGGCCATCATGCGCAGCGCCCGTTCTATGTCGCGGGGGCGGGTAGCGGGATCGACCCCGTAAATCGCCTTGACGAATTCTCCCGCCAGGTATTGCTTGTCCGCGTTGGTGAGTTTATCCGGCCCAAGTTTCACCGCCTCCGTCTCGCCATATTCACGGTCATTGATCATCAGGACTCTGCCTGAGGAACGGTCCACGACGATGCGGTCAGGCCGCCGCCAGTACTGCCAGATATTGAACGCGATGCTCGCGAGCAGCAGCAGTACTAGCAGCGTTCCCGTCCAGGCCATGCTCAGAATGGTTCTGACATCTGCGGGGTCTCGGTACAGTATCTGAGAGGGCGACTGCGCAACGGTTGCATTGCATTCCTCGACCTGATCCGTTTCGGCTATGCCTGCTTTGCCGGCAGCCGCGTCAAGACTCGGAGGGAGTTCAATGGTTCGGGCGTCATTCATATCGTTCCTTCCACTTCAGGCTTCAGTTAATCAGGATTTCTTCCTCGTCAACTTCGTCGTATTCCAACCCGGAGCCCATCTTCGCCAGAATTGCCTCCCTGAGCCGGTTAGCGCGTCGCCGCGCTATTTGCACGCTCTGTACCCACTTGAGGATCCCCAGTACGAAGAATTGGCCGAGCGCCTGGACGTCCCTGGATGTGAACCTGACCAATGCGTCGTCTTCCTTCGCGTCTTGCTGGCCGCTGCGGAGACCGGCCAGAAAATCGGCGTCGTAATTGCCGTACTCTGGCCAGGGCAAACTTTTGGATTCCATCGCCCAACCGATCACTTCTTTGACCAGCGACTCGCCGAGTATCTCCACCTCTCTCGATGAGACTTTGAGCGCCACCCTGCCTTCGCTCAGATCGACGTGATGGGCGACGAAGTCTCCCAGATAGTCTTTTAACAGTACTCCGGCATCGTTCATCTTGCTCGACTCTCCTTGAATCAAAATTGAGAAATCTGATCGAGATGTTTAACAAGCGACGTGCCACGCCGTGCGCGGGCGATCGATGACTGATAGAAGTAGAGCGCGGGGACGCCCGTCACAGGCGTGTATCTATGAGGTAAAGCCGGGCCCTTCTCGACGTGGAAAAACCAGCAGCGAACTCACGGATATCGATGTGAGAGTGATCTCCCCACACAGCGGGGATGTTGAGGGAGAGAAATGAATCGGGTGGGACAGATACAATTAGTTGTGCTCGTACCCGATCGATTTGCACTAGATATTGGGGCGTCGGAATTCTCGACGCTCCCTGTTTGCATAAGTCCTTTATTTATTGCGTCACTTCGCCTGCGAGGATCGGCGTGTCGGAAAATCCGACTCCATGCGTCGGATTTTCCGACAGCCAAAGAGAGAAATTTGTGGTGTTTGCCAAACCGAACGGGTATTCATACGGCCGCAGCCGCAGCCGCTCTCATTGGTAATTTGAGGATTGTGCCGAAGGAACATGCTTCGTATTTTCGCCGTTGTGTGGCCAATGGCAAGTCGGTTGGCGGGAGAAGCACAAAGAAGGATGAAGTGAATATGCGAGTCCGACGGCGGTTCATGGTCGCCGCATTTCCCGCCTATTGTTGAGAATCGAGCGAGCCGGCATAGATCGAACGAGTTCGGCGAGCCTCAGGCTTACGATCAGTGGCATACGCAGGACTGCGATAGGGACTCTTGCCGGAAAGTATCGCCGCCGGCTGGAATCTGCCGATGCTGAGGGCCGCAAGCGCGAGCTCTCCTTTGGTGATCTTGCCGTCGCCGTTGAAATCGAGCCATCTATTTAACGAATAGATACGGAGCTCTTTATTCGAGTTGTTGAGAGGCGCGACTGCGCTTGCGTCTCCTCCTTCAGCGATAAAGCCTCGAAAGACGGCCGAGTAAACATTGGATAAGCTATTCAGACGACCGCGAAACGGCGAGAGGTATTTCTCGACCAGGCGCAACTGCTCGACGGGACTCATATGCCTGATCGCTTCAGTGGTAGTCCCCATGTCCTGCGCCGTGTCCTCAATGAACTGCAACAAGCCCGTAGCGGTTTGTCCGGGCAGCCCGTTGCGAGCCGCAGGATTGAACGATGATTCGCTCGCCATGACGTTTAACAGCCAGGCAGGCTCCGTCTTGAGCCGTTTGGCAATCGCCTGTAACTCAATCCAGAAGCTCGGTTGATCGCGCAGAATCTTGATCAGGTTTTGGCGCGACCGGATGTGCTTCGCCTCGCTGTGGGCGATCATCCGCATCGCGCGATCGTTCGACCCTATGTCTTGCGAATTGGCCGCGGGCGTAATCATCAACAGGAGAAGCGCCGCGGCTCCGGCCGGTCTCAGTCGTTCCATACAACCTCCATCATCACATGATTCAGTAGACTGCTTCAGCAACAGCGGCGCCGCAGGCGAATGAGTGGCACGCATTTTGAATTGCAATGTGGGCGCAATGGCCCGCTGCGGGTTGTCGGAAGCTTTCTTGTGGCTTCGGGTGTGCTGTCTTGCGGCGACAAGCGGGCGAAGCAAACACGAATCGAATCAACCAGGGAGTAGAGCAATATGAATAGCTTGAGACGGACTCGTCTGCATTCCGGTCTTGGCGAAGTGGATGGCGACCTGTTTGAACGCTCGCGCCTTGCGCGGGCGGGCCGCTCGATCGTTCACCTCGCCGTTTTTATTCGAGCGATTGAGCCGGTGTTGGCTCTCGTCGCCGTTGTATTGATCACGGCCGTTCCGGCGCTCGCGCAAACGCCAGGCGGCAACCTCTTCGGCGGCAATGACCAGCAGTTGGGCAGCGGCGTGAGGGAGGCGATCAGATGGGGGCGAAACCTGCTGTTCCTTCTGGGCGTCGGCGGCGTCGGGTGGGGAGCGGCAAACATCATGATGGAAAAAGCTTGGGGCAGGCAGATGCTCGGCGGAGGCGTCTGCATGGGGATTGGCGGAATTCTGTCGCTCGTCTACAGCTTCAGCCAGGGGAACGCGGTCAATCTGGATACCGATCTGGGAAATTGAAGCGGGGAGCAGTCATGCGGCATAGACCGATCAGACCGAACATCTATCTGCCGGTGGCGCGTTTCGGCGTGCTCATCTCGGACTGGAAGTTCGTTTTTACGGCGACGCTCGCCAGTTACCTGACGCCGTTCTTACTCGACTTGAAGCTATGGGGAGTTCCGCTGGAGTTATGGACTGGCTTGAGCGCGGCGGCGCTCTCCATAGCCTTTTTCAATTACGCGCGCATCGGGAGACGCCCTTTTTGGTTACAGCACCGATTGCGCGCAATGTTTACCAGCCCGATCCAACGGCGCGCGCTTCCAATGGATGGCGCACGGCGTCCTGGAAAGCGATGGATTATCGAGCGATGAAAGGGATCTGAAATGGAGCCATCAGTGATCATCGGAGGCGTCTTCGCAGCCCTGAGCGCGGGGCTGGGCATCGGCGCCGGATCGCGCCTGCTGCCGATCGCCGTTCGAGCTCATCGTGATCTGCGGGCCTGGAAGCGGAGCGATGAAGCGGATCTCCACCGGCGAATTGCGGAATATGAGGAAGAGCGATCGAGGCTGTGGCGCCCTCATGGTCAAAAGCGCGAAACTTCCATCGCCGGCGTCTGTGACGGCGCTCTGCGTCACACCGACGGGTCATACACCTGCGCGTGGGAGGCGCAGCCCGTCCCTACTATGCTCGCGCACGAGCAGGTTGTCGAAACGCGGTGTAACGATCTGGCGCGAATGCTCGCCGCGGACAAGCCGCCCGGCACGATGATTCAGTTCCGCTTTTCCTCAGGTCCTGATCCTGGTAGCGCAATCGTCAAGCACCTGGTTGCTATTGACGACCTGTCGCGGTCGCATGAGGAAGCGGCCCGGCTGCACGTGATGAACGTCGATTTCTATGCGACATTGGCGGCGGCTGGAGCTTATCGCCGTCAAGCGCTATCGCTCTGGGCGCGCGTGCCAATTCGTCAGAAGGGCGATGATACTAATAGTGGCTTGAGCGCATTCATTCCCGCCGTTCTGGATGAGATGGGAAGGCACGGAATAGCGAAACTCCCCCAAACTATCCGCGCGACCTGGGCGGATACCGCTGACGACAGCGTCGTGCGACGACTGCTCAGAGACGAACGTGAGGCGCGTGAGAAGGCGGAGAAAGTCTTTCGCCTAATCGAGCGCGAATGCCCGTTACCTTTGCGGCGCTTCGACCATGAAGAGTTGTGGGAGGCCGTCTATCTGGGATATCAGCAGAACGCGCAGTCGGTTCCGATCCTCCCGTACGTGTACGGCCTCGATGTCCGCAATTACCTTTGCGGCGAAACCATCGAGGCGTGCGGCTCCCACGTCATACACGGCGCGCATCCTGCGGCGATCGTCTCGATGTTCACCCCGCCGCAACCGGCTGTCACAGCCGATGCGCTGCGCGCACTGACGCTGAATCCTTCTCTCAACTTCCGTCACACGATCATCGCCGAGTTCGTTTACCTAGATCAGCGCAAGGCGACGAAGCGGCTGGACCGGCGCATCAGACAGGTGCGGCGCTCGCACATCCGCGCCGACGGGCGAGTGAAACAGTCCCCTGAAGCCCGGGCGACGCTTCTGGATCTCGAGACCGTACGGGATCACGTCACCGGCTCAAGAGAAGCGCTGATCGATGCGCGTTTCTACGCCGTCATCTACGCAGAACCGGCGCGCACGCGGGGAGAACTGAAGAAGTCGCTCGACAATCTCGACAGGTACTGCGAGCGAATGGTCACGGCGATGCAATCGATCCCCGGAGTGGAGGCGGCGCGCGAGGAGCCTGATTCGCTGCGAGCCCTGTATCACCGGGCGATTGTCGGCGAAGCGGATCATCGCCCGATTGGCAGGGAGATCACCGAAGTTGCGGGATCGCTCGCCGCGCTCGCCCCGGTGGAATCAGCATGGGAAGGGGCCGAAAGACCGCACACGCTCTGTTCAACGCCGACCGGAAGGCTGATCGGATTGAACTTCTTTGACAGCGCGAAGATCAGCTCTCCGCTCGCGCTCGTGCTCGGCGAACCAGGGAGCGGCAAATCCACTTTCATGGCCCGAGTCATCAATGATGTATTGGGGACACTGCCAGAGGCGCGTGTGCGCGCTGTGGACTTCGGGGAGTCGCTTGGGCCGCATGCCGATGTGACACGAGGAAGACACCTTCGCTTCAACATCGAGGACAAACGCACTATCAACGTTTGGGACTATCCTGGCCTTGAGTTGGGCGAGATGCCCGACGAGACGCAGATTGCACTGGTTGTGATGGACGCGATGAAACTGGCGCGGGTCAAACCTGATGACAACGTGGCGGAAGACATCCTCACCAATGTCATCACCGAGGTCTACAGGAACGAGGTCCCTCGAAACGGTCCTGGCAAACCGAAACACGAGCCTGTGCATTCACATCTGCTGGCGCTACTCGAAAGCTACCCGTTCCAATCGACCGGGGTGCGGGAGCGCGCCGCGACGCTTGCGCTGGCACTGGAGAAGTATCGCGACCATCCCTGGCTCGACGCGCCGACGAATCCCGACTTCGTCGCGGATTCGCCGTACGACGTGTACGAACTCGACAGTCTCGACACCTTTCCCCAGGACGTGCGCGAGACTTTAGCTAATCGCGTCGCGTCGCGAGTGGTGCGTTCTATAGGCCGGCTCAAACCTGACGGTACGCGGACGCCAGCGCTGCTCGTCTTTGACGAGGTGTGGAAGATCGCGGCGCAGTACCCCGAGATTCTGCGAGTGATCAAGAAGGGCGCTCGCATGGGGCGCAAGGAAGCAGTCGTAACGATGCTCGCCACTCATGCATACGAGGACTTCACCGGGATCCACGATGTGACGAAGACCGCCGGCATAAAGATCATCGGAAAGCAGATCGGCGACTGCTCGAAATTGATTGCGGACGCCGGATTGTCGGAAAACGCGGCGGCGGCGATCAGCGCAATCCACAACATCGCTGGCGAGTACGCGCAGTACGTCCTGGCGCTCGGCTCGGGGCAGGATCAGGTCGTGGAGATGATCCAACTCGATCTCTCGCCAGCCGAATTGTGGACGTTCACGACCAACCCGTATGAGCGCAACGCGAGGGCGCGAGTGTCGGCGCTCAAGCCCGACTGGCTGCTGGCCGACGTGATTGCCTGGCTTGCCGCCGTCTATCCGCGAGGACTGGCGGCGCAGGGGTTGATCGCAATTGATGAAACGATATTGCCGACTTGATTAGAGGTCTCACCCGTGACTTTGAACGTAATACCCTTCGGGCTAGACTGTGCGACGGCCAATCCCCCAGATCACAGTTTGAAAATCGAAAGGGGACTCGAATCATGAGACAAATTCTTGTGTGCGCATTGATGTTTGTTATCGCCGGCTCGATCTTCCTCGCCGTGGGTAAAGAGCGCCAACGCGAAGAGAAGGGCGGGGCGCAGGCCACCGATTCCAAGCAATCGAACGATCAAGTCGAAGTGAAGACGGATCGCTTTAGCGGAGTGACTACCGTAAAGCTCAAGCCACAGGTGATTCTCGACAAGCCGGACCACCAAATGACGATCGACATTGAGACCAAAGTTGGTGGGAAAGGACGGTTTGAATCTGAAAAAGAGGATGTGAAAGCTGAGTCCTGGTTTCGCTCGCAGGCTACTTATCTTGTGGATTTCGGTGATCAAGAACTGCATTTCCTGATTGACGAGAAACCATTAGATCTCGGTAGAGCGATGGGCGGTCTTGATACTGGCGTGGATAAGAGCAAGCTGAAACCGGGGTTTAGAAGCAGCCAGTCCTTTGTCTCAATTTTCAGTCGCTCTGATTTGGAACGATTCAGCAAAGCCAGGCGCGTCGACATGAGGCTTGGTTCAATTGAACTTACGCTAAGTCAGCCGGTAATGGCGATTCTGCGCGAATACGCTAGCCAAGTGCTCGCTCAGCACAAAATCGCCAGTGAGAGGAAACAATGATAAAGAAATCTCTGCTTCACCATTTTGCGCTTGGACTGCTCATCGGCGTTTTGATCATGCCGTCGCCGGTTGCATATGCGCAATGGACAGTCTTCGACCCGTCGCAGTACGCGCTTCAGGTCGCCAAAAAAGTGGAGGAAGCGAACCGGTGGATTAAGCATTACACGAATCTCGTCCAACAACTCACTACACTGGGTGGAGTGCTTAAAGCCGCCGATGACCTAGTGGCGAAGCAAAAAAATGCTATTACCACAATGAGCAATATCGGGCGAACGGTTCGAGCCTCTTTCCAACTAAAGGATCAGCTCGAGGCGATTGTTACGACACGGTTGGATATGATCAAGAGAATCGATGACCGGCTTCGCAACGGCATCTTTGACCCCGAGGCCGACCTTCGAGACCTCGATGAGTATCTAAGAAATTCCATTGGCCGGAGCAGCCAGGACACCATTGCTAATCGCGAACGGCTTGCGCGAATGGACAATCAGCTTGAGGTGTGGCAGCGCGAACTGATACTCAAGGAACAAAAGAAGTCGTGGGCAAAAGGGAAACAGAAAATGACCACAGAACTTCTTTACGCAGAAGATCAGAAGCCTGATGAGCAAAAATGCTCCGCGTGCATCGCCAGTCTCAAGGATGAGCTGGCCAATTACGAGATATTGATAGCGCAGCTTGAGGTAGAGATCTTAGATCTCCGATGCCAAATCGAGAACCGCGTCAAGCAGTACAACATCCAGATGCAGGAGCGGATTAGGTTCGGAGGGCAGGTGCAATCTCTGAATGATGGGTGGAGCCGATTCAATAACTCGCTGGATGAGATTCAAAAGGCGCTCAGCAAAGTTAATTGATGTTGCGTAGTGTTGGGAGAATAGACGCGCTAAAACTGGCGGAGCCGTCACTTCAAAGAGGAAGTTCCAACCGTAGCGGCCAGTCGAATCAAGGAGCAATCATGCGAACAAGCAAATTCAAGCGGTCAACAATATCTGTCCTGTGCATCGCTGCTGTCGTCGGTAGCTTGAGTTTGTCCGCCTTCGCTCAGACGCCAAGCCCAACGCCTTTTCCCGTGTCTTCGAGTCCGGCAGGCAGTTCATTGCCGCAATTCTTTGACAAGCTGATCGGCCGTGCAGGCGCTCTCATACCGCTCCTGCAAAAAGAGATCGAAGGTCCCCTCTTGCCTTGGCTGGAGAATCTCTCCTGGTGGCTGGCCATGCTCGTTATATGTTTCGGTTTCGCCAGGCTGTGGCGGGAGAATTCGGGTGCAGGCCCTGATCTCTTCTGGTGGTTTGGGAGAATCGCCATCATTTTTGTGCTGGCGGGCAGTGGCCCGGCAATCGTCAGCAAACTCGATGCGATCGGTCAGGAGATCGCCTGGGGTGGGAGCGGAAGCAACAGTAGCGTTTTGCACAGGTTATATAACAATCATCGCAATAGCTTTGAAGAGGGCTACCGCAGATTCACTAAAGGGCATTTCACCGTCGAACCTACCGGCGAGAATCTGAAACCGCCACCGGGCGGCGGAGAAGCAGTCCTCGGCGTAATCCGAGACGTGGTCGCCTCACCGAAGGACGTTAACAACAAGTTCGAGACACTCTCGCACGACATGCCGATGCTCTTCTCGATCTTGAGCTTCGCTCGGGGGATACTCGCTTTCGGAGATCTGTACCTTCTGGTGCTCGGGGGCTTTCTGATGATTGCCGTAAGACTGGCCGCACCGGTGATGATCGCGCTGGCGATCGACCGCAATCTGGCGAACAAGATTTCTTACCCGTTCTTATGGGGAACGATAGTTTTGACGCTCATCTGGCCGGTCGTTTCCCAGTCGATCAGGGCTTTCGCTTACATGGGAGGTAACCTGGCGATGTCATTGGACGCCAGCGACGTCGTCTACCAGTGGGACTCGCAGACTATGAGCGAGATCATGACCTC